>Ga0163154_10000741_pt1 | contig 50833 bp, 34 predicted proteins | sample OliLakLV19MP9P1_FD_148649 | JGI IMG/M metagenome (GOLD analysis project Ga0163154, IMG submission 148649) | Freshwater microbial mat bacterial communities from Lake Vanda, McMurdo Dry Valleys, Antarctica - Oligotrophic Lake LV.19.MP9.P1 | ecosystem: Environmental > Aquatic > Freshwater > Lake >...
TTATCTCTTGCAGGTTTACGGTCTTCAAATCGAAATCTATTGCCGGAGTTTTCTTGGACTTCTCTTCATTGACATGGATGCTCTTTACGTTCGATGATTTGTTCATTGGTTGATCCTCTTGAATTGGGTTCTGGTGTTGCAACCGAAACCATACCAGGCTAGTCCTGGAGGGGATCACCAAACTTTTCAACTAAACTCGGGACAAGGCCAGCTTGGCGGTAGCTCGAGTGATAGGATCAACGCACCGCACAAGTGCTATCGTACTGTGAATTTCGCTGTTCTATATAGGTTGGATATGAGTTCGAAAGAAACCATTGTTGAAAAAGTTCGGAAGTTGCTCGCTCTTGCAGACGGCAACCAAAACGAGAATGAGCGCAAAGTCGCCATGCAGTTCGCGATGGATCTGTTGGCGAAACACAATCTCGACATGGTTCAAGTCACAGATGAGAAACTTGAAATCAAAATCGAAGAAATAGCCGCGGATTTCAAACTTGATCCGTGGATTAGAACGGTGCTACAAGCGGCATGCGAGTTGTACTACACGGAGTTCTTCATCAGCAGTAGCTGGGATTGGCTGCTCGACAAGCAAATTCGCTTTCCGGTTTTCGTGGGGACTGCGGAAAATATTGCTGTCACTGTCGACATGGCCGCGTGGCTGATTAATTCGATTCGAAAAGAAAGCAATTTGGCGTTCAAAGATAATTTCAATCGACGAAGCTTTAGACTGGGAGCGGCTAGTCGTGTTCTTCGTCGAACAAGAGAAATGAAAGCCGCTGAAGAAGTGGCGGCCTCGTCGTCGGGTGGTTCCAGTCTTATGGTTTTGAGAAATCAGTTGGAACTGGCTAATGAACAGTATCTTGAAAGTCTAAACTTGCAGAAGTTTGCAAGTCGACGATCGTATTTAAACAAAACTGCCTACGACGTCGGCGTCGAATATGGTGACCAGCTGCGCCTCAACCAGAGCGCCGGCAACGTCCGCCGACTTACGTACGCTGGTTGAGAATTCACGTCAATAAGCTGAGTCAGTAAATAGATTGATTTACCAACGCCACCGCATGTGGTGCTGCGTTATGCTTTCCTGAAGCCGTCTTTCGGCGCGAATTCGACGCTCGTTGATTGCGATTGCATATTGGGCATATAGGAGCTGTGATTGATCCTTATGGCAAAACCGATTACCAATGTCAGCTCAAAATCCAATTCAAGTTCTGTCAGTTCAGAGCGATGACGAAAGTCGATCGAGTCTACAAGCGACGCTCCAGCATATTCAGGATGTTGAACTGATTGCCGAGGCTGCGGATGCTAAAGAGGCACTGCAGAAATTAGATGACCGAACCATCGATCTAGTTTTGCTCGATTTAGGTTTGTCAGATACTAATGGAATCGATCTGACGAAGCAGATTCGAAAGCGTCATCCAAACGTTCGGTTGCTGGTCATCACAGCCAGCGACCAGCCTGACGATATTTTTGCGGCGATGGACGCGGGAGCTGATGGCTACATTCTAAAGAGAAGTATTTCCAAAGCTCTCGAAATGGCAATACGCAGTGTGAGGCTGGGCGCCGTCTGGCTTGATCCCGCTATTGCAAAACAAGTGTTGCTGGTCATGGAGCACAAACGAACCATACCGACCCGAGTTCTGCCGACCGGAGTTATGACAATTCCGTTGCTGCCTGAGGAGCAAACTATTTTGCACGAGGTCGCGTCGAGCACTTGCGTCGACGGAGTTTGCATGGTCGACCCTTCCTTCGTCGCCAAGCTCACGCGCTTCTCAGCAGCGAGCTAGGTCGCGATGAGAGTTTGTCAGATGTCGTGTTTGATCTGACGCACGCGCGTTTGTCAGAAAATTGTCGTGGCAAATGACGCTACGTAGTCGTCAGAATTTCTGCCAGTTTTTATGACAAGGTAACTTGGCGAAATTTGGAAGATGTACCACCTGTGTCTCGGCTCGGTCTGACTTTCCCGACTTTTGCCCCACCATCCATGCCGCACCTAAATAAGATCGCACCCCAGTGAACCAGGGTGCGACCTCAATGCTTTTACTGTCGAGCCGCTTATACAGCGACTGACAGAAGCTCGTTCATTTTGTCGATGTTCTCGCGGATTGATTCAGCTGACTTCTTCAGTGCAGCGGTTTCTTCGTCCGTGAGTTTGATGTCGACGACTTTCTTGAGACCTTCAGTGCCGAGAACGCAAGGCAGACCGATGTAAACATCTTTCAAGCCGTAGTGTCCATCAGCCAGAACGCAGCATGGGATCAATCTGTCTTTGCCGCGGATGATTGCTTCGACCATCTGAGCAACTGAAGCTCCTGGCGCATAGTAGGCGCTTCCGGACTTCAACAGCTTGACGATTTCGGCGCCGCCGTCGCGTGTGCGATTGACCATTGCGTCGATTTTGTCTTGTGGAAGCAGCTCGGTGAGCGGGATTCCGTTGACTGTTGCAAAACGGGTGAGTGGAACCATCAAATCGCCGTGTCCGCCGAGCACCATGGCGCGGACGTCTTCGACGGAGTAGCCGGTTTCGGCTGCGATGAAGTGCTGGAAGCGGGCGCTGTCAAGAACGCCTGCCATGCCGATTACTTTGTGTTGCGGCAGTTTTGTGGTTTTCCATGTCAGATAAGTCATGACGTCGAGCGGGTTGCTGACGACGATGAAAGTGGCGTCAGGTGAATACTTGATCGCTTGTGTCGCAACTTCTTTGACGATGTTTGCGTTGATTTTGAGAAGATCATCGCGGGTCATACCAGGCTTTCTGGCGACTCCGGCTGTGATAACGACGATGTCCGAACCCTTGGTGGCTTCGTAGCTATTCGAACCTTCAATTTTTCTATCGTGATAATGAATCGGCGAAGCTTCCATCAAATCGAGCGCTTTGCCCTGCGGCAAACCTTCGACGACGTCGACCAGCATGACATCTGCTAAGTTCTTTTCGGCGATATACTGCGCTGCGGTCGCGCCAACATTACCTGCTCCAACTACTGTGACCTTACTCACGTTCCAAACCTCCACAAAATCTAGCGGCGAAGGTGGGTAGATTATCACGTGATCGGCGAAAGCCCGCCGAGCTTAAGCATTCGTTCTGTTCTTGGCTTAATCGAATGGTTTACTACTACCCCTTAAATCTTTTGAGAAAACGGGAATATCTATACTGGTGAAAAGCCCGTGGACGTTTTGCCTATTGTCATTTATGCTGTGAATTAGATGTCTTTAGAGAAGGGAACTCACTTTGGAATGAGCCGTCTAACGACATAATTGCTGACCAGCTTTGGTCGATGAGCTGCTTGGAAGCGCGGCTCAGGTTAGGGAGATGAGGGTAGTGGCTTGGTGAGTAACAGAATACGAAACTCCAGTCCTTTTGTATTTACCTTGACGGCAGCGCTCATGGCAGTTGTGTTTGCGTCGGCAGCGCTCGCTCAGGATGCCCCAGTTTTGAAGCCTGACGTGGCAAAGCTGGACATGATTCCCAAGAAGGAACCATTGAAAGGCGGCATCGAGCATAACCTCAAAGGTGGCTCTGATGTCCGAGCCAAGAAAAAGAAGAAACTAAAAGCGTCGACAAACAATTCGCAATACCAACCGAAATCGCGTATGGGCGCCACGCTCGATAACAATCGATTTAATGCTCAGGTTGATGAAACGAAACTGGAGGCGCAGGCCGAGCGCTCCATCGGGGTTATCGGAGTGCGATTTGTCTCGACCAATGGCTATCCTCCTGTCATCAATACTGTATTTCCCGGAACTCCAGCCGCCACGGCAGGTGTTGTTCCTAATGACTTGATCGTGGCTGTCGACGGCGTTCCAACCTCAGGTCTGACGCGCGACGAGTGCTACGACTTGATTATCGGAGCACCGAATACGCCTGTGACGCTCTCGCTCAGACGCGGTCACAATTTCCTCGTGCGTACAATGAACAGAATGGATCTCAACGACATGACCGATCCCCGCGTTCGTCATGCGTACATGTACCATCTATAAGAACGTTCAATCGCGTCACAGACCACGCAAGCGGAGAAACACGCAGGCAGCGAACACGTATCAGAGCTAACACTTAGCAGAAACGAACACGTAGCAACTAACACTGACGTTTAGTAGCACTGCGCCTTACGCGGGCAAAATTCCGACCAAGCTGTTGACAGCAAGGGTATAAGGTAGCGAGTCATAACATCTGCTAAACTTTTCGCATGAAATTATGTTTTGATGCCACTAGATTCGGTGGCGGGCTAGATGGAGCAATCACGCTGGCAGCCGAGAGAGGGATATCGGCGGTCGAGTATTGTTTCGACGAATTCAAGGTGTCTGCGAAAACCGTTCAAGAAGTAAAGGGTCAAGAGAAAACTTTCCTTGAACGAGTCGCCCGTCTTTCGCAAAAGAAAAATGTGGCGATCGCCTGCTTGAGCCTCGACTACGTCCACGAGCCAGGCGATAAGGCATCGAACAAAAAATTTGCCGGCATGCTTTCTAAACTATTGGAAGTGGCTTCTATTCTTCACTGTTCTCGCGTGGCGTTCTTGCTGTCACCAGGCACAGACCACGGATGGAAGGAAATATTTGAAGCAGAGTACGCTGAAATCGCGCCGCGTTTCGAAGAACGCGATATCCAATTGTTGCTCAGAATTTGCACACCGCTAAAGTATCGCGGCGCTTCATTGAAACGCTGGCGCGGCATGGAACCTCAGGATTGGCGTGATTTGATTTCTGCCTGTCCTAATTTATCGCTGAGTTTTTCACCTGGAGATTGCCTCTGGCTGGGCGTCGACTACTTGCAAATTCTGTCTGCATTAGTTCCTGTGATCGAACACATCGAAGCAAATGATGTTGAAATCCAGCGGTCACTATTGAAGGACAGCGGCATGTTTGGACCTTTATGGTGGCGTTACAGGCAGATCGGCAAAGGCCAGGTCGATTGGGGTCAGTTCATAGAAGCACTCAAGCTGTACGATTTCAAAGGAACCTTTTCGATTCATCTCGATGATGAATTCATTGCGCCCGACGAGATATCAATGACCGACGCGCTCGACGAGTGCATTCAAAAACTAAAGCCGTTGATCCGTGACTGAGCGCTTGTCGGTTTCAACTCGCTAGCATCAAACGATCTGATGAGAGGACAAATATAATGATTGGCGAAAAACAAAAGTTGTCTCTCTACATGCACACTCACTGGGATCGTGAGTGGTACTGGGCGTTTGAACGCTACAGAACGATGCTTGTCACCGCCATGAAATTGGTGGTGCGTGCACTGGAAGATAACGAACTCCCGAATTTTCATCTGGACGGGCAGGTTTGTGCACTCGACGATTTCCTTGAGTTGGAGCCATCCTACACAGACCGTATCAAAAAACTGAATTCCAAAAATAGATTGTCGATCGGTCCCTGGTATGTGCTCGCCGATCAAATGCTTGTAGGCGGCGAAAGTTTGATTCGAAACTTGGAAGTCGGAATGGCTCACGCTCGGCGTTTTGGCAAACCGATGATGGTTGGATACTGTCCCGACACCTTCGGGCACAGTCAAGATCTGCCGAGAATATTGAAAGGCTTCGGCATCGAAAACGCTGTCGTCTGGCGCGGCGTGCCGGAAATCGACGGTCCTGAGTTTAGTTGGAAAAGTCCTGACGGGAGTGAAGTAACCACTCAATTTCTCGCGAAGGGCTATCATCAAACGCATTTTCACGAAGCGGAAGGCTCAGTTGAAGAAGATCGCATCGATGTTATCGTGGAAAATTTGTTGCCATGGCTTGGGCTAAAGTGGGACAAACAAAACGGCACTATTGTTGAAAACGCTGAGCCGTCGCTGGTTTACTCGCGACAAACTTCCGGCGCTCTTATTCCCGTCGGCGGCGATCATCAGAAGCCACCTGCTAATCTTGCGAACATTATCAAAAAGGTCGAGGCGAAGCTTGCTGTTCTTCTAAAGCAATCAACCGTCGGCAAGCAAGGCGACAATCAGGTTGGCGAATCGGAGCAACGCAAACAAACTAAGATCACTTCCATCGAATTGGATCCCATTCAGCTTCAAGACTATTTGAAGATGGTATCGCAGGCGGTGACCAAGCCTGCCATTCCACTGCGTGTGATTGAGGGCGAACTCAGGCGAAACGACACAGCCTTAGCGCACGGCGCCGCGTATATGCTGCCTGGCGTTTTGTCGACAAGGCTCTACCTGAAAAGAGCGAATCGTCTTCTGGAACATCGCCTCTCGCGTATTTCGGAACCTCTTTATTCGATGATGGTGCTTTCAGGTCAGTCAAAGTATCCGGAATCTGAACTTGAGAATTGCTGGCGCTATATGCTGAAGAATCACCCGCACGACAGCATGTGCGGATGCAGCGTAGATGATGTACACCGTGAAATGATGACCCGTTTTGCTTCGGTCGATCATATTCTAGACGTTCTCGATCAACGAGTTCGACAAGATGTTTTGATGCCGGGAGTGCATGAGTGGTCACACGATCGTCTAAAAAAAGCCAAGGTTGGTCCCAAAAAAGGAAGCAATCCGCCTTCGACTACCAAGCTTGAAAACGCAGGCTTCGGGCGCGGCCTCATGGGTTTAGCGGACCCCGATGTACCACTAGCAGGTTTTGGTGTTTTCAATTTAGCTGCCGACAAAGTCAGTGCGCCAGTCAAAGTGAGTCTGGCAGTTCCAGCGAACTATTTTGATAATTCTGCGGCACCGTCGAGCGAGTCCTCAGATACCCATGAGGCTACGAAAGACGCTCCACCACCAGCGTTGCATGACGCCGCATCAGCCATTCGCTTCACCGAAGAAGAGATTCAAATTGCGGCTGACCGTTATCTTGCTGATATCACCGGTGATGCCTCGAACTACCAAATCGACTTTGTGAAATTCGAAACTGAATTGTTCGGAGAATCATGCGGAGTTCCCTTGTACAAGGATGTGAACTTCGTCGAAAGTTGGCTCTGGGCACCGGATGTCGCTGGCTTGAGTTTCAAATCAACAGACTTCCAAGGTGTCGAGTTGAGCTCGCAAGCCGTATCAGCTACCGATTCGCTCGCACCGACGGAGCCTGGCATCGGCAATGATCAACGAGGAAATGACAGCAATCCTCAAGGCAATGACGGCGATCTGCAAAACGCTGATGGCACTCTGCAAAAAACTACCGGTAGTGCGCAAGTCTCTGACGATAAGGCACAAGAGGTCTCCGTTGTCACAGTGGGTGATTCGAAATTATCCAATGGAATTTTTGAAGTGAATATTTCCAGCGACGGAATAATCTCAGTCGCCGCAAAGAACGCGCACGGCTCAATTGAAAATTATGACCTCCAACATAAGCTGCAAGACGTAGCTGACGCAGGCGATTCGTACAACTTCGACCCGATCGCAAATGATGTGCCGATAGTCGCTCAGTTTCAATCTTGCGCGCGTGGAAAGTCGGGACCGCTAGTTGGATCTCTTCTACTCACATACAAAATTGCTCTGCCTGCGAAACTGGAAGAACAGCCTGGTGACAAGACGTGGTTGCCTTTCGAGGGTGGCAAGGACATCGTGCCATATAAGAGATCTTCTCAATTGATTGAGCACGAAATCGTCACGAAGATCACGTTGAAGCGAGGCGAACCGGTTCTATTTTTCGAAACATCTTGGGTTAATACCGCAAGCGATCATCGTTTGGAGATACTGTTCGACACTGGCGCTCCAGTCACGACCACCTGGTCAGAAAATCATTTCAGTTTGGTCGAGCGGAAAGTTAGTGAGCACGAAACGAAACTTCCGGTGGCGAAATATACAGAGTCACCACTCGACAGATTCCCCTGCCAGCGCTTCTTCGTGGCAAACGGACAAGCTTTTTTCAACTTCGGACTTCCTGAGTATGGAGTAGCAGGTGATTCGGTTTCGCTAACAGCTCTTCGCGCGATTTCAATGTTGTCCCGTCGCAGGCTCCTGACGCGTGGCGGCGGAGCCGGACCCTACATGCCTGTTCCCGAAGGCAACTGCATCGGGCCGAACACAATCTCATACGGCTGGGCACCACTGACGGTGACCGGATTGACTCCTGCCCTTCCCTCGAACAAAACCGGGCCCGCATCGCTGGACGATGCCAGCAGAGCTAACGCATATCGCCTGGCAGAAAGGTTCGAAGGAGTGCTCTGGGCTACTCCGATAACTGCGGAAACCAAATCGACTATGTCGTCTTCTTCTTTCATCTCGCTCGATAATGCGAGAATCCGCTGTGTCGCACTCTATTCCAACGACAAAGGTAAATCAGTGCTTTTGCGTTTGCTCAACGTTGCGATGACAAACCAGGAGTCCACGCTGCTGCTAGCCGACCCGCTCGCTTCCGTCGAGAAAGTAGATTTAGCCGGGCAAAAGCATTCCGCCATCACGACCAAAGATGGCGCTCCATTGAAGATTTCCTTCACTCCGAACGAGCTGATCACGCTTAAAATCACGCCCAAAGCTTGATGTGCTTTTAGTTCCATTGAGTGCGCGGTCGCCCATTGTGCGCCGTCTGCGCGAACGCGTTCGGCTCGAAGCAACCCGTTTACGCGAAGTTCGTTTATGCGAAGTCCGTCTACTCACCAGTTCTACGCGAATTAACGTCTACAAATAACCATCCAGCCAAGCAATATTCTTTCAAATTGAAGTAGGAGCAGCACTATCAGTCGTCTAATTTTCCATACTGCTGGCTTTTCCGCGCAGAATTGATAATCTGTATATTAGTCGCGCTTCCGGTGGTACAGAATCAGAGTGACGGGCAGAGTGCGACTTGAAACGTGCAACAAAATCGGAGACGAGTAATGTCGGTATTTAGGGGCGGAACATCCAAACGGACTTCTGGGGCAATTAGTTTGATGGTCTTATGGTGTCTTGCCATTCCGCAAGCGGCACTGGCGGACAAAGTTGACCCGGACTCACCTCTCACGACCGACCAACAGCGCCAACTGCGGAAGGCCGCCGGGTACGCGAAGAAAGGGCGCGGCGATAAAGCCGGTCCGTTGTTCAACGACATTCTTGCTACCTGCACCGATTTGCCTAAATGCATGGCGGTCGCGACGTACACGGAACAGTACGGACACTCAACCGTGGACGCCCGCAAGGCGATCATGCAAAAGGCAATTGAGATGTGCAGAACGCACGAAGACTACATTCTCGTAGCAATGGCGTCGCGTAAGTATGAGTGCTATGAAGTCACTCGCCAAGCCATTCAACACCTTATTAGTGTCTCTCAGACTATCGACCAGTTGACAGACCTGGCACGCAAAGCGATAGAAGTTTCATTGACTGATGTTGCTCACCTCGCGATGGAAAAGGAATATTCGCTAGTCAAAACAGTTCCTGAAGCAGTTGAGTACGCCAATCAGACTGGGCTGATGGGGTTTGTGGATCTTCAGCGCAAGTGTGTCAAAGAGCTGATCGATGACGAGCCGAGTACGCACCAACTTTGTTTGATCTTGAGACGGATTGAACCCTTCAAAATCAAAGATATGAATCGCTATTTGCTGAAGAAAGCCCTCGACCAGGCTGGGTCTACAGAAGATTTCTCGGAAATTTGGGAGGCTGCGCGCCGTCTAAATCAAAAAGATATTTTTGACCTTGCCGCTTTCCGCGGTAAGAAAATGATGTTGATGAAACGTATTCGGGGCGATAGGCAAGCTCACACGGAGCGTGTCGAAGAGTGGAAGCAGGGACAAGACTCCAGTCAACAGCAGATCAAAAATCAAATGGGGACAGGCGACTCCAGTCTTCCAAGCGGATTCTAAGCGAATTTCAAATCGCGTCAAAGCTGCGAAAGCACTAAAATTACCGTCGTTTGAGGCCGGGTGGAATTGAAATCAGGTCGAACTCGGGAAGCAGCGAAACTGCGGTGGAACGCGAAGCCAGGTCGAACTCGGGAAGCTGCCGTTTGAAACTTGCGGTGGAACTCGAAACCGGATGGATCTCGCGAAGGCTGGAACTCGCTCAGGCTGCCGTTTAAAAGTGCTCGCGCCCAGTTCCGGTGTATCTAAGCCACAGCCACATGAGGAGAACCTCATGCAATCCGTGCTTGGCAACGATACAATTTGGCGTCTTAAATGGGCTGTTGAAGCCATAGCGACGCCACAAGGTCATCTCGAGCCTGTCGAAAAGTCTTGTTGCGAAAAGGCCAACGCAATCCATCAAGGAGTGCTGGGCGAAGGTAACTTCGCACCGTCCAGCTTAGATGGTCGTTGGACTCCAGAAGCGTCAAAGGGTTATCGCCATGAAACGACCATCGCTCATAGCAATAGCTGTTCCTGCGTCTGCCTACATGTATGTTTGCGCGCCTGGGGTGGTGACCGCTGTCGCGACTGCTAGCGCCTTGATAATGGGTTTTTGTTTCTTCGAACGACTGCTGGATGTCGTCAGAGAAGTTGTGCAAAAGTCTATTCATAGGCAAAGTTTTAAACCTCCTGCCAATTTAGTCGTGTTGGGAGTGATACTGTCCATGGTGTGCGCAGCATTGGGCTTTTGCTGGAATCCTCAAGCCATGAGCCTTCCAACAATAGTGATGATTAAGGGTTTGCTTTCGATGCTATCGATTGCTGGACACATTATTTGTCTGGGAGCACTGGCTTGTGCGGCTACTTTGATTGAGACAGCTCCAAATCTCCGCAATTCTCGCGGATAGGTTTGAGAGATCAGGAACCGCAGGACAAATGAAAAGGATTAACCCGCCCTCGAACGATGATCGGTCGATCAAGTGCGTCATCCATCCTGCGGATCCATAATGCATGCGAAAACTAGCCGAATCTCCCCATCATCAGCTCATCTCGCAGCAGGCTCTCATTTACTAATACGTAATTTCGACTCAAAAAGTTCAATGATTTCGGAAAGTTTTTTCAAAAATCTTGGACACCTCAGCAAGAATCGCCTGCAAGGCTGATTTCAAAACACAGACCTGAGCCACTCGACAACTGTTTCCCTGACAGTCTTTCATTGACAACGCAAATATTGATATGGTTGCGCTGAAACCATCTACGGAAGACCCGCAATGACTGACCCGTTTTTGAAACCAGGAGCAACTGATGTCGTCCCGTTGTCCGATGAAGAGGCGGTCACTAAAGTAATTTTCCTGGCAGTTGAGAATTTGTGGGAAGCGGTCAACGAATTGACCAGGCTGAGACAGACTCACAAAGAGCATTATCTCGTCACCATCTTCGGTTCAGCGCGGATTCAGCCGGGCAGTGTGCAGTACGAAAGAGTGAAAAAACTGGCGTTTGAAATAACTAGTCTTGGCTGCGGCATCATCACTGGCGGCGGTCCTGGTCTGATGCAAGCTGCTAACGAAGGGGCATCGCTGACCGGTTTGGATGCTGTGCAAAGATCGATTGGTATTCGCGTCGACTTGCCCTTCGAGTCTGATGCTAACCCGTTTGTCGGCAAGGTCTATCAGCACAAAACTTTCTTCTCTCGCTTGCATCAATTCATGATTTTGTCGGATGCCTTCATCGTCGTACCCGGCGGAATCGGCACTATGCTTGAGCTTTCGATGGTTTGGCAGCTTCTGCAAGTTCGAAAACTTTACGACACTCCGCTAATTTTAGTTGGCGAGATGTGGGAGGAATTAATCGAATGGTCGCGGAAACACATGGTTTCAGGAGATATCGAACTCGCTAAACCTGTCGATTTAGAAATTCCAATTTGTGTTAAGCACTCGAATGACGCGATTGAAATAGTTCGTGAGCATAGAACCAAGTGGCTTAAAGCTCATGGAAGAGCTGACAGCTAGTCTTTCCAGGTTTGTAGTTTATATACTTCCATTAAAAGTTGAGTGGTGGCAGGCACTACTCAACTTTGTCTGTTAACTTCAAATTACAGGTGCAGTTGACGTTCTTACCGCTCTTGCCTGAATCTTGCATTCTGTCCGGTTCTAGATTGGTTCAAACTTGTTACACAGTGATGAGAGAATGCAGATTTCGGGAATGAAATTATCAGAAATGCAAATGCAGCCGAAGTTTTGATGCATTTGTGAAACCGCTCGAAGTCAGCTTCTTCGACGGGGAAATTTTCAGAAGAGAAAATTTCGGTAAGACATTTGGAAAGTGTTTTTTTGAAAAGGGGTGTCCATGAATAAATCGAAGAAAGCCTTGCTGGCGGCTCTCAGTGTTGCCCTCGTTGCGGTTTTAGCAATGGCGGCTGGTGGTATTTTCAGTCCGAAGTTTATTAATCGGCTTCCTGATGAAACCGCAAACATGCGTACGCTGCCGGATTACGAGCTTGACCGTATGCTCAAGGACAATCCGGAATCCGTTCTGAAAATTACTTGCTTCAAGGGACTTAGAAAAGTTGTAGCCGACATTGATCCTCTGGGATCGGCTCTCGTGGACTACCCCGACACGACAAAACTTTTGGCTGAAGCAAAAACTGGAAAAGTTTTGTGTGAGATCAATGATGTTTCGATCGGACGAATCGATCACTTCGTGAAGACTCTGCACTGGTCCTTCTGGGCTATGTTCGGTGGTCTCACTGCTGGTATCGGTGCAATTCTCTGGTATGCCGGCGCGTTCAAAAAATTGGAAATTGGTTTCCCCGGTTCGGATAACGTCCGCCCGGTCAGCGAAGGCGGCAGTTCAGATAAAGGCGAGCGCCGCACATTCGAAGATGTAGCTGGTTGCGACGAAGCAATTGCAAAGCTCAAAAGAGTTGCTCGCTGGCTCAAAACCCCTGGTTTGTATGAAGATTTCGGAGCCAAAATTCCACGCGGCATCCTCGCCGTCGGACCGCCTGGAACCGGTAAAACTTTACTCGCCCGCGCTCTTGCTGGTGAAGTCGACGCCAATTTCTTCTCGGTAAGCGGCTCGCACTTCGTTGAAATGTTTGTCGGTGTTGGCGCAAAGCGCGTTCGCAAGCTGTTCCAAGCAGCTATCGCAGAACACGAGCGCAATGGAAAACCATCGATTATATTCATCGACGAAATCGATGCTATCGGTAAGAAACGTGGACAAGGGCAGTCCGGTGCCGATTCCGAAAGAGAGCAAACCCTCAACCAATTGCTCGTTTGCATGCAAGGTTTCGAACAACAAAAAGGCATCATCGTCATGGCTGCCACCAACATGGTAGACAGTCTGGATGAAGCTCTCAAACGACCAGGTCGTTTTGACTACCAAGTCAGTGTTGATTTGCCTGATACGGAAGGTCGCCAAAAAATCTTCTCAATCCACACTCGCAACATGAAGCTGGCAGCGAATGTTCGGATTCGTGACTTGGCTGTCCGCACGCCGCAATTCTCCGGAGCTGACATCGAACAAGCTTGCAACGAAGCTGCTATCGCAGCAGCCGATCGGCTGGAAGCCAAGCTTGCCGGCGCCACCAAAGCTGAAATTGACGCTGCTGAAAAAACAATCGCTCTTGAAGATTTCGACATCGGTATCGATTACGTTCAATTCGGAGATCCTCTCCTTTCGCGGGCTAAAGCAATGTCCCAGCATGATAAACGCAACACTGCGTTCCATGAAGCTGGACACTGCGCAGTTCAACAAGCCCTTCAGGGCTATGGCGCTGACCCGATCACCAAGGTGACCATCGAGCCTCGTACGAAATCACTGGGCTCCATGCAGAGCCACTCCGATGGCGATCGCTACTGCTACAACGAGGATCAGCTGCGCTCCCGCATCATGGCCGCCATGGGTGGACGACTAGCTCAAGAGTACTTCCTCAACTGCAAAGATACTGGTGCACTAAACGACTTCGAACAAGCTAACCGCATCGCAAGACTGATGGTGACTGACTTCGGAATGTCTAACCTCGGACCATTGCACATCAGACCTGACGCTCATGGTACCAACATCGGTGACAAGCTGGCTAACGAAATGGACGACGAATACCGTCGCATCATCGAAGAATGCTACACCCGCGCCAAAGAGTTAATCACGCAAAACGAGCGCCGGATTGAACGTGTTGCCGAAGCACTCCTTGCTGAACAAACCCTTCTTGCCGAACGCTTCCAGGATCTCTGGTACGGCAGCGATCCTCGACCGGTGAGCGCTGTCACCACGGATGGTGAAGGCAATGAGATTGCTGTTGATGCTGCAATTCTGGTTGTGGAAACCTGCATCCCGGTTGTTGAAGCAGTCATCGACCCATCGATGAACACAATCAATACAGGCGAAGAACTCGTCGCGGAAAGTTAGTCGAAACTCGCAAGCAACTAACGACCGAACAAAAGTCTGAGAGAGAGTGGGTTTAAAAGCTCACTCTTTCTTCTTTCGAGTTGATAGCACGAGAAATTCCGGTTCACATTTGCGCGCGGACTCGATACAAGTTTCCACCACACGTGTGAGCAACGGCGAGACGGACGACATGCCGTGTTCTTGAGCGAACTCAATTACTTTTAAAATCAGCGCCGGTTTCGAGTTTCGTTTTACTGCCGATTTCACAATCGCGTGCGTATTATCTTTGCGATTGATATGAGGTCCGGCCGCTTTTGCATAAACTTCCAGGAAGCCATGCTTGCAAAGATGATGTTCGATATCAAGTTCTTTCATGCACGAAATGCGTGATGCAAACGGGCGTCCGTCCAGGAAGCGGCGCGCGATCTCGACGTAATGCTGTCCCGCTTGATCACCATCAGAGATCAAATGCCATTCAATTCCCAGATCATGTGCCAGTTTGATCAGTGGCTCAATACCACATTGGGCAAATTCGACGCAACGCACTCCTTCCGATTTAAAGTCATAACCGAGGATGTGAGCCATCTCCGGAAGCAGCCAGCCTTCTGATTCGCCCTCCACAAAAAGCCAGCATCGGTTCATGATCGCGTCAGCACGGTTGAGACGAAGATGGTATCCAATTCTTCGAATGTCATCAATAGTTAACGAGTTGCTGCCGACTGCGAAAACTTCAAGTCCATTGCTACGCCGAACCACGCGGCGAAGCGATTTTAACGGAAGCGACGCCAGCAGATCATCGGAATTAGTAACCATCAATTTCTGAACAGGCATCTGCGCAAGCAGGTCCCATAGGCATCCCAATGAGATTGGGTGCAAATTGGTTTCAAGATTCTCGGCCGCTATGATCGGTTGTGCTTGTTCGGGAAGTTCCAGAGTACCCCGACTTTCGAGCAACGTGCCAACGATTGCAATTAGTGCCACCACCTGATGCAAGTCACCAAACCGGGAAAGTCTTGCACCGTTTTCAACAAACGGCGTGAAGCGCGTCGCGGTTTCGCGAATCTCGTTGATCAGTAATTGATATCTTGCGATCCGTCCGGGGTCGGTGAGGTTGTATCGCCCAGCCATTTTGGAAAGCGCTTCGATAGCGCCGGAAAGCTCTTCTCTCGTCAATCTGTCCGGTTGAGAAATCGCTTTTTTGTAAACCGACAAAATGTATTTGTCATCATCGGTCATGTTCGAGCCGGCACCACTTGTGGTGTTTTCCGTTGTCGGCTGATTCGACGCAAGCATTTCTCGTTCTGCGCTGGAAGACGGAGAGTTATTCGTTTTCGCGTCATGCCAACGCAGAGCGATTACTGGACAAAGTGTTCGCAAAGTTCTCAAACATTGCTCAACATCGGCACCAAATACGGGTGTTCGATCCGGTTTTAGAAACGTGCAGAACGACTCTATATCTGACTCTTCCATTGCACGATCATCCTCGTGCTCGGCCTTGGAAGTTGTTTTAATCGAATCGGCTCTGGCTGTTTTTTGAATCGGCTCATCCGAGTTTTGTTTTGATAGACCTTCAAGAGTTTCATCCCGGTTGGATTTTTCAGCAATTCGAATCGCATCGATCCGCAAGGCGATTTCGCGTCGACCCTCACGCCACTCACCAATCACTTTTGCCAAACCGGAATACGCGTCATGGGACCACTCGTTGGGTGTGCTTTCGCGATAGGTCAACGTGATTGAAAGCTTCTGGGCTTGCGGTTCGTCTTGCCCGGGCGGAATGTGAAAGTCTTCGTTTTTGAACTCAGGAAGAAGCCCATTATTGTTCGGCGGCGCCAGGCAAATTTGCAAGGCTTCGATCAAACTCGACTTTCCAAAACCACCCTCGCCGAATACCGCTGTGATCACATCGAGTTTGAGCGACAGGCTGCGAATGCCCCGGAAGTTTTCAATTTCAATTAGTCGCAGGTGCAAGGTTTGAACCGTATTTGTGAAGGATTGGGACTAAACGAATGGGTAAGAAAGTAGTGCGTCGATTGCGAGAGTCGCATTAGGACGATAGACCAGCGAGCGCCATAATAGCGAAAAACTTGAGAATGTTCAGTGAACGACAGAGTTCCATTGGAACGAAAGAGTCGCATTTGAACGAGGGAGTCGCATTGGAACAAAAGAGTTGCAGTAGAACAAGAGACCGCATTGGAACGAGGGAATCGCATTAAAACGGGGTCACCGCGGTGCCTGGCGGAAATGATTATGTCACAACATGATTGTCGAAACGAGAATTAAGCATCCGGTTTCCGCTAACTCGACCACTGCTCCATACGTGTCACCGGTATGACCCTTGATGTGTGAAGCCAACCAGTGCGATGCCGCCAGACCTGACGCCAGGACGAATGCCACCACCGGCAGTACATTGGTCAAACCGACAAACGTGGCGACCATTGCTGTAGCCACTACTGGTAGCGCTATGCCAAGCAAAAGATCTTCAGGAAATCGAGTGCTGTCGTGCCAGATTTTGCCTTTGCCCATTTCGCGGGCGTACGGAAATCGTGCGATTGCATAAAGTTCGCACCATCTAGCCCAAGCCGGAACTATGGCAAGAGTGCCGAGCAGAATAAGTGGATGAGCAACAAGACTTGCCAGTGTCGCGCACTTCAAAATTAGAACGGCCATTCCCGTAATGGCACCGAAATTGCCAACGCGGCTGTCCATCATGATTTCGAGCATGCGTTCACGGTTGCGATGGGAGAACACTCCGTCAGCCGCGTCCATCAATCCATCGAAATGCAAACCACCGGTCAGGCAAAGCCAGATTATTGCGATAATCGGACCAGTCACCAGATTCGGTGCGTGCAATTTAAATAATAAGACTGCAGTGATACCAACCAGAATGATGCCGATCAAAAGTCCAGCAGCCGGAAGATACTTGGCCAGACCGGCAAGTTCCGCGGTGTCGTCATATACGTTTGCGTCTGAAGACGGCGCAAAATCTGCCTGGTTTACGCGCGGATGCAGTTTAATCGGTAACGACGTAACGTATGAAAGGGTGAGTAAAAACCGGCGAAAAACACCCATCTAGCTACCTCGAGTTTGGAACTTCCGCACTGTATTCGCCGCGTTGCGGAAACTGAGCGCAGTTGCCGATCACAAGGAAAGCTCGTTTCTCCTCATAGTATTCAACGGCGGCTTGAATCGCTCTCAAAATCTCCGGATCCGATTCCAGATTCCATGCCACATCCAAGATTTGTGGAATGGCATCTTCCGGCGTGATATCAGGAACTTGCCCGTCGCGTTCTGTCCATGGAAGATTGAGATTGTTCGTAAACTTGGCCACTATATCCGGTACTACCGGCAACGCTTCGGTTTTTGTAATTCCATATGCAAAAATGCTGCGATTCGGCATGTTGCCCACGAAAACATGGTGCGGTCCGATTATGTCAGTCGCCCAGTCCATCACCAGAAGTGCGCGGTCCGGCCGATCTGGACCCTTGTAATTATCCAATTGCGTGTCGAACAATCGAGCAAGAACCGCAGCCAGAGGGCGGGAATTCGGATTGTAAAATTCAACGGCTTCCGGCGCGAGACTCAATCCTTCCAATACACCTTTCAGTATTACAAGCGTTGACGCGATAGAACGGAAGGACTCGTTGGCAGGCACCGGCGTATTTGACGCACTGGTAAGAGGCGACGTTGACGGTGAAAGTGAAAAAGCTCCGGCTGTGCTGGTGGCACCCGTGGTGCTGTCGGTTGGTTGCAGATGAATCGTTCCATATAAGGCATAAAGCCAATCCCGGTCGTTTAGCAGCTTCTTCTTTTGCAGTTTCTCCAAACGTTTAATCACTATTTCACGATGATGAAGTTCGTGTTTCTCTTCTTCCGTTGATGCCAGTTTGCGCAGCTCAGTCACTGACTCTTTGGCTTCTTTTATTTTGCGAGAAAGGGCATGGCAAACTGAAATATTCAAAGTGGTATCAAAATCGTTATCTTCTTTTCGAGCAATCTTGAAATGGTCAACAGCGTCGTCGTACTTGCTGGTTGCCATCAGCGCAAAACCCAATTCGTAATTCAAGGTCGAATCGAACGGCTGAGTAGCCAGGCATGCCGACAAAAGCATGATCGCCAGTTCGTAATTGCGACTGTCGATCAGATGATAACCCGCTTCAAACGCCGCTTCCGGAACGCGGTCGATCTGACTTTCCTCGTCTTCCTTCGCCTCGAGCGCCTCTTTCAAGCGCGTGAGCGAGTGCGCGGACTCCGCACGGTTGGCCTGATCCATCAGGTTGGCGCACAGCTCAACGGCTTCGCAATCGTTGGGATGAGTGAGCCAATACGTCTTCAGCACTGCCATGGAGGCGTCGATGTGCCCCTCTGCGAGCAATGTTCGCGCCTGAGTGAGGTTGGCTTCGTCGTTGTTTTCCTGGGTTATGCCGGCTCGCAATTGATTTCCTTTGATTCGCCTGACATTCTCGTTCAGGCTGTGCATCGAACAACCGTGCACATTTTAGGACATGTGCCAGCTGGTGGGACATTGCACGATTCTCATATGCATCATTGTATGTGCCTTGTTACATGGTTGCATGACGATCACGCGATCACACCCGCTTTCGGTTAAAATTTCCGAACTGTTCTCAGGCGCAAATTAGTCGCGCCAGACTTGATTCAGGGGGTATTTCGCGTGAGCACGCAACGTAAGACCATCATCGCCGGCAACTGGAAGATGAACAAGGTAACCAGTCAGGGCAAAGAACTGGCGTCCGGCGTCGTTAACGGAATCAAGGATAAGGTTGATCTGCCTGAAGTCGTTCTCTGTCCGCCTTTCACGCTTTTGCATGAAGTGCTCGAGGCGACCAAAGGAACGGCGGTCAAGGTCGGCGCGCAGAACATGGATTACCGCGACGATGGCGCATTCACCGGGGAAGTTTCGCCGGTTATGCTGGTCGCTGCAGGCGTCACCCACGTTATTATCGGGCATTCAGAGAGAAGACAATTTTTTGGCGAAACCAATAGCACTGTTAATCTGCGCCTCAAAGCGGCGCTGAAACATGATTTAGTGCCGATTGTTTGTGTTGGAGAAACTCTTGACGAGCGCGAAGAAGGGCTCACCGACGCAGTTGTGAGACGTCAGGTTTCCGCCTCACTGGCTGACATTGACGAAAGCGACCTGGAGACAATCGTTTTTGCGTACGAGCCAGTTTGGGCAATCGGTACCGGAAAAGTTTGCGAAGCCGTCGAAGCCGACCGGGTCTGCGGCTCGATCAGAAGCACGATCAATGAATACTATAGCCGCGCAGACGGTCCACAAAAAGCGTCGAAATCGTCAGCCGGAGACAGCATTCCTGTTCTCTACGGCGGCAGCGTAAAAGCGAGCAATGTCGACGAACAGCTTGCCCTGCCGAACATCGACGGATCCCTTGTTGGTGGCGCCAGCCTCACCGACAAAGACTTCCTTCCGATAATTGAAGGCGGAGCCAAACGAGTTAAGCTAACGCCTTCGAAAGCCTAAACTTCAGCCTCGACATTTGAACTTCGACGTCTGAACTTCGACATTTGAACATTCGAGCGTCAATCCACCCTCCACCGGGCATTATATTGAGGTGTTGATTGGAAGAGTTCTGGTCGAATTGTGTCAATGAAAGTTGCCCTGATAGCAATGAGTGGAACCCCATTGCGCGACCATCGCGTGATGGAAATAGTGGCGGGTTCCAACAGTTTGAACGCGCGCCTCAAGGCAGTCGCTTCGCTTCCCAGTCTAGCTCTCCTCACGGTTGCTGCGGTGATCGGCGACAGTGCGCTGGTTTCCTATCACCAATGTCCGAGTGTTGAAACCTGGGACAAGCCTGATGAGAACTTCGATCTCGTTGCAATCTCAAGCTACAGCGCTCAAATCAACGAAGCCTACGAACTTGCTAATTACTACAAAGCGAACGGAGTTCCAGTAGTTTTAGGCGGACCGCACGTCAGCATGCTGCCCGGAGAAGCGCTTGCCCTCGGGCACATCGCTTGTGTCGGTGAAGCGGAAATGGTTTGGAAACAGATCATTGATGATTTAAAAAACGGCTGCCTTGAGCCACTTTATGGTGCGCTCGATCAAGTTAGCGATTTGACTGAATCGCCTGTGCCTGCGTTCGATCTTCTCGATCCTCGACTGTTTAACCGCATTCCAATCCAAACCAGTCGAGGCTGTCCACATCGGTGCGAGTTCTGTGCAGCTTCTGTTCTTCTCAGCCCACGTTATCGCCAAAAGACAATCCATCAGGTTTTAAACGAAATCGATCATGTGCTCGAAAGATGGAAACATCCGTTCATCGAATTTGTTGATGACAATGCCCTCTCCGATCGAAACTACTGGAAGTCGCTGCTCATCGAACTTCGCGCGCGCAAGCTCAGATGGTTCGCCGAATGCGATATCTCGATTGCACAAGACGACGAACTCCTCGACAGCATGAAAACGAGCGGCTGCCGCGAGGTTTTAATCGGACTCGAATCACCTACAGTCGGACAACTCTCCGGCGTCGAATTGAACAACAATTGGAAACATAGAGTCCAACCTGGTTACCTGGATGCGATCAGAAAAATTCAGGACCATGGAATCAGAGTAATCGGCTGTTTCATGCTTGGCCTGGACCGGCAGTCGCTTGATTCTATTGACGACATCCGAGAATTTGTCGAACAGTCAGGTCTCTTTGATGTGCAATTAACTCTGCAAACCGCCTTCCCCGGAACGCCGCTGTACGAGCGGCTAGAGCGTGCCGATAGATTGCAGGCAAAAGACGATTGGAAGAGTTGCACGCTGTTCGACCTCAACATCATTCCGACCGAAAATAATAGTGAAGAGCTGGAAAACAGTTTTCACAATTTGATGAGAGCTCTGCATTCAGACGATCTTTCCAAACGACGCCGAATGAGGTTCAATTCCACAATGCGCAAAAACAGGACTGTGAAGATATGAAGTGGCTGATGCGATGCTTGTACTTGCAGTTTCGAATTCTCACTCTGACTGCAAACAAAAGGGAACTGCTTTCGCTCGATAACCAAGTGTTTATGTGGGGCTTGCTGATGGTTTGGTTGGCCGGTCTCGGTCGCTACTGGGATGCCCCCCTGGAGCCGTTATTTATGCGATCCGGCTTACCTTCTCTGATTTATATCTGGGTTTTGGGCTCATTCTTGTGGATGTTTATCTGGTTATTGAGACCAGCAAACTGGTCATACATGCGACTTGTCACTTACATTTCAATGACTGGCGTGCCCGCTTTTTTGTATGCGATTCCGTTTGAGCGAATGTATGGAACAGATCGAGCAGCTGAGTGTAATGCCACGGTGCTTGTAGTAGTCGCGTCCTGGCGTGTTCTCATGCTTGCTAACTATCTCGTGCGGGTTTCTAACTTGAATATCTTATCGATCACCATGGCTCTTTTATTGCCATTGATGACGATCGTTTCGGTTCTGATGGGCCTGCATAAACTGACGGATGTTGTCTCGACGATGGGCGGTATTCGGGATAGACGACATGTTGTACAAATTGACGAGAAAGAGGCGATCGCTAACTTTAAGGAGCCGCTGGGCTCCGAGCCTTTCGACATCATTGTCGGCGGCAGGACGATAAGGTTCGATCGAATGCGTCTGCATACCTTTAGAGGTCGGACGCACGTTGTTTACGTACAAGATCCGGACGACCCGATTCCTCCTGGATTCAAAGTAGTCGATGCCACTGATCCCGAGTTCACAGAGATGCATCCGATCCTGGCTGTTACTTATCCGATTGAAAAATTTTGTGAGCAAGGCCTGATGCCCGTATTCTGGGGCTTCATCGTAGCCGTTTTGTATGCATGGTTTGGCAGACCTAAGGAAGAGTCTGTTTCAAAAATCGAAGCAGTCGAGGAAAAAATTGAACCAGCCGAGGATGTAAACAATCAACCTTGAAGTCAATTTTTTCTAATGCCAGTTCTGGATTCCTGCTCCGATTTCTTTTTCCGGCAACATATTTACGTACTTGCTAGACCTGCTCGCGTTTCGTTTATAATGCATAGCTGACCACGTGCATGGAGAGGTGTCAGAGTGGTCTATCGTGCAGTCCTGGAAAGACTGTCTGCTGAAAGGCAGCGAGGGTTCGAATCCCTCCCTCTCCGGTTTTTTAATCGAACCGCTCTTTAGTAAAACTGGTGACGGTCGGATCAATCAGCAGTTTGCGGCAAGCCGCTTAAACGACTGAAGTCATGAGGCGGTGGAAGAGCGGGCGACAGATGATAGTGCGCGATGCGCAATGACAGGGCTAGAGCAAATGGACCACTTTACTGAAAAACTCAATGAAATTGAGCAGACCTTCCTTCAATTAGAAGGTCAGATGGCTGACCCAGTCATCATCGCGGATCAGGACAAACTGACCGCGCTGGCGCGCACGCGAAGCAAGATGCTTCCGACGATTGAAACCTATCAAGAGTTCAGATCGGTAAACGAAGCAATCGTAGAAGCGCAGGAATTGCTAAAGGGCAAAATTGCCGACGATGAGCGCACTTATTATCAATCTGAATTAGAAACCGGTCGCACTCGAGTGGAAGAATTGGCGGAAAAGCTACGCATCTTGCTGCTTCCCACCGATCCGCTGGACGACAAAGAAATCATGGTTGAAATTCGAGCTGGTACCGGCGGCGATGAAGCGTCGCTGTTTGCAGGCGATTTGTTCAACATGTACACTCGCTATGCCAACCGATTGAAATGGCAGTGGACTGTAGAAAGCAGTCATATCGGCGAACTTGGCGGGTTTAAGGAAGTCATCTTCAGTATCAAAGTAGAAGGTGCCTACAGCAAATTTAAATTTGAATCCGGTGTCCATCGCGTTCAACGCGTACCAGAAACCGAGGCCTCAGGTCGGATTCACACATCGACCGCCACCGTTGCGGTGATGCCTGAAGCCGAAGAAGTCGACGTCGAATTGGTCGAGAACGATCTGGAAATCACGACGATGCGCTCTGGTGGTGCCGGCGGACAGAACGTCAACAAAGTTGAAACCGCTGTTCGAATCGTGCACAAACCATCCGGAATTCAAGTCGCATGTTCAGAAGAACGCAGTCAGCTGCAAAACAAAGAACGTGCTAAACAAATTCTGCGAAACAAGCTCTACAAGATCAAAATGGAAGAGCAAATGAAGGAGATTTACGATCAGCGTAAATCCCAGGTCGGCACAGGCGATCGCTCGGAAAAAATTCGTACGTACAACTTCAAAGATAATCGTCTGACCGACCATCGACTAAACCAAAACTTTTCGTTGGTCAAAATTCTGGAAGGCGATCTCGATGATTTGATTCAAGCGAGCACACTTGAAGAACAGCAACAGCGGCTGCTTGAAGCGACCGGTCTGTCGAATAGCTAATCGCTATGATGTGGTGGGCGCTTCGATAGTCTCGCTATAAAATTCGAATGTCTCGCCTGCGCGCACTAGTAATTTATAGTTCGCAGCGTCCAGGACCCTGGTACAGACTCAATCTCGAGGTTCCAGTGAAAGAGCAGCGACGATCTAGAGATCGCAATAAAGGTTTCGCATGAGCGTTTCACTTTTGTCACGCGTTGACGATTTAGGTTTCATCAAACGAGAAATCGCGGCCAGGCTAATTTCCTTCGGCATCGAGGAAGAAGAGGCCAGCGCCGAGGCTTCTATCATGATCGAGCACGTTGCACACTTGCGACCGTCTCAACAATTGCTTTCGATGCGAGTGAAACTGAGTGAAGAGCAATTGGTTCGACTTGACACCATACTCGGTGCCAGGGCAGAACGTGTGCCGATTCAATACATTCTCGAAGAAGCTTATTTCATGGGACTGAAGCTGAAAATTAAACCTGGTGTGTTTATTCCTCGACCTGATACCGAAACATTGGTAGAAGTCACAGTTAAAAACCTGAAGAAGCTTTTTCCGGACAAACAAATTTCTCTTCTTGAGATTGGCATTGGAAGCGGCGCTATAGCGATCTCGCTGCTTACCATGATGAGGAATCTTGAAGTGGTGGCAGTTGATGTTTCCGATCAAGCACTGGCGATTTCAGCCGAGAATGCGAAGACTCATGGGGTCGATTCACGGCTCAAATTAATCAAGGAATCGCAGTGGTGGACGGTCGGACGCGGCTTTCATGCACTGGTTTCCAACCCTCCTTATATTCCGAGGCACCAGGAGCCGACGCTGCAATTAGAAGTGGCAAAGCATGAACCTGAGCTGGCGCTATACGGTACAGACGAAGACGGGCTGGGCTATTACAGACAGATTGGCGCACAGATTGGTAGCGTTTTGGATTTGGAACGTGGCTTTGTTGCAGTCGAAGTCGGTGATGGCCAGGCGCAAGACGTTCAATCGATCTTCCAGCAAAGCGGTTTTGCCGACATTGAAATGCATAACGATCTTTGTCAAATCCCGCGCGTAGTTAGCGGTTTGCGCCAAAACTAAAGTGGTGCGTTGGGTATTTCCCAGTGACGCGTCGGGTATTTATCAATGGCGCATCAGCTGTTTCCGACCGCTGCGACCGATATATTGGCGCTCTCCCATGCCAATTCTTCTTTCTGATTCGATACGGCGTGGCATATCCCTGCGTTGAAACACGGGCATGCTGCGGGGGTGGAAACAATCATGCCTGCGGGTCGTCATCGCATATGCAATGTGGTGCGCTCGAGAAAAGCCTTGCCAATACGGCGCTAGCTGTTAGAATGGGATAACGAGCGTGTTTTTAGAGGACCCTGTTCTGATGCAAGATGGCATTCTAAAAGCGATATCAGCCGACGGTAAGGTCCGTGCGGTGATTGCCACCACCACGCAAGTAGTCGAAACCGCGCGACTAAAACATGGTCTGTCGTTCACCGCCACTGCAGCACTCGGTCGAGCGCTTACAGCAGGACTATTGCTGGCACGAATCGTGTTGAGAGATGGTCAGGTTACGCTGAAATTTCAGGGCAATGGACCGCTCGGTAAAGTCTTCGTCGACGCTTCGCCTAAGGGCACGGTCAGGGGTTTTGTAGAAAATCCTGCAGTCGAATTACCATTGAATTCTCTCGGCAATTTCGATGTTGGAAAAGCGATTGGCACCACCGGCTATCTGCACGTCAACGTGGACCAGGGCTACGGACGCCCGTATAGCTCGACGGTGGAACTCGCCAGCGGTGAGGTCGGCGAGGACGTCAATCGTTATCTGGTCACGTCAGATCAGGCGGGCTCGATTGTCGTCGTCGGCACGCATATGTCCAAGTCGGGCGTCGAAGCCGCCGGCGGGCTAATCGTGCAACTCTTACCAGACCACACCGAAGAAACCATTTGTCAGATTGAAAACAACATTACTACGTTCGGTACTTTCACTTTCCTGATGCGCCGGGGCATGAGCCTCGAAAACATTCTGAAACGAGTCCTGAGCGGCTTTGAAATTCGTGCTCTAACCGAAGTAGAACCCGTCTCATTCCACTGCAAATGCAGCAGTGAACGATTCGCCGAGGCGCTCAAGATTTTGCCAGCCAGCGATCTGATTTCGATGGCGGAAGAGGATGGACAGGCGGAAGGGCGTTGCCATTTTTGCAATGAATTTTATTACGTCGGCAAAGATCGCCTGCTCGATTTAGCCCGAAAATAAACTGACATCCAGGATCGATTGACATCCTCGCTCGCGATCGAAAGCGCGGCAATATATCTTGGAAATATCAAAAGTAAAGTAGTCGATAATTTTCAGCCAAAAGTTTTTGCAAAAAAAAATTTCAAAATTGATTCAAGTTTTCGATTAAACCTTGGAGTCGACAAGACCTTGCTAAAACGCGTCAAAAGGACGGACCTAGGTAGATCCGTCCAAAGAGGCGAACGTGTCGCCTCACCACATTGGAGCTGGCGTCCTGGAGCTTAGAGAGCGCGGGCGATTTTGCCGCGTTTTAAGCATGAGGTGCAAACCTTCATACGCTGAATCGTGTTATTGATTCTGGCGCGAACGGATTGCAAATTCGGGAGCCAACGCCGCTTGTTATGCGGGTTGTAGTGCGACCGCAGGAAGGTGTAGTTTCGACCTACAATTGGTCCTTTGCCGCAAACATCACAACGCTTAGCCATTAGAAGCCTTCCACTTGTTGATTACTCGATACCATTCCGCAGATGCTGACGGGCATCTATGCGGGCTCAATAGGTCCGTCCGATAACGCGTGACGGGTTTTTTGAGTACGCCTGTCTTCGTTAGGCTTTTAGCCCACAAAACTTCAGACAAAGAGCGCATTGTAGCAGCGCCTTGAGTTTCACCGAAGCAATTATTGTCAAATGTAATGCTTATAGAGAACAATTAGACACAATAATCCCCCAATAACTAACCGGGCGTGGTAGTCTGTTTTTGGGGGAAACACGATGGTTGGCGTTGTCAGGCAATCGGATTTAGCTATTCTCAAGTAGAATTAGCTGGGTCGAGCCCCCACACGTGGCTGTTTAGTATTCAATTTAAAATGATGATAAAACATCACTACTAATGGCCTCAAAATCGTGGTATCAATTCAGTGGGTGCAGCACTGCCGCTTGATTTCTCTTCGGTAGGAAAGCGAGACGATAGTGAAAATCTTAGGGATCTGTTGAATACATGGCACTCGTAAATTACGCGGCTCGAGAAATCAACTGCAAAATCGTTTACTATGGCACCGGACTTGGTGGCAAAACTACTAACTTGAAGTATATTCACAGCCAGCTCGCACCAACAACTCGCGGTGAATTGATATCTCTTGCAACTGAAACAGAAAGAACTCTGTTCTTCGATTTCCTGCCACTGGATCTCGGTAGCGTTCAAGGTTTCAAAACCAGATTTTCTCTTTATACGGTTCCCGGTCAGGTTGAGTACAACGCTAGCCGTAAGCTGATCTTGAACGGAGTCGACGGTATTATTTTCGTCGCAGATTCCGACGTCATGCGTAGCAAAGACAACGTTGATTCGCTGCAAAACATGATTGAGAACTTGGCTGAGTACAGCCTCACGCTCGATAATATTCCTTGGGTTCTTCAATACAACAAACGCGATTTGGCAAATGCAATGCCGATCGAACGTATGGAACGAGAACTAAACAACAGACAAGTCCCGAGTTTCGAAGCCGTTGGTTCCGAAGGACTAGGCGTGTTCGCTACATTGAAAGCAATTAGTAAACTGATCCTCAACAGACTCCAGTAAGTTCGCATCAACGACTTCGGTATGTCGCATTACGACATTCAGTAAGTTCTCGTGACGACCTTCGGTAGCTCGCTTTGCGACATGCAGTAGGTTCGCATTACGATCTTCGGTAGGTTCGCTTTACGACATTCAGTAAGTTCGCATTGCGACCTTCAGCATGTTCGCATCGGCGTCATTAGAAGGTTCGCATTACCAGCACTTCGTGCGGGTTCTATGGACCCAGGAATTCTGCGTCGAAGGCTTTTATGTCGTCCATACTTTCGTCGACTGCATCCGTGACTTTGGCTCTATAGCCCATGCCGTGGTCGTGTTTGATTTTTAGATGGGGACGCGCCCGCTGCAGGGCTTCTTCTCCCGCTTTGCTGATTCTGGTTGACTGACCAAATTGAACGCGTTGCAAATGCGGCATTTTTAAAAGGTATGGAATGGTGTTATCCGTGATACCACTATTGTCGGCTAATGAGATGGTTGTGATATTTGAACCGGCAAGATACTTGGTGCCACTATCTGTGATGCCTGCTGCGTTAGCGGTGAGTTCCTGGAGCGGCCCCATTTTTGAGAGCAGGCGTAATGCGTCGTCTCCCAGTTTATTGCTACTCACATCAAGTATGGTTAAGTTGGGGAAGCGCCGGATGCCCTCGAGATCACGCACCGTCAACGATGGCAGATCAGCAATACCCAACCAGCGTACTTTAGATGGGTATTTTGACAATATTCGGATGCAATCGCCTGTTACTTTTGTCGATGAGAACTCAAACTGAATCAGTGACTTCGAGGTGGCGAGCGCCTCCACTCCCGCGTTCGAGATATTGGTGCTTCGTGAATCCAGTTTGACCAACTTTGGAAACTTAGCTACGATCTTGCACTGCTCGTCACCAAATGTGGTGTGCCGCACCATCAGGCTTCGGATGCTGGAGCCGGCCAGGAGTTCTAATCCGGACCAGTCAACATTGTTCGGCAGGTCCTCGAATGCCACAGAGGTTCTCTCCTTGCAAAGAACGGCTAATTCTTTGAATGCTTCCCTGTTGATATGGTCACCGGAAATTTGAACGAAACCGCCGCGCCGCTCGATCAGGTACGGCTTCTCTGGCTCGACTGGCTTGGAATGTGGCTTTTTAACCGTTGTCTCAGCATCGGTTTTTTTGCTGTGCTGATTTGTTGACTGAATAACCACAGCTGATACCACGGCACCAACTAACAACGATGCCACCATTATTTTTGCTATTAGAGCGAAGCGCGCGTCACTTCGTTTAGAATCCGTGGCAACGGATCCTCCGGATCGCTCGATATCAGCTAGCTCGACATCAGATATTCCGGTAGCAGAAAGCCCTGCCGGAGAGAGCCCGGCAGCAGATAACCGAGCAGCAGATAACCCCGAAGGAGATGACCCGGCAGATGATGACCGAGCAGTAGATAACCCGGCAGCAGATGACCCAGCCTTAGATTCCCCAGCGTCACTTACAGGACGGTAGTGCTCGGGAAGCTCGCCTGCACCACTCGGCGACTTGAGCGCCGACAACAGCTCTTCCATGCTTTGAAAACGTTCGTCTTGTTGCTTCGAGAGGCAGATTGAAATGATGTCTTCCAGATCCTCGGGAATCGAAGCCTCTATCACATCAGAGAGAAGTGGCGCATCATCGGTGGCGTGATGAGAGAGCACCTCCAGTGGTGTCTCTCCCGAGAATGGCGGAATGCCGGTGATCGATTCAAACAGCACACATCCCAACGAATAGATTTCGGATCGTGCGTCGTAAGCGCGACCGAGAATTTGATCCGGTGGCATGTAAGCCGGCGTTCCAATCAGCTTGCGTCCCTCCACATCAATGGCTTCAGCTGTGGCTTCCTGGCTTCCTGCGATGGCAATTCCAAAGTCGATTAGCTTAACAGTAGCGGTGTTGTCTGCATTTTGAGTAAACAAAATATTCTCGGGTTTTAAATCCCGATGAAACACGCCGCGTTCGTGACAATAGCGCAGAGCTTCGCTTAATGAGACGAATATCTGTCTGGCCGATTCGGGCATCAGTGGACCGTTCTCTTCGAGCGCTTTTCTCAAAGTGAACGACTCGCTATGTTCCAACACCATATACGGCGCACCGGATTTGGTGGCACCGAAATCAAGTATGCCGACGATGCCGGGATGATCTAATTTGCTGAGCAGACGCGCTTCGTTTTGAAATGCAACGAGCTGTTCGCCCACCAGGGTGTGAAGCGTTTTTACCGCGACAAGTTTGTTCAACACAGTATCGCGGCAGAGATACACAGTTCCGCCGGCTCCCGCTCCGATGATTCTAAGTGGTTTATAGCGATCTGCGGGAAAAGAATTTGGTTCGACGACCAGAGATTCGTCGATATCAATTTCTTCTTGTTGTTCAAGTTTTGCGGTTTCTTCCAGTTCGCTTGGGGCGAGCGCAACTGGTGCCCACGCGGGTTTGTCGCATGAGCACAAATCGAACCTGAATATAAATTGGGTGAACGACCCGACGCGTCCCTGATTAATTCGCTTGCCGCAAGTGGTGCACAAGTTGAGAGTAGTTAACTGCTCTTCCACCGGAATGATTGCGTCGCAGCGGCAACTGGCAATCCACTGTGTCATGCTGCCGGTACTCTTCGAATACTTCGACATGTTGCATTTGGGACAGATATCTTCTTTTGTAGTCATTCTAGAGAATCAATTGGGGTGCCTGTTGGTCCTGTAGTCAAGCCGGTCCCGGTCAGTTAGCGATTCGTCAATAAGACGATGAGGATGCTTTCGGATCTAATTTTTCAAACAGTCGATCTTCGTTTACAGTGTCTATCATTTCTTCCAACTTATTTCCTCGAATTGCATAACTGGTGTCTTCGACAAGCAGGACGTCTGGGCGATTCGCTTTGAATTTGGCGATTGCATTTTTAGTGAGGTTTGGAAGTCCGGCGATTTTTAGATGGCGCAGATCTTTGAAACTTTCCAACGTCAAAAGTGCACGATCGGTGAGTTTTGGATTTGCGCCGATCGAGAGACTCATGATAGGAGCGTGGCTTAAATAGCCAATTCCAGTATCAGTTAAACTGCAGTCATCGATCTCTAGTCTCGTTATTTTCAAACGTCCCAGTACCTTTGCACCTTCGTCACCGATCGGATTGACCGAGATGTCGAGCCTATCCAGGAGCCGCTTGCCGCGCAGATAATACAAATCATCTGGTGTGATTTTGTGTATGCCGGAGATAAACAAATTAGTGAGCCCGCGTATTTTCGCTACGTCCTTGAGGCAAGCCCCAGTCACGGCAGTATTAGACAGGGCGAGAATTCTGAGATGTCGAATAGAGACGAGAGTTTTGACGCCCTCATCGGTTATTTTGGTTTCGGATAAATTGAGATTCCTAACGTACAGAAGCGGGGTGAGGAACGCAATTGATTCGTCGCCAATTTTCGTGAAATTCAAATTCAATTCGTTGATTCGCGTGTCGTACAGCAAGGGCAAAGATTGCCATTCCACTTCAGCGGAGGGGCTGATCTGCAGTCTTCGCACTCTGTTTGATGCAGCGATCTCTTTGAACGCATCTTTCCCGATAAAGCCCGACGCCGTGTACAGCCCAGGTTTTCCCGTCCTCTCCAGTGCGAACGGCTCTCTGCCGGTCGGTGACTCTGATTCGGCTTTCAAAACTGGTATTGGTTTGCTTTCGACTTTGTTGTTATTTCGAAAGAGCTGAAACACTTCCGCTGCGCCAACTCCGAGTGCTATCAGGACGACGATGCTCAGAGCAATCTTAGAATTCAATCCATTCTGCTGCACCGCTGGTGGTATCGCCGACGTCAATGGGATTCGACCTGACCCTTCCTGTAGTGAAGAATCTTTTTCCGCGGCCGTTTGTATACGAGATTCTACATCCGCTTTCACTAATGCCTCATGAACGCGTTTCATGGAAAAGAAACGATCGCCAGGTTTTTTAGCCAGGCATTTGCTCAGGAACGCCTCAGCCTGCCTGGTGTCTGTGTCGGTGACATCCGACAACGGCGGGGGCGTCATGTTGGCATGCATCGAGATCACTTCCAGGGCACTATCGGCGGTGAATGGTGGTCGACCGGTGAGCGCTTCGTACACGACACAGCCGAAAGAATACAATTCGGAGCGAGCATCGTATTCGATGCCGAGAGCTTGATCGGGCGCCATGTAAGCTGGAGTTCCGGCGAGGCTCATGCCACTATTGCTGCTGTTGTCTGCGCGATCGGGTTTTACAAATGCGATTCCGAAGTCGATCAGTTTTACTGCGTAACCCTCTTCTTGTGTGACGAAGAGAATGTTTTCCGGTTTCAGATCGCGATGATAAACTTTTCGATCGTGACAGTAGATCAATCCAGCCGCTAAATGAGCGAACACTGCCCGCGTCTCGGACCAGGTAAGAGGACCATCTTCGTCTAGTTTTGTTTTGAGACTGACACCGGCAGTGTATTCGAGGACCATGTATGGGCTGCCACCGCCAGTGACACCGAAGTCCATAAGTTTGACTATGGTTGGATGTTCCAGTTTCGAAAGAACCTGAGCCTCTCGTTGGAACGCGATGATATCTTCCTTGCTCAGTCGATGTAAAACCTTGATCGCGACTTTCTTGTTGAGCAATCTGTCGCGGCAAACATAGACGGAACCGCTTGCGCCTTTGCCCGAAAAAAGAATTGGTTTATATCGTTCAATCGGAAATTCGGTGGCGTCGACGGTGACTTCTTCCTCGCTGTCGTCAAACGGATCGCGAGGATCGAAGGCCGGTAACTCGACTGGTTGGAGTTTCGCTGCGCGATCTGGAAACGCCGACGATTCGCACGCGCAGAGGTCATATCGAAAAATAAACTGGGTGAAGGATCCGACTCTACCCTCTCTCGAGCGCTTTCCGCATATCTTGCAGAGTTCGATGGGCGTTTCGGTGTTTGTATCGGCCGGCAAAACTTGCTGCCTGTCGCAAGAGCAGCTGGAAAGCCACTGCGTTAAGCTGCCGGAGCCTTGCGGATTCTTCGGCAAATAACACTTTGAACATTTTTCCGGAGAAGCAGTCATAGTTTCGTCTGTGAATTCGTGAAATCATTATGCCCGTTCACTTCGGGCGTTCTCGCTTCTCACCTGAAGTTATTGGATATTTACGCGAGTTTAATTTCAATCACTGGCATTCCCACTCGCCATCTTTTACTCTATAAACAGACAAATTCGCTGCGAATGAGGCATTGTGAGCCCAATAGTCGGACAGGGTAGACCAAACAAAGACGCTCTCGTCGTGGCAATGCGCAAGGCGCTGAATTTGGAACGCCGGTCGCGCTATGCCGATTTCCATGGCCGCAAAACCACATTCTCGCAATTTATGAGACAAACTTCGGCGGGGCTATCTAAAAGATATCCGCTCGACTCCACATGGCTAACGCTGCGCGGTTTATTTCGACAGTACGCGCATTCCGACGTCAGTACTCGTATGTCGATAATTAAACGAGCTGATGAATTGTTGGAGCCGCATCTCGATGTATTAATGGCGGAAGTTCGTAAACCGCAGAATTCGGAAGCTGATGATGCGGATGAAAACGAGAAAGAGTTCATCGATGCTCACGCTGAGACGGACGAACGAGAGCTCGCTGGTAGCGGTGTCGTATCTGGTGGCAGTCATAATGTAATGAATGATGCCGCGGCCGATAGTCGGATCGATTCTGGACGCAGATCGCAGCCAAGCGGACCTTTTCAGAAAAATAGCCCTGGCTCATCGCAGTTGGGCGGAATCTCTGAGCCTGTTGATTCTGCAAATTCTACGCGAGGCAACTCGCCTCCCAGTCAGAACGCGAAGCCTGGTTCTCCTTCAGGTAGCAAACCGAGTTCGCAGAACTCCAAGCAGAAAGCGACAGCGGCCTCGCAACAAAACCCGGCACCGGAGGCATCGAATGCCTCAGCTCGCGGGACTGACAACAAGTCCAAAGATCCCGAAGAAGTCAACGTTCAGTTCCTCAAAGGCGTTGGACCGAAGCTCGCTGCAATTTTGTCCAAAATGGGAATTGTCACAGTTTCGGAATTGCTGCGCCACTACCCGCGGCGGCACCTGGATTTTCAAAATCGTTTGTTGATTCGCGATCTGGAGGAGAATCAAGAAGTCAGCATCTTCGGTTTCATCCGTACCGTCAATGCTTTCCAGTCGCGCAATCGAAACGTTTCAGTTTTGACCGTGACGATTTCGGATAACACCGGCATCATAACGATCACTAAATTTGTCGGTGGCAAATCGAATAAATACTTGTTGGATCGTTTAAAAGAACAGTATCCGAAAGGCGCTCAAGTGCTGGCGTCCGGCATAGTTGAACGCGATCAGTTCAAAGGAAAACTGGCGCTCAAAAATTCCGAAGTAGAAATTTTGAGCATGGTGTCCGATGGCGAAGAGGATCAACACACAAGCATTCACGCGGGACGATTGGTTCCTGTATACCCGCTCACTGAGGGGCTTTCGCTTCGTTATCTGCGGACTATCATGTATAACGCATTGGAAAGTTATGCGCCGCAAATAACAGATCCGCTTCCTGTGGAATTGCGAGAAGCATTGGGACTGATGGAATTGACCGAGGCGCTTCGCGGAATCCACTTCCCTGATAAAGTCGATCAGAAAGACGAAGCGCGTCGCAGGCTTGTTTTCGATGAGCTGTTTGCGATTCAATTGCAGCTCGCTCATCGACGATATAAATTCGACAATCAGCATGAAAATGTTCTGGCGCTAAAGTGTTCCGAGGCCGGCATGGTTACGGACCTTTTGAACTCTTTGCCGTTTAAACTTACCGGCGCACAGGAGCGAGTGTTCGGCGAGATATCCCGAGATCTCGCTTCGTCGAAACCGATGCATCGGCTCGTGCAGGGCGATGTCGGTTCCGGCAAAACGGTGGTGGCATTGCTCGCTTGTCTCATCGCAATAGAGAACGGCTTCCAGGCGGCCATGATGGCACCTACGGAAATCCTTGCGGAGCAGCACTTCAGGCAGTTCCAGCGCTTGCTGACGCCACTCGGTCTGCGTTGCGCGCTGGTGCTCGGAAAGCATGGAGTGAAGGAACGACGATTGGTACGACAAGAAATTTTGACTGGACAGGTGCATATCGCAGTGGGTACTCATGCGCTTCTTGAAGATGATGTCGAATTTCAAAATCTTGGTTTGATCGTAATCGACGAACAACACCGGTTTGGTGTCAAGCAAAGAGCGCGTCTGAAAGCGAAGAGCCTGAGCCCCGAGTTGCTCACAATGACTGCCACTCCGATACCTCGAACATTAGCAATGACGATGCACGGAGATCTCGATGTATCAGAAATCGACGAATTGCCGCCTGGTAGAAAACCAGTCAAGACGCGCGTAGGCAAACCAAGTCAGCGTGATGATCTCTGGAATTTCATACTCAAGGAAATCGAAAAAGGTCGGCAAGTTTACGTTGTCTATCCGTTAATCGATGAATCGGAAACTCTGGCCGCCAAAGCTGCGACGAAAGAATTCGAGCGCCTGGTAGAAGACTTCCCGAATCTTAAATTCGGCTTGATGCACGGCAAATTGAAGCCAGTCGACAAAGATGAAGTGATGGAAAAATTCCGCAAACAGGAATATCAAGTTCTTGTCTCCACCACGGTTATCGAGGTCGGCGTAGATGTTCCTAACGCTTCAGTTATGGTGATTGAGAATGCCGATCGTTTTGGTCTTTCTCAATTGCACCAGTTGCGCGGTCGCGTTGGTCGCGGTGCCGATCAGTCATATTGTTTCCTGATTTCCGATTCGAAGAGCCCGACCACTCAAGAGCGGCTCGAAATCATGACCTTGACCAACGATGGATTCGTTATTGCTGAAAAAGATTTGGAACTGCGCGGTCCGGGAGAATTTCTCGGATATCGACAAAGCGGATTGCCTGATTTGGTTTTGGCAGATCTGGTAAAAGACGCTCGCATTCTGGAAGAGGCTCGCAATACGGCAATCGCAGTTGTTAAGGCAGATCCGGAGCTCGAAAGCGCCCCAGGCATGCGCAAGTTGCTCGATCGTCGCATTGGAACACACGAAGCGGAAATCATGCGTTCGGGCTAGAATCGTATGTGTTAAACTGAGCGCGTCATCAGTGTTGTGCATGATTTGTCATGGTCAAAGTTTTAGTAGTCGAAGACGATGAATTCGTGTCAGGCTTGATCTCGGATTGCCTGAAACTCGATCATTACGATGTGGAAGTCGTTGCGACCGGCAACGAAGCCTCCGATCGGCTGCGCCTCTACAACTACGACTTGATCTTGTTGGATGTAAACTTGCCGGAGCAAAGCGGTCTGCAACTATGCGAAAAATATCGCGGTGCTGGCGGTGTTACTCCGATAATTATGCTGACCGGTCAGCGATCAATCGATGACAAGGAAGCCGGACTCAACGCCGGTGCTGACGACTATCTGACAAAACCATTTAACGCAAGAGAACTAGTCGCACGTGTTCGCGCTGTTCTAAGACGCCCGCCACAACTGGCTCCCACGCGACTGAAGGTGGGAGAGCTCGAACTCGATCCTGTGTCGCACGAAGTTTTGCTCGCTGGCAAAAAACTCGATCTCAAACCGAAGGAATTCACCCTTCTGGAATTTTTCATGCGAAACCCGAATCAGGTTTTTAGCAATAACGATATTCTCAACCGCGTTTGGGTCTCCGAATCGGAAGCCTCTCCACAAGCTGTAAGAACGTGCATGCAGCGCCTTCGCGATAAGATAGATCGCGAAGGTCACCCATCGATCATAACCACCGTATATGGTGTCGGTTACAAGCTGGAAATTTGAAACTATTCGAGAACAACTTGGAACTAACTGATTTTAAGTTGAATCCAGTTAAACTCAAAGTGAATCCGGTGATTCCAACTCAACTCAATGAGAAACGAGCTACCTGCCGAAGCTGGACATGGGAACATTTAAGATGGCTCAAGCTCGATCACCGATTTACTACTGGTGGTTTTGTGTCAATCAACTCAACGAATCTTCCTTAGAAATTTGCCGGTATTGCGATTGAAGATCCAGGTGGACTGCCCTTCAAAAGTCGCGAACAGAAGGTTATTGTGGACGCTCAATTGAACGGACGGTGGCGAAAGGGCTAACAAATCTTGCAGGTCTAACGATACCGAGACAAGATTTTTCGCCTCACCACCAGAAGCTAGTTGGCAGATCGCGCCGTTTCGCGCGGTGCCGTCATCCTGTTGTCTGAAGGCGAGCGCGTAAACTGTGTCGTCGGAAGGCGAGTAAGCGAGCCCGCTTAGCGCTAGTTTTGGAATTTGTCCGAGACCAGACCATTTCTTGGTATCCAGTTGGTAAGCGTAAAGTGTGGAATTTTCGACCAGGTTGCTGCTGTCTGCGTATTGTTCCGAAACTACGAGTATGCGGTTTCGCTTGGTATCACGGGTAATACCGGTAAAAACTTGGGCAATTGGAAGCGTATTCGGGATAGGCAGTGAAGTTGCTTTGTTGGTTTTGGGATCTAGATGTATTAAACCATCGCGCGCGAGAACATACCAATTCGCGCCTGAGGCATCTCTTACGCCAGCGAAAATTGGGAGATCAGTTTTGATACCACTTCCTTCCTGACCACTGGCGCTAAGGGTTCCCAGGGTAAGGTTTGTTGGAGCAGAGGTGTGAGTAAACCCTTCAGTCCACACGCCGTCGTAGCGCGCGTTCTTTATCGCTTCGCCTAGTTCGGCCTGCTCCTGCGCCGACAGCTTTGGATCGAGTGATCGATGAGGCTGTTGAAAGACGCTCACCAGTGGTGTCCCCGGTGGTCTTGGTTGATTAGGGATATCCGCTATATTGGATTGGTCTATTTCGTGTCGTTTGAGCGAGCCGACAGTGAGAGCAAGCGAAATTATGGACATCAGCATCATCAGATACAGAGCAAATGCAATTTTATTAAACGGGCGCTTGGCACCACCACCACCACCGGGTTTTGAGCTCACTTCTGCGGTCGAGCTTATGTCACTGAGCAAAGCGTTTCGCAAATCGCTGATGGATTGAAATCGTTCTTCGGCGCTCTTTTCTAGACACTTCATCACTGCTTTCGAAAGTGGCATGGGAAGCGAGGAATCAATGTTTGCTATCGGGACAGGTTCGAAAAATGAATGCTGCCGCATGCAACTAAACGCGTTATCTGAAGGAAACACTTTTCTTCCCGACAAGCATTCGTACATCAAGCAACCAATCGAATAGATGTCAGAACGAACGTCCTGCTCTAGTCCGAGACACTGTTCTGGACTCATGTAAGCTGGTGTGCCTACGGACACTCCGGTGAGAGTGACTGTCGTCGTGTCTTCGATGCCGATTACTTTTGCGACTCCGAAATCCAGAACTTTTGCTCTGCCGGTGCTATCAATTATGATGTTACTCGGTTTTAAATCTCGATGAAGAACACCTGCATTGTGAGCCGATTCCACCGCATCCATCACGTCTCCGAAAATAGATATCGCGTCTGCTGGTGTTAGCTTCGTCTGTTTATCCAGAAGTTCTTTAAGCGTCACTCCATCGATATACTCTAAAATTAAGAATGGTCGCCCGTCGGCGCAAATTCCAAAATCCAGAACTGATGCGATTTGTGGATGATTGAGGGAGCGAACCAGTTGCGCTTCCAATTGAAATCGTTTTACTGCGATCGGATCGGAAAGAAGATTGGCGTCGAGAACTTTTATCGCCACCATCTCTGCGGTTTGTTCTGCGATTTTCTTTGCCAGGTAAACGTTGGCTGAACTTCCCGCTCCGATTTTTGAAAGAACTTCGAAGTTGGAAATATGCTTTCCGATTAATGCATCTTCTCCCACGGGGCACAGAAGCGTCTGGTCGACTGGGCAAACGGTATGCTCGTCATCATCGTACTCTTGAGCGCATGTCGGACACACTTTGACGCCGTATCGAAGCTCGATCCGTTCCTTCTCTATGGTGAATTTTGCCGTCTCTTTTTCCACGTTGTTTCTTTACCGTCACCGCGCTTTACCAGTCACCGCACTTTTTCCGTCACCTCTCTTTTCTATCACCGGTTTTTCCATCACTTCAATTCATTTATCACTTCGTTTCTTATCACTCGTTTCTTCCTCACTTCGTTGCTTTTGAAAAAACTACTTTTCCTGTGGCGCGTTCTATGACGGCGGAGGTCGGCACGTCAATTTTTCCTTCTGGGTTGAGTTGAGTGTCATTCGAACATGTTGCGACAACATATGGACCGACTGATTGCAGCTGAACTTTGCACAACGAGGTCAACGTCTGCACGTCGTAAAAATCCTGGGATAGTCGTGTTGCCTTTGCGAGCACTCCGTCGCGAAACTGATATAGGTACACATGATACGGATTCTCCAATAGATTGACGGCGAGAGCGTAGACTGAGTCGTCTTCCGCGCAGTAGGCGATTGAAATTAAATCTTGCCCGTACTCAGACGCTGTGCCCTTACGCAACCATTTTTGTGTTGCGAAATCGTAAACCATCAATGGATAATCCGAACCATGAACAAGAATAATTAACTGATCTCGCTTGGTGTCGTATGTGATACCGCGATACCCCCACCCGGGAGGCGCATATTTATCGTCCGACTTCATCAGCGGAGTTATGGTTTGTTTGACGGGATCATACTCTGCTACCGTCGCCGGTAATTCGGAGTTTCGTCCCTCGCCGATCAGATACCAGAGTTTTTTTCCACCTTTTCGTGTCACCGAAATGGCGCTAAAGAAATCCATTTCTTGTTCGACCCGTTGAAGCGTCGATCTAATCGGTCCGTATGGATTCGCCTGGCCAACGGCTCTGGTTGAATTGAAAAAATCACCGCTGCTCCAGACGCTATCAAAATACAGTTTGCGAAGACTGATTTTGAGTGATTCATTTTTTTGTTGCATACACTTTGCATAAAAATCTCGCATCCGCCACATCACGTACTGGGCGCGCCAGCTCGTGTTCTCCGGGCCAATAAGAACAGTTTCTCGAGGCACATCGTAGTAAACCGCTGAAACCAGGTCTGCGTTTTCTGTACGATTGGCGACTTCGTTTACCCTTCGAAAGTGGCGGCCGTCGTATATTTCGCCGTATGGCAAAGATATCTGGTCGTTTTGTTCTCGATTGTCACCACCCAAGTTTTGCTCAATGGGCGTATCAGTTTGACCTTGTGGCAACTCGACCTTTTGGGAAGGACCGGTCAAAATCACTTTCTTCAAATGCACGCCTGGTGCACTTGTTATTTTCCAGATCACTGGCTGTTCTCCGGTCAGCGCCAACACGATTGGATTGTGTGTGTCTGTCACATTGACTGTAACCGTGCCGGGCAGCGGTTTGCCGAAGCGATACGATCCAATGCCACCATATCCTTTGCGAACGGAAATCGAATGCACTTCAGTGCGATGCTGGGCAGGAGCTGTAATTTTTTGATTGTAGAAACTCCGGTATTTCTGCAACTCTTTGTTCATCGCCGCCGCTTCGGAAGTTCGATTGGCCTTTTTGAGCGCGCTAATTTCTCCGTCAATTTCCGAGAAAGCCGACAAAATAGATCGAGTCGCATAGTCACTGATGAAGCTGTTGGCAGGCGCTTCGGCCATGCCGCTGATTGCGGTGGTTTTTCGGCTCGGTTCAGTTGTGGCGTCGTTGGTGCCCGGGAAGATATGCCACGCTGACATGGCGATCACCACGAGAAGCACGACTAAAGCAATCCATGATTGACTCTCGCGCGGAGTAGTCTTTTGAGAATTTGTTTTCTTTGGGCTGGTATCACTGGTGGTGCGCGGGTTGAAAATGCTTCGCAGCCAGCTTTTGAAAATAATTAATTGTGCAACAATTTGCGTTTTGGTCCGTTTATCGGAAACCGCTTGCAGCAACGAGTTTAGCTCTGCCATCGATTGAAGTCGATGCTCAGGAGATTTTTGCAGGCAGGTCATTACAGCCCAGGACAAAAAGTGAGGTAAGCCCTTTGTCAATTTTGAAAGCGGCGGTGCTGGTTCAAACGAATGCTGATTCATGCAACGGAAAGCATTGTCAGATGGGAAAACTTTCTGTCCCGTCAGGCATTCGTACATCAAACACGCAAGCGAATATAGGTCAGAACGCTGGTCGAGTTTTGAACCGTTGCATTGCTCCGGACTCATGTACGCAGGCGTTCCAACGGTAGCGCCTGTGCGGGTCATCGTCACCGTGGTTTCGATTCCGTTTATTTTGGCGATACCAAAATCTATCACCTTAACGTTGTTTTGTTCGTCGATTATTATGTTGCTGGGCTTGATGTCTCTGTGCAGAATTCCGGCATGGTGAGCCACTCTCAACGCATCGACGATCTGTTTGAAAATGAAGCAAGCGCGCTCCAGAGTCAACGCACCATGCTGGGTGAGAACTTCTGACAATGTCGTCGGACCGTCATAATCCATGATGATGAACGGTCTGCCATTGGGAAGGACACCGAACTCATGAATCGATGTAATGTTTGGATGCACCAGCAGACTGATCGCTTGTGCTTCTTGTTGAAAGCGCCGCACGGCGGAAGGATCTGACAAAAGGTTGAGCTTCAGCAGTTTTGCCGCGACCGTTTGCCCGGTAATTTTGTGGGTGGCAATGTACACATATCCCGAGCTGCCCTCGCCGATTTTGGAAATCAGCTCGTAGTCGCCAACAGCCAAACCAATGTCAGAATCGATCGGCGTCGGGCAGAGAAGCGTTTGATCGTCTGGACAAACTGAGTGCTCGGAGTCAGCGTCGAAGTCTCGCTCGCAGTGCGGGCAAGTCTTGACCGCTACTACGCGGATAGTTTTTTCTGCGGTTTTCTTAGGCATAGTCTGCCGTCTGGTAAGTACCAGTAACCTCAGGTAAGGCTAACTGTATAAATGGATTGTGAACAGTTTGCGTGACTAACATGTACCCTTTATCAATATTCCGTTTAATCGTGCCATCAAGCAACAGGAATCACCCTGGTTGATCGCAATTTTCGGAACTGCGGTTGTTATTCCGATCTGACAACATTGTCAGAAAGTTCGCAGGGACTCTCTAAACCTGACGATCAGCGAGATTGCTCTCTACTGAGGCGCCGAGATTTTCATCAACTTGGGCGAAAATTTCCCTCAGCTTAAGCGACGAGATTTCCCTCAGCTTAAGCGACGAGATTTCCCTCAACTTAAGCGACCAGGTTTATCAACTCAGGCGATCGCTGCCATCTGCCATTTTGCCCGCATGTCGCGTTCCTGAGAGCGAGTGTCAGATGTTTTGAGCCGCTCCATCGCAGCGCGCATGGACAAGCCTTTGCCCAGCAATTCGCTGACGCTGACGGCAAGGTCGTACTGAACATCCGACAGCAAATTGTTCTTAGCGATAAGCTCGAACGGATTGATTTTTTGCTTATATGACAACGAGAGCAAGTCCAGCGCATTCCGCTCGCTGAGGGCGTCAGCAGCGTAAAGCAACGCTGGTAAGTTGATAGTAGCTGCATCGAAAACATGCTTCGGAACATGCACGCGAAGCAAAACTGACATGACGCTTGGTTTCGACGCCACGGCTCTGACGAGGGCGACTGCGTCTACATAGGAGAGTTCGTTTATGTCCATCAAAACAACCGCATGCATCGCTGCGGACAGAACTTCGATTGTGATGATTCCTTGTTCTGTAGCGTATCGCGCCCACGACATGTCGGCTTTTCGGGCGCGCATTCTGATGTCGTCGATTTGTTCGAACGTCAGAAGATCGGCGGCCATGACGACTTGCGCCAGCCAGCAATCCAATGCACTCTTCTCGTTTTCCATCGAAAAATCTTGCAGCGCTTCGTCAGCTGTTATGTCAGCAACCGACGCGTATCTCATGAAGATGCGCGCGAAACTAGGTGGCAAACCGCGATGAATCATCGATTGCAGATGAACGGCGCGGTCGATGGATTCGGGTCTGATCATTCCATTCATTAATAGCACCACACCCAGCGGGAGTCTCACCGATCTGGAAATTTCGAGGCTGCGTTGAAGCGACTTCTCGGATAAATTGCCGGTGCTTACCAACAGTTGGCCCAGCCGGGACTCTTCATCGGTCATCGATGGCGACGCTGAAGCAACCACCTGAGCCATCTTATTGAGGAAGGTTTCTCTCAGAGCTTTTGCGCTGCTCAGATTGGAATTCAACATCATTCGCCTTAATCCTCCGCCTTGTGACCCGGCCAATGCCGGTCATCCATGGCATCAAATTTAGCAGCGAATTATCGCAAACTTATAACATCTGGCCGCGAACTCAAATTCGCACATTAAATGTGACGGGCGCTTCTGCGACTTGCCTCGTTTTCCTTCGAAAGCTGTTTGTTCTCAGCAGCCATGGCTCAAAAGCCTTTAGCCGTAAGCCAATCGACGCCATGCGGATGTGTATCTATGGAGCTATTGGTATTCCGCCGAAATTAAGACTGAAACCACTGAATTTAGATGTGAAACCACATTCGTTTCAAGTGCCGACGCTGATCCTCAATTTTCCTGCGACCGTGGAAGAAGCGCGCGTTGTCAAAGATCACCATCTGGCCTTTGCTAAGCTGGATTCCTTTAGTCTGACTATCCGAATTAATTAGCTGATCTAATTCTTCCACCGCTTGCACTAAATGTGGTGCACAGTTGTCGAGTTTCAATAGATCTTTGCGAAATCTGAAACTGCCACGCGCATTTAAAACGCGCGCCATAACCGAATTGTGCCCTTTGAAAAATTCTTCAGGCACTTTGATTTCAAAGTCATGTTCCAGCAAAACCTTGAGCGTTGCCGGCGACAAAAGCGGACGAATCTTATTGCCGTCAACAAACAATGTTTCGCCACCGCCCAGCTGATCGGGCTCGACGCAATACAGCGCAACGAACGTCGGCGGAGGTACTTCAAACGATCCGTCAGTGTGCAGGCGAAATTCCTTAGTCGTTAAAGATCGTGTGCCGTTTTCTTGATCGACACTTTCGTCGTATTTCACATCCCATACGCTCGTTCCGTCCCGATCGTGAACAGCCGCTATGCCCAGTCGGTCCACGATTTTTTTCATGACCGTGCCGTCTGCGTCCGCTTTATTTTCAAAAGAGATCAGTGCGATACCGTTGTCGAGAACTGCGCGTCGATAGGCATCGACTTCGAATCCTCTGCTCGGTGTGAATCGACATTCATCCGGAATAAACATTTTTGATAAATCGTTCGGGGGTTGAGGCATATGACTATGTTATCCGTTCTGTGAGATATTAGCTGCGCTGGTCAATAATCTTTATCACCTTTTGCGATGTTTTACTGCGTTGAAGCTCCGAGATTTCGACGAACTCAATCTCCGTTGTGAACCAGGAGTCCAGGCTCTGCACGATATGCCGAATCTGTTTTTTTATCGTTTCTTTGTTTGCATCGATAAATTCAGGGTTGGGTGCGACCAGGCTGAACTTAATTCTGTCGCGCTTCTGTGATTCGTCGAAAGAGATCTGAATTTGAAATTCCAATAAATTCTCGAGCGGTTCTCGGAAATCGTTGATCGAAAAGTATTCACTTCCGATGAAAAACGAATTCTCTGCTCGCCCTTTAAACTCAAGCATGTTCCTTTGTTGTCCGCGATGTTCAGTTTCGGTGATGCGCCCAATGTCGCCACAATCGTAGCGGCACAGCGGGTTTCGCGTTCTTACCAGATTGGTCAAAACCATCCTGCCGAATCCATCATCGTCAGGTTCAAGAATTTCGATGTGCATGATCTCTGCTGGATAGAAATAACAATTCAATTCCAAAGCGTCAGGTTGATATCCCCAGATCCCCGACTCTGCCGATCCGTAAATCGCGCTTATCCGCTTGATTCCAAGCACGTCTTTTAGATAGTCAGCCTTGTACTCTTGCAATGTCTCGCCACCAAAAATGAGATGCTCAATTTTAAGTGGTATCGCCTGTGATTCCACATGTCTGGCGAATTGAAGAATTCTCGATGGGTTTCCAATCAAAGAATTGGCAGCAAAACGAGTGGCAACCTCAGCTGCCAGCCCGTCTTCACACTGCGAACCCGCCGGTAGAACAGTCGCGCGCCCGCGTTCGGCAAAGTCATTGAAAATTTCAAGAGCGCGATACATCATGTTGCTCCCGAACAAATTCAAAAGAATTGTTTGGGGTGAAAAGATTTTCGCTTCGTTCAAATAAGGGCTCAGCATCTTGCGTTGAAGCTGATTGTCCTCGATGTCTGTCGGGAAATAAAGCAAACGATCCGGTGTGCTGCCGCCAGTCGGACTTAGATAAACACCCTCGCGGAACGTGGGATCTTCGTCTAATGCCTGGTTGATTACCTTGTATAAATGCGCTTTGTCAGTAGTCGGAGCGTCCGCAAAATTGGACGCGTCTCGGTACCGCTCTGCATAAAACGGATGCTTTTTTGCTAACTCAAAAATTTTGTCGACGTCACGCATTCGCGCGCTCCATCATCGGAAACAGAATCGTGCCACCACCTGAGACGTTAACGATATCACCTTTGGATGCGCGATATATTCCAGGTCCGATGAACTGATCGTCGAAACACAGGAGCGTGCCAACGACGTTTAATTCCTGAACGGACACGTCGTTACCGACACGAGTGAGTATAGGAAATTGCTTCTGCTTGATGTACCGCTGTAGAACGTAATCGTGGTGAAGTGAATCTCTGAGCGCGTTCCGCCACTCATTTTCAGGAGTGTTATGACCAAAAATCATTCCCTCGCCCTTGCCGAGCAGATTCGGTTTTAAAACCCAATCGTGCTTATTATTCATTGCCTCGTTCCCAGCACGCTGAATGTCCCTGACCAGATGCGTCTCGACGACATTCTCTTTCAAAAATTTTCTCTCATCCACAGTCATGTAGTCAGCCATGATCTCGTCGTTATGAAAAACGCCGAGCATTCTTTTGTCATGCGCCAACAAGATTGTTCGAAGGTCATTGAAGTGCGGTCTTTCTAAACAAAGCTGCGAAATCCACTTCGGATCTTCGCGAAGCAACTCGTCCTGGTGCAACTCTATAACCAAACCACTTGCGTCGATCATCGTTTTGAATTCAGCAGCGCTCATACATTCGCATGAATACCCGCGCTGCTTCAGTTCGTGCATCAAGAACACAACATCCCAACCGCGCTCACGCTCCTTCAGTATTCGCACGTTGGAGCCGGGCACGAATCGAGATAGAAAAATCTCTGGGATCTCGTCGAGTTTCGAGATCCTCTGTAAACCAGGGTGGAGCTCGCCAATGACATTGTTGATGTAGTGCGAAATGATATAGCCATTGGTCGGAAACCTGGCATTTATCTCACAGACCTTAATACCGCCCATAGTGTCGTGCAAAAAATCTGGGCGATAACTTCCGATTTTATACGGATGGTTTCTCAAACTCTCCAGAATCGTAATCGCCGCGTCCGGCAAGCTCAAAAAACTCCGCAAACGCACGTCTGTTAGGTAGCTTTCAACGATCAGTTCAGTCGCCGAAAGCAGGCACCTCTGCAACCGCGCCTGGTGTTCTAACTCAGTTTGAGTGAGGACCATCGGATAAGGATTGAACGATTTGCAGTACCAGGTGCAATCATCGCCGTGCTTGGTCAACGCCTGCCTGAGCAACTCCTCAGCGCCGATAAATTTATTCTGGGCATCGTCGCCGACGTGCTGTTTCACAGTTGTTGGTTACCCGCAAATACTCGGAGGTCGAAACGGCCGACAGCCGCTCGTGGCATGGCGATCGAGTGTAGCATCTACCAGGCGAGCGACGAACTATTTGACGTGCTGCTTTTCGTCAATACTTAATTTCTACGTATTTTAAATACTGTTGAATTCAACAGTTTCATCTATTAACTTGGCTGGTCTAATAGTAATGGTCATGATCGGACTCTGAGCGCTCGAACGCCATACTATTGTTAGAATGGTGGCATAATCCACTTGGTAGAGAAGTCCGATAAATGACGTCTCATCCGCACTACACGTGTGAAACCCATGAAAATGTCCTGGAAATTTCTTTCGAGAGTAGTTTTATCCGCGTTGGTGTGGATATGTGTGGCGATTGCCGTAGAAGCTAAATTGTCGCCAGAGTCGCCGCGAGCAGAATTGCTTTCATTCGTTGAAAGCGTGAACGAAATGCAGAATCCCACAACGGATCAACTTCTTGCGCAAGCGAATGCGTATCGGTGGTTAAAAGACTACAAATCAGCGATCAAAACTTTGGATCGGCTCACAGCGCTGAGACCTACGAACGGCGCGCTGCACGCATTCCGTGGAATTATGCTTAAGTTCGACGACAGGTTCAAAGAGGCGAAAGCAGAGCTAGATACGGCCGAGAAATTAGGCTATACACGGACGAGCGTGTACGCTGAGCGAAGTGCGGTGCTAATGAGCTTATCCGATTATTCGAGTGCTTTGAAAGATGCAAATAAAGCTGTCGAAGCCGAACCTGGAAATGCCAATTTCCATGTTCTGGTAGGTTGGGCAAAAGGAGAGCTTGGTAAGCCCGAGGATGGACTCGCCGCTTTGGACAAAGCCTTGCAATTGGATGCTAATAATGCCGGCGCTTTGGGGATACGGGCTGCAATTTACAAAAAGATAGGCAGATCAAAGGAAGCTAGTACTGACTGGCAGCGCGCCCACTCATTAGGTTGGAAATCACCATTGTGATCCGCAGACTAATTCTGGGAATGCTTTCAGAGTGAGGTTGTTATGAAGGCTGACGGCAAAACTGAAGATCCTCATAAGAAGACTCCTTCTCCAAACGCTGATGCTTCGGAGCGACTTTCGAACGACATAAAGCCGCCAATAGTCGTCCGTAAGCAAGACGCTGCGAAGGAAATCCCGAACTCATCCAGTACCGAATTCACTGAGATCGACACAAATCCTCTACAGCGTGGCAATGGCGAAAAGCTACCTTCTAAGCAACCTGCATTTGAGTCAACTCTCGGAACGGATAAAAACGGTTTGCCAAAGATTGTGCGGGCGGGGTCTGCTTCTTTCGCATCGCCCGATGTCGCGGCAACTCCGGACGTACATTCCGGCGGGTCGAGGATTTCGCGAGCTGGTGTAACGGCGAAGAGCTCGCAGTTGCCACCGCCGGTGGATCGGACCAGTAACAATACGGTCGCGCGGGGAGGCAGCGAGGCGCCCGCTAGCACAGCTCGTCCCGCTCGAGTTGAGGGTTCGCCTGACAAAGATACAGGCACCATCGGTAGTGCCGTGGATCGCGTTGTTCATGCCGACAAACCTGATGTTAAGCCTGATATCAGATTGAAAGCAGCTGAGAGACCTACTGCTCCTTCTGAGAATTTATTGAGGGATAGCGAAGCTTCCAAACCCATTCAAACAAGTAACGAACGCGCGAAGATGGATGTAGGGCAAGTGCCGAGTGCTCAGCCTGTAATCAAGGATTCTGGCGTTAGGACCGAGGGTGAAAAATCGGTCGTTCGGGACACATTGTTCCCGCGTGTTGATAGTCGAGCCGAACCTGTTCCGGGAACAGCAAATCCAGTGGGAAAGAGAGTCTCCGGAGCCGCAGATGTGCCTGCTGTGCGTGACAAGGTCGTGCCCGTAGCACCGAGTAGCACGACAGCTTCTGGCGCCAAGCCGTTCTCGGAGGTTCGTTCGGATAGAAGTGTTGCATCGCCTCTCCCGTCTACTGTCAAACATACGGAGTTCAAAACGGATGCACTAAATCCTCCTAGTACCAAATCCGGTGCCGTTGGTGACGTCGGTCCTCGCACTGGTTCTGCGTTGCCCGCAGCGAATAGCGATGCGAAACAGGAAAGTGTTGATCCAAAATCTACGAGTCGTGTACCAGCGAATTTGCCGGACGGCGGTGTCAATAAAGTACCAACCAGTGCTGGTGATGGCGGAAGAACACCTCCGCGGCAGGACGTCGGCATCCAGTCGGGGACGCCACCTCGCTCACCACTAGATGGAACCAGAATTCCGAACACAGTAATTGATGGGACTAAAAAGCCACAAACAACAGCGACCGGCGAAGGAGCAAAAGCTCCATCGACAGCGACCGGAGAAGGAGCAAAATCTCCATCGACTGCGGCCGGTGACACTGCTGGCACACGAGTTCCTGCGGGCGACCAGAAGGGCGTAAAGCAGCCTGCTGATGCCGCTGTTACAGCAAGCGCTGGCGCTAAAATTCCGACGACTCGGATTGGAGATGCAGGTACTTCTAACATTCCACCTCGTGATCAAACTAGTGGCACAAAGCAGCCCATTGACGGAACCAAGCCTCAAACGAACACCGCTAAAGTTGGTGGTGACAAAGCACCGCCGCCGGTGCCAGGTTCAATTAAGCAGGTTGGAATAACAACTCCAATAGATGGGAAAACCCGAACTCCGACGGCGAAAGCTGATATTGGAGCAACAAAGGTTAATCAACCGAATGATGGAAGAACCGCCAAGATTCTTCCACCGATCTCAGGGGGGAGAGGCGATAGTCGCGTTCCTTTAAGCGATCGAATTGATCCAAGAGCAGGGAAGGAAAAGGCGACTCCGCAAATTGATCCGGGTTCGCATATTGAAAGTGGAAAAGCGGCGAAAGGTCAAAGAGCGACGGAGATCGGCACACGAACGCCAGTCAGGCGTGGCGACAATCAGGAGCAACCCGATTCACCAATTCGCGGTGGAAAAACTGGAAAGACTGATTCTGGAAATCGCGGAGACAAGCAAACGCAGCCTACGGAGCCCACCGAGAAAGTGATGCGAGTAAGAAACAAAACGAGATTGCTAGCAAGGAACAGTTCGGCTCAAAAAATGCTGGCGTGAAGGATACGAAAGCCGGAGAAGATTCACGCCGGGTAGAGCCCAGTGCCGCGAAAGCGGGCGGAGACTCTCGCAATCCACAACCGAGTGGCAAAGCTGGCGAAGGACGCAGGCTGGATCCAGGTACAAGAATCGGTGAAGGTTCACGAAATCCTGAACCCACGGGGAAAGTCGGCGAAGGGCGTAGTCCAAAAACGCAGCCTGTTACTAAAGTTGGTGAGAGTGCGCCTGATACCAAACTTGGTGACGGCGTACGCGGTTCACAACTAATTGGGAGTAAAGGCGGTGACGGTTCGGGTAGTCGACAGCCAGGCGGTACGCAGATTGGCGAAGCGGCGCGGAATGGGGATGCAATACGCAAGCCCGATACGCCCGTTGTCAAATCAGCAGATGCTGCAGGCGCAGCGGATGCCGCTGGTGGAAAGTCGGTCGGGGAGCGAAGACCTATTTCACCAACAGGAAATGCGGGTGACCCGATGAACGCCGCAGCTACTGGTATCAAGGGCGATGCTAAAGACCATGGCGCGGGGAAGCCTGCTGAAATTAAATCTGCATTCACTCCACCGGGCGGAACGGGGCAGATACCACCGTTCGCTCAAGGTGGCGCCGATCAAAAGACATCGCCGTTCGGAACTAAAGTCGGAACTAAAGTCGGAATTAATGACGGAATCAAAGACGGAATCAAAGACGGAGTAAAAGATGGAATTGCTAAGAGCACCCCAGCTGGTGATAAGTCGATCAAATCCGACCCTACGAAGATAGAAGTAAGGAAGCCGGAGGCACCGCAATCCAGAATACCTCTCGGACTCACTGAACGCGGTCTTCCGTCGATAGCGAAGCCTCAACCTGAAAAGACTCGCGGTATCGCCAGTGGTTCTAGAGGTGACGGTCCTAGACCGGAAAAAGCAGACGGGCTAGCAATAAAACTACCGTGGCGAGGTCCTGGCTCCAAGCCGTATTCAGATGCTTCCGATTTAACCAAGCCGCTAAAGTTGAAACTGGATATCATCAACCGTCCTATCGCACAGGATGTGAACACAACGAAGTTTGAAGGCAGTGCGAAGCGCGCAGTGATCCTTGCTGTATCAAAGATCTTCGCGAGTGGAGTTTTGGAATTCGCCGTAAGTCGTGATACGGTCGACCGGGTCCGCCAGACTCCGAGTCTTAAGTTGGAAGCGCCGATAGAGAATGCGCCTGTTGAAGGTTTCAAGATCAGGACAGACCGAGCAGCCGCGGAGCTTAGCCCGGCACAAGCTACAGATTTGCAACCACGAACTTTCGGAAAACAGGTCGAAGGCAAAGTCGCAATGCCCGGCGCAACCCCCGATTTGAATGCAACTAAGCCTTTCGAGGCAGAAGCGCGCGCTGTCGCAAAACAGCAGACTGAAAACAAGGCTTCCAAAGTTTCTCCGCAATTCAATGAAGCGAAGGCCGATCTGAATGCAACCAAACCTGCTGACGCCGAGACGCGCACATTCGCTAAGCATAAGCCTGACGGCACAACATCAAAGCGTCCCGTCGCGGATGCTGCTAGACCAGGTTTGATCGAAGGCACCGCTCGTGGTGGAAGCTCTCGCGTCGAAAGTTTGTTGCCGAAATCGCGAAATGAACGAATTGATTCGAATGAGGTGCCATCGGATACGGTGCCGCGAAGTATTCGCGATGTGTTCTTGAAATTCCAGTTAGCACTGCCGAAGCGCTCGTTCAATCCGGAGATAACAGAGTCCGGAAACTACGTCGCGCAGCGCGGGCAGAGTGCGCAGCGATTGCAGGCGTTTGTCAGTTCCGGTCAGCATAAGGTGATCAGCGACAATGGTTTTTGCCGCTTGGCGTCAGACAGATTTGCCGCTTGACTGTCGCTGAATGTCACTAGATCTTAAATGTCTGAATCTGTATTTGCAGAGCTTGCGACAGTACGATTACCGCC
>Ga0163154_10000748_pt1 | contig 50691 bp, 42 predicted proteins | sample OliLakLV19MP9P1_FD_148649 | JGI IMG/M metagenome (GOLD analysis project Ga0163154, IMG submission 148649) | Freshwater microbial mat bacterial communities from Lake Vanda, McMurdo Dry Valleys, Antarctica - Oligotrophic Lake LV.19.MP9.P1 | ecosystem: Environmental > Aquatic > Freshwater > Lake >...
ACCCCAAAGGGGTTGCGCCAAAAGATTGCACCTGCAATTGACATCATCGAAATAACGCGGTCCGGCGACATTTGATAAGTTATGTCACTTATGACGGACTACACTAGGGGATGCAGTGAGATTCATCTCCCATTTTCTTGATAAACACACTGGCCAAGAATGGTTTGTTTTAAAAGGGCTTTTCATTATATTAAGTGTGCACCCATGTTTAGATTCTCCAGCACGCTCTTAATCTTATTCCTAATCCTGACTTCATTGATTCAGGCGGGTCAGGTTGATACTCAAAAGGCATTGGAAAATTATGTCCCCATCGTCCTTGCTGATCCAAGCCCAGCCAACGTTGAAAAACTCAGGCAACTTCGGGCTAAAGCATCACCTAATCAATTGGAAATTATTGATCGCCTCGTTCCGTACCTGAATGCCTCATTTAAACTGAAAAAGACCCAAACTGAGTCCATCAATAGCGAGGAACATAAAAATGTAACCCGCTCATTATTATTAAAAACTGAAGGCATGTTCTGGTTTGCGTACAGACAAAAAGCCTATTCGGTGGCCATGGCGTTATATCAATTAATGGACAAATGGGCTCTTGAATATGAAATCCCAGGGGACATCAAAAGCGCTTCAAACAACATCCAAACCCGCCGCAAACAATGCGCAACTAAAGTAGAAAAGGCTCAGGCTCTGGCTGACACCAAAAACTATGCGGCCTTGGAAGGGTTGATTGAAGAAGCCTCTTACATCGATCCACAGAATCTGAGCGTTCTTCACTGGCAGGAATTTTTAGCTCCGATTGTCGGGCCTGTAAGAAAAGAATATTCTGCGCTGGTCCAAAAGTTCGAAAAAAAACAGTACAACCGTTTTTCAGAGGAAGCTCGAAAATTTCTTGAAAAAAACGCCACAGACGCAGCCGTTAGCCATTATGTGTTTCAGGTCAAGCAATTGCAGACGCAGCAAATGAATTTTCAACTGCAAGCAGAGTCAGAATTGAACAATCTTCGTGTTCTTTACCGGGAGGCTCAATGGATTTCGGCTGGCAAATCCGCCGACAAAATACTTGCACTCGATCCTGCTAACGTTGAGGCGAAGGCTATAAAGGTTAAAGTAAGCCCCGTTTACTCAAAATTTGCGGAGCTTGAACAGATGGCCATTCAATATGAGTTAGAACGAAATTGGTCCAATGCAGCCAAAGCCTATCAGGACCTCGTGCAACAGGCGGGGGATATTCCTGAAGCGAGTGGACTCATCAAAAAACAGACTCTCACGGCGAAAAAGGCGTCGGAACAAAATGAAAAGCTCACTGATATTAAAGATTATATTGGTAAGAACCTTTATGAAGAGGCTTACCCACTCCTCGTCGATTGGGCGCCAAAATCGTTTTATATCCCTGTGGCCAAAAATGCTGGTTTGGATCTGGAATCAAAGAAAAACTATCCCTTAGCTTATAAATATTTCTTGCTGGCCAATGCCCCAGACGATGTCTCACGAGTTCTTCAGAAAACAGGCCGTGTCGGCAATCGTCTCACAGCATCCCAGATTCGAGAAAAATATTCCCGAAGTATTGTGCACGTTCAATCCTTCCCAAACAAAGACTCAACTCAATATAGTAGTGGGACCGGATTTTTTATTTCTGTAAACGGGTATTTACTCACCAACTACCATGTCATCGAAGGTGGCACCTATTATAAAATAATTATGGAAGGTCGATCCGAACCTCTCATTGCTACCCTCATCGCCAGAAGTTCATTTCCCAAAAAAGACCTTGCGGTGCTCAAAGTCGAACTGATGGGGACCTCGCCTATCCCCCTTGGAGACACTGCCAAAATTGAGGTAGGCGAAGATATTGTGGCTATTGGAAACCCTATTACAACTGACCGGGTCACTACCACGGGAAAAATTGCGGCAAAAGGCCCTGTAAAACAGCAAATTCCTAATGCTCCAGTTGAAGATGTCGATGTACTCATCTTCGACGCAGCCATCGATAAAGGAAATAGTGGCGGGCCTCTCTTCAATTTATTAGGCGAGGTCATTGGAATAAATACCTACGCGGTTTCAGACAAATTTGGTGCGGCTATTGATATGAACTCCCTTAAAGAGTTTGTTTCGTCCTATGTGAGCAACTAAGTATGGCCTCATCTTCACAACATAAACATTGCGGTCATTTCCATTCCACTCAGGAGTCCTCATCAGTGGAATGGGCTCTGGATTTTTGTCGCCAAAAAGGCCTGAAAAAAACCAAGGCTCTTGAGACTTTGCTGTGCTTCCTTATGGGCCACAAAGAGCCTGTCACTTGGTCTGAACTGACTCACCACAAGGACCTCTCCAAAATTGGCGATCCTGCTACCTTGTACAGACTCCTTGGCCGCTTGGAGTCAATCGAACTCGTCCGTCGCCTTGGTTCACATGAAAGATCTGTAAGTTACATCGTGCTCATGCCAGGCGTGCATCACGATTATATTATCTGTAAACAATGTGGAAAACTAGAACGCCTCACGGGGAAATGCCCGCTCGCCGCTTTTGAAAAAATGATCACGGACCACACTGGTTATGAGGTCCATTACCACGAACTCGAACTGTACGGGGTTTGTCCTGCTTGTCAGAAATCTTCCAAAAAATCATAAACCACACATTCGTGAAATTCTCCGAATGATCGAATGAACAAAACTCCCTATTGACAAAACACGGTGCAGGCATACTATGCCTCGTTTTTAACCATTCAAGAGCCAGAACATGCCAAATACTAAGTCAGCTGAAAAACGGGTGCGTAGCAATGCACGTAAAACTACGGTAAATCGCGCCGGAAAAGATAAAATTAGAGTTGCCCAGAAAAAACTGGCGGCACTTATTACTGCGGGTAACAAAGCCGAGGCCGATAAAGCATTCGCTGCTTATTCCTCCGCCCTTGATAAAGCAGCCAAGAAAAAGATTATCCACGGCAACAAAGCTTCCCGTAAAAAATCTCGTCTCGCACTTAGGCTGAAAAACCTGAAGTAACTCAGTTTTTCTTACAAAGAGCCGGTTTTCCTTTTGGACTTGCCGGCTTTTTCGTTTTAGGGGTCTCCAATACCAACTGGCCCTTGCTTCGTTTAACGTGATATCCACGAGAGAGATTGATCCGACAAGGTGTATCACCCGGCTTAAGCAGGTTCATCACGTCTTCGACTTGCTCAAAATTCACGTCTTCGACATTCCAAACCTTGCGTAAAAGATGATGCACCGCGCGTCTTTGCTCCCCTTTTGCGAGTTGGCGTAACTCAGTCACACTGGTAATGCCATTAGGCGTGGGCTGAGGTATCAGCGCTTGTTCTTCTTGTAAGATATCAATAACCCTGAGGATATTGGCTGAAACATCGCGCCCGAAAGTTTGATTCAATAGAGGGATTATTTCATTCCTCACTTTATTACGATTGAAATCAGATGTTGCGTTCGAAGCGTCCTCGCGCCATTTCCATCCATTGAGTTCGGCAAACTGAGTAAGTTCACTTTTGCGCACTTTCAAAAAAGGTCGATAGACTGTAAGGGGTCCGTGTGTGGATTCCTGAGACATACACGCAAGCCCTGTTGAGCCTGTCCCACGGCAAAGTCTTTGGATAAAGGTCTCGACTTGATCGTCTCCATGATGGGCCAGAAAAATCCCATGGGCTTTCTCCAGTTTGGCCAATCTTTGAAAGAGTGAATAGCGCGCATCTCTACCAGCAGTTTCAAGGGAACTATGGGATTTCTTCGCCAAATTTCTGATGTTCACGCGCGCTATGATACACTTGAATTTAAGTGTTTTAGCCATGCGTCGTACTAAGGCCTCATCCTTGTCACTGTCTTTACCCCGAAGCCCATGGTTCAAATGACACACGATCAAATGTTTAAACCCGATCTGATGGAGTCCACTCACCAAAACCACTGAGTCAACTCCGCCAGAAACCCCAACTAAATAGCACTTCGATTTGTTACTGCTCAAATCATTCAAGGCTCTTTGGACTGGGTTATTCATTTTAGATAAGATTAGTGACCTCACCGTCAGAATTCACGAAAAAATAATGGACGGGGCGCTGTTCGTAATCACGACTCCCGACCCTCACTGTTTGCGCGTGATTTACCGAGAAGATTACAATCAAAGAAATAGACACTTTTTAACGAAGGTTGCCAAAGCCAATGGCTAAGGTCACGATGCCCATGTTTGATAACCCGTAAGTAAGAAAATCAACTTCGAAACATGATCGATTCTGATTCTACAATCACAGATGCAAGGCAGGAGAACGCAATCCTTCTGCTTCTCGCTGCCGTTCAGTTCACCCATATTCTTGATTTTATGATCATGATGCCTCTGGGGCCTCAGTTCATGCGTGTCTTGCACATCGATGCTCAAGCCTTTTCGTGGCTGATTTCATCGTACTCCTATAGTGCGGGCGTCACCGGGTTGCTGGCGCCCTTATTCATAGACCGAATGGGGAGGAAACACTTGTTCTGTATCATGTACGCAGGGTTTATATTGGGGACCTTGAGTTGTGGTTTTGCCAATTCCTATGAATCGTTGCTCATGGCCCGTATCTTCACGGGTGGCTTTGGCGGAATTCTTGGCGCCTTAATTTTTTCAATCGTCGGAGATCTCATTCCTTTCCAGCGTAGAGGCCGGGCGATGGGAATCGTGATGGCAGGATTTTCGGCTTCGGCAGTGGTCGGAGTACCCCTAGGTCTCTTTCTTGCCACACACTGGAATTATCGGGTGCCTTTCTTTGTGTTAGCGGGTCTCGCGAGTATTGTGTATGTCGGCATTGTTTGGCTGGTGCCTGCGTTTAAGGGCCATATCGAAATCAATAAACCCAAAGCTCACTTTTTGCGGGTGTACTACGAGATTCTTAAAATTCCAGAAGTTCAGGTGGCTCTTGTCCTTATGTTCATCCTGGTGCTCGGTCAATTTTCCGTCATTCCTTTCATCAGTGCTTATTACGTTTCAAATGTAGGTTTTTCAGAGAGACAATTAAGCTTTATTTATCTATTTGGAGGATTAATGACCGCTTTCACTTCCCCTTGGGCAGGTCGTTTGGCTGATAAATTTGGCAAAAAACGCGTGTTCAGATGTATGGCTGTGGCTTCAATCATACCCCTCGTTTTGGTGACGCACCTACCGCCCGTGCACATCGGAGTGGCCCTTTTAGTCACGACTCTTTTTTTTGCTTTTGTGGCCGGCCGGATGGTCCCCGCAATGGCTCTTATTACGGAATGTGTGCCCGCTCGGATCCGGGGTGGATTTATGAGCATCCATACGGCCATTCAAAATACGGCTGCGGCTGTGGCTTCGACTATCGCTGGGCTGCTGGTGACCACGGGAGCTGATCGTCAACTTCACGGGTACCCTCGTGTTGGGTACTTAGCTGTACTGGCTACACTGTTTTCTCTTTATTTGATCGGTCGCTTGGATCTAAAGATTAAAGCACGTCACGAACCTGAGTGATTTATTTTTCCTCCAAATGGAGAAGTTAAATAATCACATTTTGCGGACTGCCCGCGAGGAATTTTGTTAGATTTTCAATGCTTTGATCAAGGAGCCGTTTCCGAGATTCAAACGACGCCCAGGCAATGTGAGGTGTGACGATGCAATTGGGCGCGGAGAGAAGTGGATTGTCAGGGAGCGGAGGTTCCGTGCTCAAAACATCGGTAGCATACCCCGCGATCGTATTTGACCTGAGTGCATCCGCTACCGCTTTTTCGTCTACGAGTCCTCCCCGACTGGCATTTATGACATAACTCGTGGGTTTAAGGAACGCTAACGATTCCTGATTTATAATGTGCTTTGTTTCAGGTTTTAAGGGGCAATGTAAAGTAACGAAATCAGCCTTGGAGAATGCATCTTTTAATGGAACGCGTTGAATGGACGAGAACCCCTTCCCCCTGCCAGGAAGCTCTGCCACTATGATTTTCATTCCCAAAGCCTGGGCTATGGAGGCCACTTGAGTTCCTATGGCTCCCATACCAACAATGCAAAGAGTTTTTCCTGCTAGTTCAACGAGGGGGAAATTCCAATAACAAAAGGCAACGTGATTCGACCAATCCCCCTTTTTAACTGAATCATTGTGGGCACCCACGTGATGCGTGATCTCGAGCAGAAGGGCAATTGTTAACTGCGCGGTCGATGCTGTGCTGTATCCAGCCACATTGCATACCCGGATTCCTTGGTCTTTCGCAGCTTCAATGTCGACAATGTCATACCCCGTCGCTAACACACTTATAAGTTTAAGGTTTGGAGCTTGCCCCATATCGGCGCGCGAAATTTTGACCTTGTTTGTGTAGACAATGTCAGCGTTTGTAATCCTCTCGGCGACTTGATCTTTGGGTGTGAGATCGTGGATGGTCAATTGGCCATGTGATTTCAGGGGTGCCCAATCAAGGTCGCCCGGGTTCAGGGGTATGGCATCTAAAACAATAATGTTCATGGATTCACACTTAACAGAGTGCTGGTAAAAGATAACTTCTTAAATTGAAAACCGTATCAGGATCGATGAAATAAAAAAAGAGCCGCACGAGGCGGCTCTTATTCATGCTTTGTAGGTAAATTTAAACAGTCTTAATGGATCCAGCCGGGACGGTGGTAGAAACCATTTCATCTCTGTGTTTGCGTCCATGCAAACTGTCCTGCGATCCTTTTAGCCCTGCGAACCAACTTGCGCCTGCGCCAAGGAGGAATCCAACTGCGGCGAACAATGCAGCTTTTGCAGAATTTTCAGCGGCTGTTTCAGTTTTTTGTTCTGCGGGTGTGCCGCGCTCATTGTTTTCGTCACGAGACCTTCCATTACTTTCCCGGTTTTCTTCCTGGATACTTCGGGCACCCTGACGGGCCTCAGCTCGAAGGGAGGAATCCTGAAATACGGCAGCGGCGGTTCCAAAGATTGCGCCCATGGCTGTTGAGATCACAAGAAATGAAAATACGGTAACAACGGCCCAAGCACCCAAGCCGTGAACGATTCCTGATCGATCAGTTCCATCGCCCGCGATGTGCGCAGCCATGTACGAACCGCCAAAATAAGCGATGAGGCTGGTGATAAACCACCAAATGCCTGCTCCCAAAGTCATAGCCGTGGCTGAAGGCACATCATTTTGAGTGGGTTGAATGGTGCTTAGCCCAATTCCCGCACCGAGAAGACTGAGGACCGCAAAAATCGCAATTGAGAAAGCGGCTCCTGCTAAGATAGCTCCCCAACATACCCGCTTCGCTGCCCCGTAATCTGAGTGTTCATACCCGCGTGTACTTGTTAAATGCGAATGTTCTGAATCATGAATCATAAGTGAATTAATCCTTTGTGACTAACATTGTGGTTGATGTTTGTTAATAGCCAAGAAATGGCAACATTCCCTTAGCAGGATTTTGGCCTAGGCCATTTTCCATCATTACAACTCAGGCAATATGGAAAAAATAGCTAATACTGGAATCGTGAATAAGAGGTGAACTCTCACACGAGTTCCATAACCAAACATTGAGAATAAAAACCGCAGATACAGGCCGGCGGTCTATGGAACACGAAACGGCTGCCCGGTGTGGGCGTCGTAAAGAACGTCACCACGGGTCTTTCCTCCCATAGAAATGGAGAAGTCTGTATGTGGTGATTTCACTCTGCCGGAATCAATGGGGAATCCGTAAGGGATGCGTTCACCCTCCTCAGATGCAGGTTCCGATTTTTTAATTTCTTTGGCCTTTTCCTTTGTTGGGGTGGCGGCGGCGGCTGATTCTTTGAGCCCCGACTTTATCGGCCAAACGGCATGGGCCGCTTCGCGTCGTGCGGTTTCGCGTTGTTCTGGGATGGGGCTTACGACCGGCACTTCCCTGATAATCGTTTCGCGTTCGTAAACAACGGGTTGCCGATAAGTCTGATAATAATAGGGACGCCGATAATAGGTTTCCTCGTAAACCACTTCTTCGTACACCACATCGGAATCGAAATAAGAGCGACGCGAGTATTCCGGGGAATAATAGGAATCATTGGAATTATTGTAGGTATCAGACCGGCCCCATGAATTCCCTGCCACCCCTCCGATGGCGGATCCTGTTAATGCCCCGATCCACCAGCCGTCGCCACGGGGATCAATGGCATGCCCGACAGCAGCACCAGCTGCTGCCCCGCCAAGGAGTCCGACGACTGTCTTTGTGGGTTGTCCAGAACCGACTGGCCCGAAAATCGTGTCTTGAGCCGAGACCAGCCCAAAAGTAAGTGTCCACACGAGTGGTAAAAGAATGAAAGTGTGGTTCATATCGTGATTGGACTGGTAAAGGTTAAAATTATTCAAACTAAATAGCGCAGTTATTTTTCGACCTGACAGGATAACTCTTCAATAAGGTCTTCCAGCCTTTCAAAAATTTGGCCCCCACTTTTTTCGATAAAATAGGCCACTTGCAGATTAACCTTGGCAAGACCTTCGCCGGTCACCCGGAGATCTTCCCGTAGCCCGTGGCATATCTTACCAAGTCCAGCGGCATATCCAATCTCGGCTGCTACTCCGCTATCAACGTCCGGCCCATCTAAAACCGCGATGAGTAGGTCGCATTCTTCAATCAAACGGGCGTTTTGGTGTCCAACTTGACTGAGTTCCCCTAACTTTCCACCTTCCACAAACGGTTCAATAACCTCTAGGAACCCTGACAATGCGGGGACCATAACCTGTTGGAGATAATAACGGCCGGAAACGGTGAATCCAAGGGGATTAGCAAGGTACACTTTCATATCAGGAAAACCTTATCAAAAACGGTCAAGAAAGGGGTAAACTTATTTTATTCTCCACTTTATGAAGCATGAGCTTAAAAGAAATGGCGTGCGATCAAATTTATTTCGAGTGTTTGCCTATGCGCAAAATCATAAGCTCATGTGCGCGGGCACCTTGGCCTGCGCGTTGGGAACCACCGGGTTGAGTTTTGTTTTTCCTAATATTACGGAAAAAATTATTGATGAAGTTATTCGCAACAAACGCCCCGAGCTCCTGATTCCCTCGCTCCTCGTCGGTACGGCTGCTTTCTTCGGACGTGATATCCTGAATTGTATGAGGATCCGGCTGAACAACACGTTAGAACAAAAGATTGCTGCGGATTTGCGTCGTGATTTGTATGAGAAGTTACAAAAGTTTTCGGTTAAATATTTTGATGAGCGTAGTACTGGGGAAATCCTAAACCGAATGCAGGATGACGTCACCAATGTGGAGCGTCTGCTTGTAGATGGTACTGAACAAGGCCTTGTCGCCACTCTCCAAATTCTTGCGGTGGGTACCATGCTTTTCCTCACTCAATGGAAGCTCGCCTTCGCAGCAATGATACCTATCCCCTTTCTGATCGTGGTCGTCTGCTGGTTCACTGTCCGTGCTCATAAAATGTACAAACTCAATGCTCGCAAAAAAGACGCCCTGTCCAACCTTCTGCACGATAATATTCAGGGGATCCGTCAAATCAAAATCTTCGGTCGCGAAGACTACGAGATCAAACGTTTCGGCACCCGGCTCAATGAGTATTTTTCCGTTGTCCTGAGTCTGATGCGCACCTGGTCCATCTATTGGCCGTTAACAAATTTTATCGGGGCTATGGGTTCCATTATCGTCGTCGGTTATGGGGGGCACCTGGTCACCACTGGTCAGATGCAGGTCGGCGAACTGATCAAGTTTCTTCTTTTCCTAGCCTTGTTCTATGAGCCACTCAATAGGATTCACGGGCTTAATCAGTTCATTCAATCCGCGCGCACTTCAAGTCAGCGAGTGTTCGAGATTTTGGATGAGGTGCCCACTATCGTGGAGAAACCTGATTGTATAAGGGTATTTAATGATAAGCCAGATGGCCCATTTGGGCGGGCTCATGGCGCCGTTAAATTCGAACAGGTCTGGTTTCAATATCAGGAGGACAGATGGATTCTTAACGGCATCAATGTAGACGTTCCTCCTGGTCATAATGTCGCCCTAGTGGGCCCAACAGGCGCAGGTAAATCAACTTTGATTAACTTAATTCCTCGGTTTCATGATGTTTCTCAAGGGCGTCTCCTCGTCGATGGTGTCGATGTGCGGGATTACGGATTGGCCACGCTAAGAAAACAAATAGGGATCGTCTCCCAAGAACCTTTTCTCTTTAACGGATCCATTCGCGATAACATCATGTATGGGAACCTGAACGCTACCGAGGAGCAGTTGGAAAAGGCTTCTAAAGACGCTTTCATTTTCGAGTTCATTCAACGCTTACCCCGCACGTATGACACTGTTGTCGGCGAGCGTGGGGTCAAGTTGAGTGTGGGTGAAAAACAACGCGTCTCAATTGCCCGCGCACTTCTAATGAACCCTCCCATTCTTATTCTCGACGAGGCCACGGCCAGTGTTGATACGTTGACAGAACAACAGATCCAAGACGCTCTTGTCCAACTCATGAAAGGTCGAACAACCTTCGTGATCGCCCATCGCCTCAGCACCGTACGGAACGCGGACTTAATCCTCGTCCTCGACAAGGGTAAAATCGCCGAACGCGGCTCACACGACGAGCTCATGGATAAAGCCGGCCAGTACGCCGCCATGGTCCGCATCCAAGGGAACTTTAAGTTTTAAATAAAACATCATGAAACTTTTAATAGCGCTTATTACTGTCATAATAATCCTTTAATCCGATCAACCACTCTCCGGCGTGCCCGCGGTTTTCACAGTTACCGCACCATGCCATATAAAGTTGTTGCGGATCCGGGAAATGAATTTCACGCCCCGGATTGGCCAGATCAATAACCTGTGGCATAGGGTCGATGCTGATAGTGTTGTACCCGCGTTCCACAGCCTGATCGAGTATCGCGTCGTAGTTCTCAAATGAGCCGCCCTTGTGATGGCGCTGAATGTACGCCGTATCCCACATGATCATCGTCAGTCGCCGGGGATTCAGGTCATTGCGAATGTCCCAGCCTTGGCCCCGAGGCGCGGCATTGTCATGGGATGTCGAGCCGGAGCTACTTGTCGGATTTGGAAATTCCATGGCCACAACTTACAGGATCATCCCCGCATGATGAAATCAAGAATTTTCAAAATGACCGATTGCGTCTAATGGCACGTAACAAATGGTTTGTCCGTGCCCTTTAGCTCCAGGAATTTTGTGTCGCGACTGAATTTACACAAATCAGTGAGGGATGACCGGGTCAGATTATTGGAAGAAAAGAATAAGAATGACTCGGCGGGAAAAGTAGTCCTAAAGAATTTGGATGAATTTTAAACGACGGTCCTTTCTCTGAAACTTTTCCTGTAGAATCCTTTTTAATTAAATGGTCGAGAGTTATAATTCCTTGCTCAAGTAAAATATCAAATTGAGAAACGATTGGTTTTCTAGTGTGTTCGACATTTTTGTAATGAAAATGTTCTTTACCATCGATATTAATGGAATCAGCGGCAATCCAAAACGTCTCACTATGTTTTTCTAATAATCTTTTATGCAATGTTTCTAATGCCCAAACGACAAAATCTCCAACGCTTGATTTATCTGAATGCTCAATAAGCTGGCTTAATTCATTATCGATTTTGAGTTTCAAACCTTGCGAGTTTCGATTAACAGCAGAAACCGTGCAATAAAGTTTAAAACACTCCCCTCTTGCATACCCAAAATTACTTAAAATTTCCGCAGAACTTTTAAATCTGCTTAAATACCATTCCGGGACTTGAGCAAATAAGTTTTTCCGATTCCCCCTAGCATCACGATAAGACTTCAGTTCAATACCCTTGTAATCAGGTTTTTTAGACGAATTAATATCAATACCAAGCAACTTTTCCAATGTTCTACCGATTGCAGTATCAGCTTTAAGCATAGCTGGCACCGGACCTTTAGCTGCAATTTTACCAAGCAATCTCAATAATTCGTTGGCGACTTCATTGGATTGTTTTCGAATTTCATTAACTAATTCTTGCAGGGGATTAAGATCTCTCTGTTTTAACAGTGCTTCAATATTGAGGTCTGTAATATTTAAAATATATAGTTCACCATTCAATTCGGTGATTCCTAAAATATCATTAGGTCTTGAATAATTACCCAGACCTTTAAACCAAAACCGCGCATCACCCCTTTTTGTGATTGGGCGATATAATGATGCAGAGGAAGGCATTAAGCAGGAGCTGCCTACAAAGTGCGCAATTACTAATATCTTTTTATCTGGTCCTTGTTGCTGTTTATCGTAATCGTGAATAGACTTTGATTTAAAATAAAGACGAACCGGTCCAGTGGCATCCATAATAGACTTTTCAAGACCTGTTCTTGTTGGTTCAATTAAGGTGAGTTCAATGGAGTTTTCAGTAAGAATTTTTATCCGGTCAATTTCGGTTTTTGTTAACAGCCGCATTACTTAATGTGTTTTAAAATTTCTAAGGCAACAGCACGAGCCATAAGCGGAGGAACCGCATTACCCACTAATGTAAATTGTGGCACTTCAACTTTACGTTTATTTCCCCCGGTTGATCGTTTGCCTTGGAAGACAAAGGAATCATCGAATGACTGTAATCTAGCCATTTCTCGAACCGTTAAAGCTCTAGGCCTTGAAAAGTGTATGTAATCATCAGGGATCGTCATTACGGTTGGGCTCTGTGAGTCTGGCTGCAAAACATTATAGTTTCTTTTTTCAGAACTTAATCCAATTTTCCTTAATTCATTTTTCGCCAAATCGTAATCACCAGTTTTTAAAATAACACCAAGCCTCTTTACTACATCATCATTTTGTTTACTTGTTTTGTGATTATGCAAGGGAGCAACAACATGAGTCAAAGTGTTTTCAAGCTCTTCTATGTTCCTAACATAAAATGGATTTCTAGCTTTTCCAAATCTCCCATTTAATCTACCACGCTTTGACCACTCGGCATATGTTAAGCCCATTTTATCGTCTGTTTTTCCATCTATGAGTCTTTTCTTTATAAGAGACTTCATTTTTTCAGAAGCAACATTGTACCTCTCATGCAAATCAATTTTCTCATACAAATATCTTTCATCATCATTACCAATAAAATCTAAATCATAAAGCGCTTCAAAAACTGTTACCTTTTCCTTATGGCTAACGGTTGGCGGAACATTTATAATTAAGTTTTGGTCTTTGCGGCATCCAATGAACAAAACCCTTTCACGATTTTGAGGAACTCCATAATTTGAAGCCAAAGCCACAAATGGCTTATCAATATTATATAGTCTTATATGAGACAATATTGCTAAAAATTCAGTGTCTTTTTTTGATTTTAGAACAAATGGATTTAACCCCACAACACACTCGTCAAAAGAATAGTCGTAGATCTCAAGGGCTAAAATTATATCTTGAATTTCTGACTCGAATTTCTTCGAGGGCTGTAAGTTTTTGAATGCCTCATTAATGTTTTTAGTAATGGACTCAGCTTCAATAGTAGTCAAAAAGTTGTCGAAACTTGCCGCAAAAAAATCATTATCCAAATCACATAGTGATTTTTCAGCGATTACCTTTTTTCTAATGTAAGCTAATTCTTTACCTCGTTTCAATAAATTAAAGCCGTGACGAATTGTACTGATATTTGCATCTGTTTTACTTGTTTTGTAGTCAACAATCTTTGGCGTAAGTATTTTAAATTTATTTTCTATGATTTGAATGTAAGCTTCCCTTGCTTTTTCAAGCTCCTTCTCAGTCGCAGTTTCAAATTTCAGACGCAAATTATAGCACTCCAGAATAAATTGCTGTCCCTTCTCTGATTTTATCAACTGCGCAACAAAAAGTAGTAGTTGATGAAATTCCTTTAAATCGACAATGGATTTGATTTCCTGTAAAATCATTTCCCGAATTCTCCCCTCTTCTTTGGTTAAAATCCCTTTTACATTTTCCATCACAAAATACTTGGGCCTTAACGCCCTAATTATTTTTAGATAATGCGCAAACAAATCGTCTTTTTTGTCGAACTTCTTACGCTTTCCTGCAAGACTAAAACTTTGACAAGGAGGGCCACCACAGACAACGTCAACCTCTTTGTCCTTTAACTTATTTAAAAGATTATCTAAAAAATCAGGTTCCGTAATATCTTGTTTTAGGAACTCCGCATCGAGACCAAGTTGATTGTTATAACGCGCCAAGTGTGTTAATTCACAGTTCTCGTTAATATCACTTCCTAAAAGGAAATTATAAAAGTACTTTTCGTTTTCTGCTTGTAAAAAACCTTCACTAAAACCACCTGCACCTGCAAACAGATCAACGAAAGTTATATTTTTCTTGTTGTCATATTTTACTTCCTCCTGACTAATCATTTGCACGTCGTTATTTACTTTACGACTATTAACTAGAGACAATATTTTTTCTTTGATTTTTATATCGGTAAATTGTGAGTGGAGAGCTGTTTCAAAATGCTTGTCGATCTCTTGCTTTAAAAAAAGCAAAAATTTATTAATAGCTTTATTTCTATAGTCAGTTTCCTTGACTACTTGGTTTTTATTATCCCAATCTTTCTTCTTTATTTTCTCTCCAGTTGCGACCTTCACTTGAACATGCTTTTGCCTCAAGACAAGATGGATGGGAAAGTTTTTGCTTTTATCAGCTTTATCTAAATAGAATTTTACATTTATTATATGGCGCACACGGACAAATTTACGGACAAAACCGAAACTTACAACAAAAAAGCCAATAAATTTCAAACGACACGTCACATTTTAGGTTATACAAGTCCAATATAAAATAAAACGGCGGAATGCCTTTTTATCATTGGCTAACATCGCTTCTTCCTCTTCTTAAAGATCTTATATTATAGGCTGTAGCGAGATAAAATTGCCAAAATGCTGCGGAAAAGGTTTCAACAGCACAATTCTTTTGCCTTTCCCAGAATTTAATAATCGGAGCGCTGACGAGATAGGCTAAAAATCCACTAAATTAGCCAAAAAACACATAAAATAAATTACAACCCGTCATCGGCGGGTTCGGGGCGCTCGAACCGGCTGAAAATGAGGTAGGCACAGGGCACGACGTACAGGGTAAAGAGGGTTGAGACAATGACGCCACCGATAATGGCTAAGGCCATGGGTTGACGTAGCTCTGCTCCTTGGCCCCAGCCCATGGCGGGCGGGATGGCAGCGCCGATGGTTGCCATGGATGTCATCAGAATCGGGCGCAACCTGATGGGACAGGCTTTTAACAATGCCAGTTTTGAATCTGCTTTCTGGTTACCTCTCATGTGGTTCGCAAATTCCACAAGCAAAATGGAGTTTTTCTTCACGATCCCCATCAGGAGCAGAAGTCCAATCATGCTAAACACATTCAACGACTGATTCGTTAAAAACAAAGTGGCGAATGCGCCCGTTAAACTAAAGGGTAACGCTAACAACACCGTGACCGGATGGATGAAACTATTAAACTGAACCGCCAACACCATGTAGGCCACAATCACACCGAGCAACAACGCGAACCATAAGGATTTAATGGAATCCACAAACGTTTGTGCGGCACCTTCAAAGTGAATTGAGTACCCTTCCGGCAGTATCTTGTCCGCAAGCTCCTCCACTTTTTGCAGCGCCACAGCTTGGGATTGACCAGGCGCAATCCCGCCGAATACAGAGATCGATTTTGATCTGTTAACTCGGGATATGGATTGCACGGTTTTGACCACCTCAATCCGCGCTACATCTTTCAGGGGCACAAGCTCTCCGTACGCAGTCCGCAACATGAGATCGTTAACCTCCTCCGGCTGCAATCTTTGTTCGGGTGTTAAACGGATTCGGATATCGTATCTTCGGCCATCTGACGAAAACTTGCCTTGGCGAACCCCTCCAATGGCCGTATTGATCGTGCGAGAAATGGTCTCCATCGACACCCCCCTTAAAGCCGCTGCCTCCCGATCCGGTATAATACGCAACTCGGGTTGTCCTTCGCGATAATCAGTATCGAGATCGACCACCAATTTTGATTCATTTAAACCATCCATCATCTCTTTGGACTTGGTTTTAAGGACGCTGTAATCCGGTCCCCGAATATTAAAGGACAAAGGATTAGACCGACCTCCACCCGTAAGTCCGCGATCAGAAATATCCCGAAGTTGAACACGGGTCAGACCTTTAATTTTGCCTAAGTCTTTTCGCATTTCCTGCATAATCACCACATGACCCCGCACACGTTCGGATTTGTCCTTCAATGTAATTGCCGCGAAACATTGATTTGGCACTCCGTCGTTACCGCCGACGCGAATAAAATACCTTTTAACATCAGGATGTTTATCAAGGTACGCCCGCACTTCCTTAGCAACTTGCGTAGTCATTTCTAGGGAGGATCCCACAGGAGTTTGAAATAAGCCCCGGATAAAGTTCTGATCAATCGGCGGAATGTATTCAATCCGAAGCGCGCGCACAATAAAACATGAAGCCACAAAAATAAGAGTCGCACTAATCACAACGAGCCACCGGGCCTTTAACGAGAACTCAAGTGTTCTTTGGTAAACCGCCGCCAATTTGAAAAACACACTGTCGCTCTTTTTAGCCAGCCATCCATCATGGTCGTTTGGAGCCATGAGTTGCGAGCAACGCATGGGTGTAATCGTGACCGCCTCGACCAACGAAAGCATCACGGCCGCAGAAATAACGATCCCAAATTGGAAGAAGAATTTGCCGATAATCCCTTCCATAAAAATAACCGGCAAGAAAATGGCCACTACGGCAACTGACGCCGCAATAGCTGCAAAAGTAATTTCTGTCGCCCCATCCCCAGCCGCCCGACGCCGACTCTTCCCCATAGCAAAATGGCGAACAATGTTTTCAAGCATCATGATGGCGTCATCCACCACGATCCCGATGGCCAAAGTTAAAGCCAAAAGGGTGAACAGGTTCAGGGTAAAACCCATGAAATAAATGACAATGAAAGTGCCCACAACCGAAAAAGGAATAGACAGTATGACATTGAGTGCGGCCTTCCATGTTCCGAGAAACAAAAAGCAAATGAGTGTCGTCAGGAGCACTGACAGAATCAGTTCAAACTGCGTTTCGTGTACGGAATCGCGCGTGGCTTCTGTAAAATCGACGTTGACCCGAATAGATAAATCTTTCGGTAACCGCTTACTTAATTCTTCAAGTTTCTTTACAACACCATCCGCGACTTTGATTTCATTGGTCTTGCGCTGCTTTTTAATACCAATGGAAATTCCTGCTCCCTTTTGACCACTTATGTAGGCAGCGTTCCGTATATCGGCCAAACCATCCTCCACACGCGCGACGTCTCTGACCCGAATAGTGGTGTCGTATATGGGTTGCCCGCCCCGGCGCGTGATCAGAAAGTTCCCCACCTCCTCTGCGGTTAAACCTTCACCCATGGTCCTGACATTGATTTCATTTTTCTGATTTTCAATGTACCCGCCCGCCTCCTCGCGATGCTCCTTTTCGATGGCATCCACGAGATCCAATATACTGAGCTGATACCGCTGAAGTTTTGTTTTATCTATCCACAGGCGCAGGTTCCGACTCGTGTACCCCCCAAGCATCACTTCGCCCACCCCCGATACAGTTTGCAACTGATCGATCACGTTCAATTCGGCGAACCGGATCAAATCGTGCAATGGTCTATCCCCTCCGAATGCGATCCACATAATGGGTTCGTCTTCGGGATTTGTTTTTTTGATAGTCGGCACGTCCACCCCGGTAGGCAGTCGCAACTGACTGAGCGCCCCTTGCGTATCTTGCAGTGCCGCATCAAGGTCACGATTGAGATCATATTCAAGGGTCACGGTGGCCCGACCCTGGCGTATGGATGAACGAACATCCTTTAATCCCTCGAGCCCAATAACGCGCTCCTCAATTTTGTCAACCAACTCCGACTCGATGACATCCGGCGCAGCCCCTTCCCAAACTGTCGATACCGTGAGCACCGGAAAATCGACATCGGGCATCATGCTTATCCCCAAACGCTGATAACTAATCGCTCCAAACACGATGAACGCGGAAAAGAGAATCCATGCGAAGACCGGACGACGAATAGAAAGTTCGGATATGTTCATTGCCTGGCTTCTCCCGAAGCAATGATTAGTGCGATCATATTCAGCTTAGCCTGATACTCAGCACTCGAAAGCCTGCGCTGGTCGTCCTGCAATGCCGTCAACCCGGTTAGCACATCCAGATTATTGGCTCGCCCCAACAAATAATCCTTTTTCTGGACCTCATAATTCTCTCGGGCAATGACAACAGCATCCTGCAATTTTAAATACTGATTTACCGATGAAATAAAATTTTGATAAGCCGTGCGCACTTCCGATTCCGTACGACGCGTGACCTCAGCGAGACTTAACTCCGCTTTTCGTTGAAGTGCTTTGCTCTCCTTCACACGCTGATAACGCAAGCCTCCATCAAAAATGGGCACTGTGCCGGTGAGTAGGATATTCCATTCCCGGTTAGAATCGGGATCCTGAACGGCGTAATAATTTGCCTCGGCGTTAATCTCTGGAGCAAATTCCCCTTTGCGCACTGAAACGTCGTTCCGCGCAGATTTCGCGCGGTCAGCCGCCGCCCTGATATCGGGTCTCGCACCAGATTTCCACAGGTAAACTTCCAATTTTTCAACCGTGGGCAAGGTCATCTCATCTTTCAATTGAAACTCATCAGCTTTTAACCCCACCAGAAATGCCAACAATTCTTTGGCAGCCGCGCGCAACCCTTTCGTTTGTTCCAATAAAACTCCAACATCCGCCTGCAGACCCTCTGCTTGATATTGTTCACCTTTACGAGAACGCCCTAAATCCACCCGCTCTTTCAATTCGTTTAACCGGTCGCCAAGTGTGCTTTGTTGCGCTTGTAATAAGGCAATATCAGACTCGTGCCCTAAAAGCTGAAAGTACACGTCCGCCACATCATAATACAACGTCTGTCGCGCGCGCAGGTAATCACCAAAGGCAGCATGAGATTGTGACTTTAACGAGGCGGCACCATTAAACTCCCGAAACCCTTTGAACAGGGGTTGTTGAATGTTAAAACGTCCGGCGAACGATTGTTTGGTTTGATTCCCACTTCCACTACTACCTGAACTACTTGAGCCCGACGAGGAACTCCCCCCGCCTCCCTGACTCGATGCATTATTTTGAAAGCGTTGTTCAGCGACAAAAGAAATTTGAGGGAATATTGCGGAAACAGACTGCCAATAAAGTGCCTCCGCAGCTCTGTACTCCTCTTTGCTTATCTGGATCCGCTCAAGTCTGTTTAAAGAAAGTGTGTAGGCCTCGGTAACTGTGAGCGAAGTAAGTTCTTCCGTACCGCCTGCAACAACAGACGCCGTGATCGTCCATAAAAAGACAATCATCATGAGTGGTTTGTAAAAATCAAAGTCTATCCTCCGCATAACGCCGAACACCCTTACTCCCGTTTATGCCGCCGTCAAATCCCATTAATACCCTGATTTTCCGATTATTTTAGGTTCCATTAATGTGCGCCCTTTCTCGGGTTTGGAAAAGCGCCGCGAAAAACCGGAAATCTCGTCAACCCAGGGTTCCAAATCGTCCAATGCCTTCCACACCCGAAGGGACTACGAAGGGACAGACAAACTATTAGTTCAAAAACGCAACTTGCTACGCTTGTACTATTTGGGCGGTCACATGAGCGCTAGATTCGGAATTCGATCATTTAAATGCGATTGATTTTGATTCGAAATATTGAATCAAAGAATCAAAGCCATGTCTGGGCAGAGCAAAGCTTTCGAAGGCAAGGAGATTCCCTCTTTCTACCTGTCTCTCGGTGTTTTGCTTAAAACTTCTAAAACTGACCCGGGAATCCAATCGGACTCAGCTTTAAGTCCCGGAGTGTCATTATATCCACATCGTCCGCTGCGTGTCGGATTCGACGGGCTCCGCTTTCACGGTTCTTGCCAAACCACTTCCGGTTCTTCTCGAAAATCTTCTCCACAAACGCTTCGGTTCCAATGGCTACCCCATCACTAAAGTACCGCACTCGGCACATAAGCAGTTGTCCCAAAGACAGTTTTCCCTCTGCCTCCACAACCTTCCGGACCTCCTCGCGGTCTATCCCGCACCGCATCCGGGGTTGACCGTCCTTGCCCACTCGCGGAGCGTCTTTTGTCTCTGTGCTTTCCGCCACTAAATACATGTGCACCCGATACCTTGCCATCTTGGCCTCTGTCGTTCGCAGGTCCTCTGAGGGATCCTCTTCAAACATGCGTTCAATCCCCTGCTTTGCCCACTCCCCGCTCGCGCACGCTGCGCCGTATCCGCTCCACCGATAATCCCGGGGGTCGGTCACAATTCCTGCCCGAACGGGATTTAAATCAATGTAGGCGGCCATCATCTTAAGCGCCTGACCGCTTTCAACCACAACACTCTTAAACCGATCCTCCCACAATGTCCCTTTGCGCTTATACTTCCTATTATGCCACCTCGTGTACAACTGCTTAAAAAGCTTCATGAACTTACTCACGTCCTGCATCCGATATGTAAACCGCCGCTTATATTCCTCAACCGAAGCAAAATCACCTCGGTCTTTTAAATCGCACATGAGCGTCATGATATCCGCGGTGCGCCTTGACCCATATAAACATTCCAACCGCTCAGCCAACATCGCGTCCGTCACGACAACGTCAGGGTTTGCCTTAATAAGCAGATGAAAGTGATTACTCATCATGACGTATGTGACCACCTCGACGCCACAGAACGTTGAAACCTGGACCAACAGCTCTACCAGCCGGTCCTTCTCCTGGCGCTTTAGCGCAAATTTCCGTTCAATGACCCTTGAAATACAGTGATAATAACTGTCTCCACCACCCTTAATACGCGCACCCCTCATATATGCGTATGATAAAAGCATCAACACTTTGATTTGTCAATAATAGTTTGTCTGTCCCTTAGGACTAGTGATCCCTTACTTAGGACTAGTGATCCCTTACTTAGGACTAGTGATCCCTTAGGACTAGTGTCCCTTAGTTTTGCCCTGCTTAAATGTGGTGGATTCAATCAACGAAGAGTTGGCCAAGTAGTCGTACGTCACCGAGTGGGATCCGTCCGAGATGATTTGCAGCCTTGAAGCGCTGTCGTAGGTGTAGGAATTACCTGTCTACAACTATTAGCCTGTCCCTAAATTCTTTGTCTCTTGTCCCTAAATTCTTTGTCTCAATTACAACGCCTTTATGCGACTTTATAATCTCAAATTTTGGACACCGTTGTCTTCCTGTCCCTAAATTCTTCCGTCCCCTGGTCCCTGGTCCAAAAAAGCGTTGCACCTCAAATAACATTGTTGGACGCACTAAATGGCAATGTGAATCGATACCATGACTATTCTTATTAATGCTTTCCGCTGAGCAAGTAACTCATTTGATATAACCCATTAAAATTGAGGATCTTAACCGCATTTCAAGGTCGTTATATATGAAAGCTGGGATACATGGCACGACAAAGGCTTAAGGTACTGCGTGAATGTATTTGGATTGAGCAAGCGAGTATCGGTTTTGTGTGTATTAACACAGATTTCAGCATGTTTCATATTGTCGGCTGAGACACAACAGCCGCTGGTGAGAACTGAAAATCAATACGCCCAAGAGGTACCTTTGATCGTAGTTACTGCCCATGGTCAAACGCCGACTCTCGTGAAGGTCAAACTTCATTGGCAACCAAAGATAGAAGCAAACGAAATCGATGAAGCCCTGACATTCGATTTCAAGAACCCGTCCGACCCGAAGACCTTAGAAGCTTTTCGAGCACAGATGTGGCTTGCCGCAATCGGTAGCACAGTTGTCTCGCAACAGCCCTGGCTCGCGGCACATTGGGAGATCACTGGAATCCCCAAAACGGACGGGTCAGGTCTCAGTGCAGGATTAGGGGTTGGTCTCGTCGCCATTTCTTCCGGACATCCAATTCCTCAAGATATTGCTGTCATTGGAAATCTCAATGCGGATGGTTCATTGAGCGCGGTCACCCATTTAGCTGAGCGGATCAGTATCGCCGCTAAGTCCGGGATCAAGCATGTGATTATCCCAACCGCCCAAAAAATGGATGAACGTGGAAATAAAGAACTCGTTAACGTGGCCAAACTGGCAGCTGAACTTGGGCTTCGTTGCACCACAGCCGACACGTTACTTGATGCTGTTGAGCAAACGTTGAAGAAAGATTTGTCCATGACTCCACCCTCCACAGTGATGGCCCAAGTGGAAGGTAAAGTGTTTGATTTCCTTGAAAAACAAGCTCGTGAAGAACTGGGTGCGCTTGAAAAAAACTTAGCCCTTTGGCCCCAAGACCCCACGACACAGACCTCCTTGAGTCGAGCGAACAAACGTTCTTGGGAAGAAATTTTTACCCTGCATGAAAAGGGAATGGAACAATTTAGAAACGGACGGGTGTATGCGGCGCGTACGTCCTTCGAACAAGCCAATGCTCGATCCATGGGCCTCACCAATTCTAAGCCCGTATCAGAAGCAGACATTCAAACCGCCCTCAACGAGGGTGATGCCTTAATCAAATCCATCGATAAGTTAAAATACGGATCGACTTTCGATAAGGACGAAGTGGCCTCCGCCCTTTTTCTAGCGGAGCGCAACGAAGCGTTGACGCGTATCACTTCCGAACTCGACGGTGCATTAGTTTTGGCGAGACAAACGCATCATGATCGTTCGAACGCACCCGTTGCGGACCGCCAAAAGTCACGCGAGCTACTTGCTTTTGCGTTAGCGCAATCTAAGTATTCCATGAAGTGTGCTGCATTTTATGATCAATTGGCGCCGTTGGTGGTTACATCAAATGTACCCGATTTGAACCGTGGCACTCTATTGTTGCCTCAACTCACTTCCACACTTCTTTCTTCAGGGGAGCATTTTTCTTCAATAATCGCTTCGGCAAATTTCGCTGAAAATGTCACGGATACCCGGGTGCTCTCGCATGCTCGCACCATTCGCGATCTCCAATATTTAACGAATAGACAAGCCGAAATGAAAAAATTCAAAGCCTCGCTTACTTCTGTCCAACCCGGGTTTGATCCGGGCACGGCGTATAGTGCGCCTCAACCGACCGTGGCCATAGCGGACCTTGAAAAGGTGAGCGATACCGCTCGTTGTTTCCTGTGGGTAAACGCATTCGCTGAAACTTCCTATCTTGAAAACAAGTACGGACAGGATGCAGAAAAGAAGATTACTGATCAGGATATCCGCAGTGCTCGGTTACAAGTGCTTTCGAAGATAAAAAGTTTAACTCAAGCTAACATACCCACGACGATTATTTTATTGTCCTTAGAGCGTGCTGATTCGTTTGCGAGCATACCCTCATTTGCTGGTAAAATGGAAGCGGCCCGGGAGTATCGGCGCGCAGCATTGTTAGGACATATGGCCTGGTTACTTGGAAGTAAACCCGACAAAAAAACGGCTTTTTACATGGCCCTACACTCACCCGAAGCCGCACAAGTCTTGGCCGAGCGCAAGGCACCCAAGCCCCCAGCCATCGTTGCGGCGGTTAAATCTCCCCTTCCGGTATCCACGTCTCCTGTGCAAGTCATAAAAGCGGAAAAACCGGTCATTACCCCTGTAAAATCAACTAATGATCCCCTGCCTGTGGCCGTGCAAGATATCCAGACGCCTGACGCTTCCAAAGCCGAAACTCGCACTCCACCCGTCGCGGAACCGGTGAATTCAAGCCCATCCTCTGATGAACACAACGAACCTAAGCCTTACCTGATTGGACCACCTGTGCCTGCTGAGTTTTCAAAGGGCGCAAATATTTTTGAAGAAGATGTCGACGATGCACGACCAGCTTTATAATATTTGATATATGGAAATACGCGCCCCCCTAGCTGCCTTTTGGCGTCGTTGGAAACGCCTGATTTTTTGGGGCACCGTGACGCCTTTTCTTCTTTTCTCTTTCTGGGCGTCGACCCGGATGATTTATTATTACGAACGCGCTCAGAGCATCGACTTATCTGGGATCGGGGATGTCAACACCACCAACCAGTTCTTTGACCGGTACGGACGAGAAATTGGACGGTTGTTCATCGAAGATCGGCTCTTGCTGACGCACGATGAAATTCCGGACAATTTCCGGCTAGCCCTCATGGCTGCTGAAGATAGACGTTTCTATAAACACGGTGGAATTGATTCTCGCGGCATTTTACGCGCTGCTGTTCAGAACGTGCGTGCGGGCAAAATGGCTCAAGGCGGAAGTACAATCAGTCAACAACTTTCCAAACACGTTCTGGGGAAGTTTGAGCGAACGCTCGATCGCAAAATACTTGAAGCGTTTCTGGCTCTCCGCATTGAAGGCCAATATACCAAGTCGGAGATACTTGATCTGTACGCCAACCGCATTTATTTCGGAAGTGGCTACTTCGGGCTTGGCGCGGCTGCGCGCGGGTATTTTGACAAAAAACCGATGGAATTAACCGTGGATGAATGCGCCCTCCTTGCAGGCGTGATTCGCGCCCCGACCAGCGGATCGCCTAGGCGCAACGCGGAAAAAGCAAAAGTTCGGCGGGACCTTGTACTGGAAGTTTTGGCCACTGAAGGGCACTTGACTGCCCAAGCAAGCAGTCTCCTTAAATCCCGTCCGGTCAAAGTAGTCGCCTCACGTTCATCGGGTATAAACAGTTATTTCATGGCCAAGACCATGGACGAGTTGCAAGAAATCTTATCACTCAACGATGAAGAAGGCCCTCAAGGTTTGCGTGTCACGACCACAATCGATGAGCCGCTCCAACGCATTGCCGAGTTCGAGGTGCGCCGTAATATTGAGAGCATGCGGAAAAATCCGGCCAACCCTATTCCTGACCTGCAAGGTGCGTGTGTGATGCTTGATTCAAAATCAGGTGGAATCCGCGCTTTGGTGGGAGGCAGTGAATTTTCAAAAACTCCTTTTGACCGTGCAACCATGGCATACCGCGACGTTGGAACGGCGTTACATCCTTTATTATATGCCATGGCCTTTGAGCAGATGGGGTTTTCGCCTGCGACACTCATGAACGCAAGCGCCATTGAGCCGGGCACCAAACCTGACCAATGGGGACCGCTTTCGGGGAGCCCTGCTCAAAACCCCGCAGCATTTTTTATCACGATCCAAGACGCTCTCGCCACTGGAAATTTTTCTACAGCGCGGCGTTTATTTAATACTCTTGGACCGGCTCAGGTTTCGGCTGTTCTCACCAAGGTCGGCCTGGAAAATCCGCAGGTTCAAAAAAATGGTACGGTGCCTCTTAACCTCATCACATTATGTTCTTTGTTCCAAACATTCTCCAATGAAGGGCAGTATTTAAAGCCGCATATCATTGAAAAGGTTGTGACTCAGGAGGGCGAGGTTTTGTACAACGCAAAACCTGAAAGTCGGGTAATTTTTCAGCCCATGACTGCGCAACAAGTGAGTTTAACTTTAAAACAAGCGCTCAGTGACGGGACGGCGGGCGGTTCTTTTTTGGCAACGACACTCCCCTCAGCTGTTGTGGGGATGTCTGGGATAAGCGAAGGCATGCGCGATACGTTATTTGTGGGATATTCGCCTGAAGCGTTGGTCACTGCTGTGTGGTTGGGGCGTGACGATGGAGGGGGCTTAGGTACTCGGGCACACATAAGGGATATGGCTGTGCCGCTGTGGGTGTCATTGATGTCGAAAGCTTTGGTGGTTCAACCCGGGTTGATTGAATATCCTGCACCGGAAGGATTGCAGAAATATGAAGTGAATCGGTACTCCGGAAAGGTCCGAGGTTTGGCCTTGTTGGCACCTCAAAGAAATGGCGTGGTGTGTTATCTCACTAAAGACCAGGTGTCCAAAGCACAAAGTCTGGCGACGGATGAAAATGCAGCGCCGGAAGGGTGGTCCGCCCGTTTAACTTCCATGATATTAGAAGGAGAACTTAAAGGCCCGACGGATCAATCAACTTTCACGCGCACGGGCATACCTCCTGTGCTTGAAATGCGTGTCCCGGGTGTTCGCGGGCAAGTGATCACAAGTGACGGAGCTCCTTTGGCTCACACGGTTCAAACGTATGACCTCGTCCTGAGCTGGCCTTCAACCGATGTGGCACCGACCGCTGCGCTGGCGGTGGCCTGGGTTAAAAAACAGGTTCTCGTGATCCCTCCGATTTTGCCCCGAGCTAAACTTCCGCCCGACTCGTTCCTCGAACAACTCTATGTCAATCGACGCTTTGAACCGGTCACGGTAGTTGAAAATTTAACCCGCGGCCAAATCGATTCCTATTATCAAACCAAGCTTAATGCCGTCGGCTTTGGGCTCCGTGGAAAACCTACGCGGGCTTATCCTGGTAATGCGATGTTTGCTCACGGGATCGGTTACCTTCGCCGTACTCAAAAACCAAACGACGGGATCTTTGTCGCCCGAGAAGTCGTGCAAGACAGTTTTGCGGGGGCCACAGGCATCGAACAAATGCTGGACGAAGAACTAGCTGGCCAGGAAGGGACATTCCAAATTGCCACTACCCCCGACGGGTTTACGCGGTCCGCCTCCATTACCAAAACTCCAAAACCTGGGGCGGAAGTGACGTTAACCATTGACTCAAAATTGCAAGCTTCCCTCGAAAAAGCATTAGCCAAACGACAAGCCTCAGCGGGGGTCATTATAGATATTGCGACCGGTGATGTGTTGGCCATGGCTTCACTCCCTTCGTTTAATCCCAATGAGTTTCTACCTGCGTTACCCCCTCAAAAGTGGAAGACCCTTACTTCAGATTCTCAAAAACCACTGTTGAATCGCGCCATGCAATTACATTATCCTCCCGGCTCCATTTTTAAGGTAGTGACTGCACTGGCCGCCATGCGGGCCGGGGTTTTTGATCCCACACGAACAGTCAATTGTCCCGGATACTTTCAAGTGGGTAACGTCACGTATAACCTTCCTAAAGAGCGGGGGGTTGTGTCGTTCAATACAGCTCTGGCGTACTCCTATAACACATATTTTTTCGACCTAGGTTTGAGAACTGGAAAGGAATTTTTATTTGCTACCGCACGCGAAGTGGGTTTAGGCCAGCCAACGGGCATCATTTTACCGGGCGAGGTCGAAGGACGCGTACCCACAGCAGAGTTTGTCCGAAAGACTCATAAAAGGACTCTAGGACCCGGGGACGTGACGAACGCCTCCATCGGACAAGGGGATGTTTTAGTCACGCCCTTACAGATGGCGCGGGTGATGGCGATGCTGGCCAGTAACGGGAAACTTTTTCATCCTCGCTTGGTTAAACAAGTCCGGCGCGCGGACGGGTCTATCCAGGTCACGCCAGTCAAAGTGGATAAAACCGTGACCTTTGCCACATCGGATCTAGCAAGACTCCGCGAGGGCATGGTTTCCGTATCTGAAATGGGCACGGGCTCAGCCGTACGCTTTAAAGGAATCCGAGTTGCCGCCAAAACGGGAACCGCACAGGTCGGGACCAAAGCATCTCCAAAATCCGTGGCGTGGATGTCCGGTTATCTCCCCGCTGATAAACCTAAATACGCCTTTACTGTGATGACCGAGGGTGCTCCGAGCGAAGATATCGGTGGCGGTAAAACTGTGGGCCCGCTCCTACGCGAAACTTTTCTCCCTTGGTATCCTGGAGCGCTGGAGTCTGAAGCTGAAGTAAAACCAGATTCGGAACAGGCGAATCCCGATGCGGGAGAGCGTGGGCCCGATGAATATTTGATCGAATAGCGCCTTACCTAGCCCCTCTTATTCAAGAGAGCTCTGCTTTAAGCTGACTGATTTGATCACGCAGAGCGGCTGCGTTTTCGAAGTCCTCATTCGAAATGCACGTTTTGAGTTCCTTCTGCAATTCTTCTAGCCGAAGTTTGGTGGCCCATACCTTTTTTAGCCTCAATGGGACCTTGCCTTTATGGGTCAACCCCTTGTGCATATTCTTGAGTAATTGAGTAATCCCCGGAAGAAAAGCCTCGTAGCAGGAGGGACATCCTAAGCGTCCCTGTTTTTTAAAATCGTCTTGGATAAAACCGCAAGCAACGCATCGCAGATCCTTTTGGGACCCCAACTCCTCACTTACCTCCAATCCTAAAAGTTGATCCGCGATAGAAAAGCCTATCGGGTCATCAATTTTTTTAGCTTGCGGACATCCTTCGCACATATCCACCTTATGCATCATTTCATCGACAATTTGGGTCAAATGAATAGTGCACGCAGCCTTGCAGTCTTCACAACCATGAGGTCTGTTCTCCATACTTAAGCGCGCCTGCCGGTAGTTCCAGACGACCCACCTAAAGGGTTAATACTTCTGGGCAAACCTATGGATTCAAAAACCCCGGCACTCATTGGCCTTACCACTAACCGAGATTCAGGATGCACGTTGAGCAATGAATTTATTACGCTCTGATGACTTTCGAGCTGGCGGTATAAACAAAAAGGCATGGCCCAAGACTACCTGATCATGGCCAGTTTTCAAAATTGAAAATCGCGGTCACAAGAGGTGATGAGATCGCCCATCTAAAAACCGGATTACATTGCGAGCGGCGTGATCGTCGATGAATTGAGGTCAGTCTCAGTTTCAAGGGCGCGCACTGGAGAAAAGCGCATGGCAAAATATTTGCGCGCCCGTGTTTCGTCTACTACGACCCCAAAAATATCCTGATGACTCCGTACGATGGTGAACCAGTCTTCGAACGTTTTCTTTTTCGGAGCCTTATTATGAAGACTCGGATTTTCGTTTAATAAGAAATGTGAATTGAGCAATGTTTTCTTGCGACGTGCCCTACGTTTGCGCATGTGACCCACCTAATTTGGTGAATTCCTTGTCAGAAACAGAAGGAACAATTTAATAATAACAGACTCAAGCCCTGCGCGAAAGACAAACTTGATTTCCTGGAAGAAATTACGAGTTCTTCTAGGCCTCGATAAGCTTACTTCGTAGATGACTGTTAGAGAAAGGCCGTTATTCCAACAACTTTATGATCCTCGGATCAAGTACCTTCACTTTTTTACCCGATTTTAATGCAGCAACCGCTGATAAAACCATCGATACACTCCGTATGTTATCCAAGCAATCGGTCATTGATTTGCTGCCAGTCTTTACAGCGCTCATAAACTCTTCGAGCACATAGTCTTGTCCGCTTCGTTTAGGGCCCACAGCCTTCACGTCCTCGACTTTTTGGACATGATAAAGTCCTTTGGTTCGGTGCAATTTAATTTGGCCATGAGAATAAGTTACAGTTCCCTTCTCACATTCAATTTGCCAGTTCCCATTCCAATCACAAAACGAACCTTTGGCACACCAACTGGCGGTGTAGAGAACCTTGGCGTTGTTCGACATTGTAAAAACAGTGTTACTGGAACAGTCCCCTTTGTAGTTCGACCAAAGTGGATTCCACGACACTCCTTGAACGTCAATGGCATCCATGCCGGTAATAAACCGGATTAAATCAAAATGATGAATCGCCATGTCAACAATCACCGGATACGGCATTTCATGACGGAACCCACCCCCGAAATCGATGCCCATATAGAAATCAATTTTAATTTGTCCAACTTGCCCAAGTTTCCCGGAGCGAATAAGTTTAGAAAGGGTCCACATGCCGGGATTTGTCCGGTAGTTTTGCGAAACGACGTATGTTTTCCCGGTAGCCTGCGCCGTGCGGACCATTTCCAGGCAGGCAGGAAGCGTGTCGCTCATTGGCTTTTCACTGATCACATGCAAACCAGATTTAAGAGATGTGATGACATCTTTTTTGTGAAACGCGGGGGGTGTCGTAGAAACAACCGCGTCTGCTTTGACATGGGCCATCGCCTCTTTGAGGTTCGAATAGCAAATGTTTTTGGAATATCCACCTATTTCACGAGCCGCTTCTAGCGATTTTTCACTCACATCCACCATCGCAACGACTTCCGCCGCCTTCGACGCTTTTAAAGTCCGCACCCATTGTTGCCCGAACCCGCCCACTCCCACGTGAATAAATTTCATAACGTGTCTTTTAACCCACCGTGCGCTATACGCAATACGATTATAACGGACTCCCCATTCATTTTTGCGGATGCCATCAACGTCATGTGTCCGACTCGGGAAACACGGAAACTCCGTGTCCGCGTTTAATTGGTGTGTCGATGGCCTGGGCGGATTTTGGCTGGCACCCCTGCTGGGGTGCGATTCATGTTAATTTGGTAATCCGGTGGTGTCACTTCGCTCAACCACCGGCTACAGGCTTTCATACCTCCGGCATGAAAAACACGGAAGCTCCGTGTCCACACATCATGGATGTGTCGAAGTTGAAGACCATGACGGCATCCAAGGTCGCAATCAGAGAAGCCGGAGGCTTCCCAGCATGTAGCCGGTGGTTGAGCGAGGTACGAGCGACACCACCGGATCACAGTCCCCAAAGCGATCGCATCCCGGAGGGATGCCAGCACCCGTCATGCCTCCGGCATCGGAAAACACGGAAGCTCCGTGTCCACACATCATGGATGTGAGTGAAACACTTTAGAAAATCGGTTCATGGAGCTTTACCCGCCCCACAAAAGATGACACCATATACAAATGAGCGTAGAAGAGATTTTTGACGAAGCGAATGGGGAATTTGCAATAGGGGAACTCGCGCGCGCGGCTGAATTATTTGAAAAATGCGTCGAACAGGATCCCTCCTTTTTCGACGGGTGGCATGCCCTTGGGATGACCTATATGAAACTCGACAAATTTCCTGAGGCCATCGCTGCGGGAATAAAGGCTACGGAACTCAGCCCCAACGATCAAATTGCTTGGACCAGCCTTTCTTTGGCTTATGTGAGGAATAACCAAATTCCGGAAGCCGAAGCTGCTGGGACAAAAGCCAAAGTTCTTTCTTGGGGTGGTAAAGTGGTCAAGGAAGATGGCGCAAAACCATTCGACCCGACGGAGAAAACTTAAAGCTTTTATTTACATCAGCAGCAAGGTTTGGCCATGTGCCCACGCCTTTGTTAAAGCTTCAAAGCGGATATTAATCACTCTCCTGGCCTCTATTTAATTGCTAATCTGGCACTTTGGTTCGTGGCCCAGCATCTTCTCTACTTTCCCTCTACATAAAAAAAGGCAAGGTCACACAGACCTTGCCTTCGATATTCTAATACAAAAAATTTACTTCACGTGCTTGTTGTAGCGCCAGCTTTTAACGTCAAGGTCAGCGTTGTGTTTGTTGAATCCCATATTTAACCATGCTTGATCCAACGTCCCGCGAACAACGATCGCTTTTCCGACTGGAAGCGCGTGGTGGCTATCTAATTCTATGTCGCCTGTGCCATCATTAAAGAGGTAGGTATCGCCGTTGATCTGCTTTTTAATTTTTCCAATGAGAACAACGTGGCGGTCATCGTCTTTGAGGCGATTGTTTGTACTGCGAATCCATTTTACTGAAGTGATGTTCCACTTGTTGTGGCTAGGGTCACCTTTATGTTTGTCGCTAGCGTATGTGTTCAGAATCAGAGTTGAAGCTACCAATATAAGGAGGATTTTTTTCATGAACGTTAATGATATCAAAAGTTTGGAATAAATCAATTAACTCTTATTAATATTTTTAGGCGGTTTCCTATTCTACCGCTTTTGGAAAGGCCCGCGCAATCGAAGCCCGACCAAACCTAAGGAAAACAAGGGGCGTCACAATAAAGTCAAGGAGCGTCGATGTAAACAATCCGGAAAAAATGACCACCGCAACCGGGTGCAAAATTTCACGGCCGGGTTCCTTACCCGAAAGAATAAGCGGAAGGAGCGCAAGTGATGCCGTCAGTGCCGTCATCAGCACCGGGACAAGGCGTTCTTGGGTTCCGCGCACGATCATTTCGACTCCGAATTTTTGACCTTCATGCTCAATCAGATGAATATAATGCGAGATCATCATGATTCCATTGCGCGCGGCGATTCCGGTGAGCGCGATAAACCCGACCATGGAGGCAATGGAAAAAACACCTCCTGTTAGAAGGACCCCGATAATGGCCCCCATAAACGCCAATGGAATATTGAGCATGATTTGTGTGGCGAACATGGCACTCCCGAAGTGGGAATAAAGAACGAGGAACATACCTGCAAAAGAAAACAAGCTAAGGAGGACGATCAAGCGGGATGCGGACGCTTGGCTTTCAAATTGACCACCGTACTCGAGAAAGTAACCAGCAGGAAGTGTCACCTTTTGCGCGACGCGCTCTTGAACCTCTTTTACTGTGGCCACTAGATCGCGATCGGCGACGTTAGCGGACACAACCATCCGGCGTTGAACGTTCTCTCGGTTAATAACGTTCGGACCTTTTGCCTCCTCAATCCTCGCGACCATCCCGAGGGGAACCACTTTGTTATCCCGCGTATCGATAGGAATCTGCGCCAAGACCTCCCTTGATGCCCGGAAAGATTCTTGAAGACGTAGAACAACATCGAATTGCATTTGTCCGTCCACAACTTGAGTAACGGTACGACCTTGCATGGAAAGCTCAGCGTATTGTGCGACTTCTCCAGCTGAGACATTGAACTGCGCGGCTTTCTTGCGGTCAACGAGCACATGGACCTGTGGGATTAATACCTGACGCTCCACTTGCAGGTCGACAATGCCAGGAACCGTGCCCATCACCGATTGGATCTCTATGCCTTTTGCCCGAAGTACTGCTAAGTCGGCACCAAATATCTTTACCGCGATTTGAGCGCGCACCCCGGAGAGCATGTGATCAATCCGGTGTGAGATCGGCTGACCTATGTTCACAGAAATCCCTGGAATGGTTGCCAGTTTGTCGCGGACGTCTTGAAGTATTGTTTCCCGGTCTCGATCCGACTCTGACAGTTCAAGCTCGATTTCCGAGGAGTGCACCCCTTCGGCATGCTCGTCCTGCTCAGCACGTCCTGTACGACGGGCGGTTTTTTTAATTTCTGGAACTTCTTTGAGCACTCTTTCTGCAATTGATCCAATACGATTCGATTCCTCCAGTGAGGTCCCCGGGCTGGTTAACACGGTGACTGTCAAACTGCCTTCGTTAAAAGTGGGCAAAAATTCTTTACCGAGAAAAGGGACACATATCATTGCCAGAATAAACGCAATCAGCACTGCAAGGAGCACGGGTTTTGTTCGGGGAAAACCCCACGCAAGGAGTGTCGCTACTTTCTGTTTTATCTGACGCACGACCCAACCGTCTTTTTCCTCTTTTAACCGCTTTAGCTTGGGCAGCAAATACTGACATAACGCAGGCGTCACGGTCAGCGAGACCACTAACGAAGCCAAAATAGACGTGATGTAAGCAATTCCTAACGGAGCAAAAATTCGACCTTCCACCCCACCGAGCGCAAACAAGGGAAGAAAGACTAACACCACAATGATCGACGCAAAAACAATTGAGTTCCGCACTTCACTGGAGGCTGAATAAACCACGTCAATCGTTGGAAGCGGCTGGTCCAAGAGTTGATTCTCCCTTAACCGTCGAAACACGTTTTCCACATCCACGATGGCGTCATCAACCAACTCCCCGATGGCTACGGCAAGTCCTCCAAGGGTCATCGTGTTAATCGTCATCCCGAATAGATGAAACACTATAACCGTGATTATAATGGAGAGCGGAATCGCCGTGAGCGTTATAAACGTTGTGCGGAAATTCAGGAGGAACAGAAAGAGAATTATAATGACAAGAATCGACCCGTCACGCAGCGCATCTTCAACGTTGCGAATAGCGCGCTGAATAAAAGTGCTTTGACGAAAAAGATCGGCGTGGAGCGTGATGCCCGATGGCAACGCGCGTTGGATGTCTGCCAATTCGCGATCGACTCGTTTGGTTAGAGCCACCGTATCGGCCGAAGGTTGTTTCTGAACAGATAAAATAATGGCTGGATTCCCATTGATGGATCCATCTCCGCGTTTTGTCAAAGGCCCACCTATGCGAACTTCCGCAAAAGCCGACAACGGCACGGCTTGATTATTTTCAGTGCGCACGGTCGTCTGGCGCAGGTCGTCGAGACTTTGGATGCGGGCCATGTTCCTAACCAAAACTTCCCGATACCCATCCTTAAAAAAGCCTCCCGTCGAATTCACGTTATCGTTCTGAAGAGTTTCTTCCAAGTCGTGAAGGCTGAGGTGATATGACGCCAACTGAGCGGGGTTGACCAACACTTGGTATTGCTTCAGCTCTCCGCCGATCACTGAAACCTGGGAGATGCCCGGGATGGATAATAAGCGCCTTCGGATCGTCCAATCAGCCAAGGTCCGAAGATCCATTGGCGACACTGATTGATCATCAGAGGCTAAACCAACCAGCATGATCTCACCCATAATGGACGAAATCGGAGCAAGGAAAGGACGAACGTTTTCGGGTAGGGAAACTTGTTGCAGTTTTTCGGTGACAATCTGTCGATCAATATAGATATCCGTCCCCCACTCAAATTCCACCCATACGATGGAAAGCCCAATACTCGATGCGGACCGCACTCGCGATACGCCCTTGGCACCGTTCATGGCCGTTTCCAATGGGAGTGTAACCAACGACTCCACTTCCTCTGGGGCTAAATCTCCAGCTTCCGAAAAAATGGTGACGGTCGGACGGTTCAAGTCCGGAAAGACATCCACCGGTAATCGCAATAGGATAATCACTCCATAGACCATCAGGAGCGAGGCGAACGCCACAACGAACAACCGGTTGTGCAACGAAAAACTGATGATGCGGTTCAGCATGAATTATTTTTTCCTGTGAAAAATTTGCACCTGTCGGAAAAGCTCAGGCCGCTTTCGATAGAGTCCTATCAGTAGGAGAGCGGCCCCCGTCACCACGCCCGCAATGATCCACCAGAACCACGAACGCGTTTGTTCTTCAGCGACAACGGGAGCCACCGCGGACGGGTTGAGATACTGCAATTGATAATTTCCTTTAACCACGACATTTTCTCCGGGGAACACGCCTTCCAAAACCTCCACAAGCTCACCTGATTTTATTCCCAAAACGACTGTACGCCGTTCAAATGAATTCCCGTTACGAACAAAAACAAATAAATTGCCGATTTCACCCAAAACGGCTCGCCGAGGAACACTTAAAATTCCGGGAATTGATTCCGTCTGGACAAACAGTGTTCCTGAAGTGTAAGGCAACAGTTGAAGCGAAGCATTCTCCACACCCACGTAAAGCTCGGCCACTCGATTCTCTGGCCCGACTCCAATATCTTTGCGCGTTATTTTGCCGTTAAAAATAGCGTCCGGAAACATTTCAACTTTTAATGTCGCCAGACTCCCTAATTCCACTTTATGCAGAGCATTTATTTCGTATGCCGATCCTTTCGCAAGTAAAACGGAGGAATCACCGACTTCTGCTAAAATAGTTTCCGGAGTAAAAGCTTGGCCTATAATCGCATTCACAGATGCCACATGACCGGAAAGTCTGGAGCGTAATATCACGGGAGGATTTCCAATAGACACCGGATCGAGCGTCATTACGGGATCCCCTAAACTCACGGCCTGTCCTTGTTTGACGTGAATGCGCGACACTTTCCCTTCAAATCGCGCTGTAAGAACCGCGTGTTTTTCAGGCAGATACTCCAACCGCGCGGGTATTTCTAAAACTTTTTCCAAGGTTGCAATCTGTGCGATCACAGTTTCAACCTGGAGATTAATAATCGACGTTTCGGCCAATACAATAGCCCCAGGGCTAGCCGCGGCGTTAGTAGTGGCTGCAGGTTGATCTGTCAACTCTGGACCATGAACATGGCCTTCGTGCCCGTACACGGTAACCGAAATGAACGCCGCAGTGATAACCAAGAAACAAAACAGACGACTCATTTGATCTCCTCAATTTTCCCGCCCAAAAGTTGTTCGAGTAAGGCCCGAGCAGAGAGAGATTCTATTGTATTTTGCAGAGCCTGATTTTCCGCGTCTAACAAACGAGTTTGTGCATCGCGCACATCTAAAACTGTTGCTGTACCCGCCTCGAAATTGATCAGGGTCACCAAATAAAGTTTGCGATACGCTGGCAAAATTTTCGTCCAATAAGAATCGGCACGTGTCTGAAAGGCACGCGCGGTGCGGACACGCATTTCAATGAGGCGATCCAAACTAATCGTTTGAAACGCTTTTTCTTCTGCGTGCGCGAGGTCAACTTCAGCGCGGGCTTTTTGGATTTCAGCTTTGTTCTGATTCAAAAATGGAATTTTCACTGCCACGCCCACGCCCCATCTTTTTTCTTCTTCAGCCTCAGACCATTCATATAAAAATCGAGGTGAGAACTCGGGGATAACGTCCAATCGTGCGACATCAAGTGCGCGATCCGCTGCGCGTGTCCGAGCTTGAATAAGCTGCCGCATACCTGAGCGACTACGGGCAAACTGTTTGAGCTGTGATTCATTAAGCGGCACGGGAACAAACATGGGGCGCACTGTTTTTATTCCGGAATAAGGCAAGCCTGTCATACGAATGATTTCCTGATGCGCTTCAAGTATCTGAGCGCGCGCGGCTCCAGCTTCTGCTCCAAACCGGTAAGCTTCAGCTTCAAAAAGCAAAGCCTGTTGCTCTGGCACTTCGTCCTTGCGAGCTTGAATGCGGATGATGATATCCTTGGACAGAGCCTCGGCATTTTCCAGATAGGCCATCCTTTGTTCCAAAGCCCATAATCTGTAATAAGCGAGCGTCACATTATTCAGACCCGCGTATACCGCTGCTTGATTCTCTTGACGCGCCACGTCTTTTAACGCGGAGGCGTACGCTTGACGTACTCCAAAGTAGGAAATTCGTAATGGCATGGTGAATTCAAAATCCACGCTTGAGGGGCTTTCCTCCTCGCCAATGTCCCCAGTAGGTTGCAGGTAGTCGACTTGAACCTCGGGACTTTCGGGTGTCTGCACGTCCGTGGCCTCCGCAAGTCGGGTTAATAAATCCCGGCGAACCTTTAAAATTTCAGGACTTTTTTTAACAGCATGATTGAGTACCTGCTCCAATGTGAGTGTTTTTTCATCAGAAATTACTTCCTCCCCCGATCCTGCATGTATGGATTGAGCAAGGGCAAATATAACAATCAAAGTGGAGAGGCAAACTTTCATGAATTCAGAATCACCAAGTTAATGATGATGAGGCTTTGCCTCTTGAGGCACTGGAGAAGAAGGTGCTTTGGATTTCTCTTCGCTAGGCGATACTAAGAGCCCAAAATCTGCAAAGTACTCTTTTCCTTTGATCTTAACTTGACCAAATAATTTGTAATATCCAGGTTTTTCAGGTCCAAAATGAAACGTTAAGTCTGGACCTCCGCGGTCAGTCGGTTTAGTGGGTTCAGCACCCATTGGATGAATATGCGCAATCGATGTTCGATCTTCATTGAACCCTACAATGTGCGCGTATGCTCCCATGATGGGTTCAAGAAAAGTCACTGGTTTACCTTTGGCGTCAAATACAGAAAATTTGCCTTCCCCCATGCTCCCGGCTGTAGGCGTTGCGGTCATCGTCATCGTGAATTTGTATCCGTCAATTTCATCGGTCATTTTCAAAGTCTTATTAATAATGCCGGTGGACTTCTGTGCTGAAATTAACTCCCCACGAACGTATTGTTGTTCACCGGTGCTCTTGGGCACGATGTCGGCCCAAACTAAGTAAGGACCAGGTAATGTCGGTTTAATTTTAAATTGAGCCACTCCCTTTTCCTCGCGGGGATGGATATGAAAATATTCCGTAAGCGTCTGATCAATTATGAGCATATGAAGTTTCTCGGTGTGACTGGTATTGAGATCCGCATACGATAACACTTTCCCCTCCTGTGTTTTTAAAGTCACAGTCACCGTGGACTCCTTCCCCGGTACCAACAAGGGGGCGGACTTGACTTCCATTTGCAGAGGAGTCGAACTCGGCACGACTTGAGCATGTGATTGGCCATGTCCAGCTGTAGACACGGCGTCTTTTGTTGGGGTTGGTTCATCCAATAAACCAGCGGGGTATTGAGCTTTAATGAGCAGTAGTGCTCCGTTCAATTTTTTAAGTTCACTCTCAGCCCGGACCTTGTCCTTATCATCGGCAGCATGATGGAAATGATCAGTAATCTGCAAGAATTGTTTTAATGCACTGGCAAGCCGAACTTGTTTATCGCCGGTCACCATCGAGCTATTCTTCTGCAGGTATTGACCCGCAGCGGTCATTGTCCCCGCCTGGTGATGAATTGAATCCAGGTTTTGTGAAGCGAGAGCCTTAGTTGTTTCAGTCACGGCGGTCGTCAAACTCTGCCATGCCTGCGGCACTGAGGAATAAGTTGTGGCGGGAACTCCATGGGCTGATTCCGCATGCGCGGGTTCTTCATGCGCCATAAGTCCATTTACTGCAGTCAGGAAAAGACAAAGCGAAGTCGTTCGGAAAAATTGTTTCATACTTACTCTTACGAAGTGCCTTATATTATCCCCCTATATTTTTTATTCTCCTAAAATCGCTTGCAATTTTTGGCGCGCTCGGGAGACCATCCGTTCCACTGCTTTTGCCGTTTTGCCTAATACCTTACCACATTCCTTGTGACTCATTCCGTCAAACACGCTCAATACAAAAGCCAACTTGAGTTCGGGTGACAATGAATCGATGGCCTTCTGCACGTGGTTCGCAAATTCACTTTGCTCCACAGTTTGAGAAGGAGACAATTCTTTTCCAGGCAATAAGCTCCAATCCTCCAAGGTTGTCAGTGATCTTTCTAGGAGCGTTTGCTTGCGTCGGTAATGATCACGACACAGGTTGGCCGCGATTGAATATATCCATGTTCTAACGGTGTACCCCGGCTTAAATGACGCCGCCCGAAAATAGACCTTCACAAAAGTCTCCTGCAACACATCCCGCGCCTCGTGCTCGTCATGAATGAACCGATAAATAAAGTAGTACAGCGGAGCGTTGTACTTTTCCATTAATGAGTTTAAAGCGGCGTAATCACCTTGCTTGATCTGTTCAATCCACGCCGTGTCCTGGTCCATGGCCTTATTTTCCTTGGCCGCGGAAAAGGGCAGTGGCAGTGATATTATAAAGCTTTTCTTTTTGTTCTGGGGAGAGCACCGAAGCCATGTCAAAGACGTGCTCAAGAGTCAGTTGCTGAAGTTGCGCATGGAGGTCCTGAGTCTCCTTCAGAATGCTTGTCACTCGCGGAGTAAGCGCTTTATCTTCGCTAATGGCCTGGCCAAGTTTCATGTTTGCAAGAGCGACCTTTTCCCGAAGATCCGTGTCCCTCTGAGCAAAACTCTTCTCAATGGGGATTAATTGTCGTTCCTGCTCCGCGGTCAGTTTTAATTTTTCATGCAACCATTGGTGCGCGTCGAGCGTCACTTCCTTCACATGAAAAAACCGGCACCCGATATATGCCCCGGCACCCGACAAAATGCTCATGATCAATAGGAGGCAGATGTAAATACGATAAGGTTTCAACATAAGTTTTGTTTCACTTTCATCTCATTAGGAAATATGCATAAAACCAAGAAACTTGAAAAAGTCGGAGTTTCAAATAGTCTTTAAGTCTAACATGTTTCATCGACAGAAAATTGAAGCAGACCATAACCAGATTCCCCTTGGTTGAAAAGTCGCATCTCTGACCGAGTTTTGCTTGGCATGATCCAGCACCTACGCCCAATGTGGAATAGACAATCCTGTCTGTTCTTCGGCGTCTTCGCCGATTCCCTTTTCCCAATTTTTCCTACCTACGTAAACCTGTGTTGGAATAAACTCCGGGCAGCTGGAGATAGTCCGAGTGGGAGTTCAAAATAAATCGGAAAAGAGGTTCAATCGCCGGTTGAAAAATCCAAAACGCATGGGGATAAGTTAGATGACAAACCAGCCGAAGGATACACGCTCAGGGAACGGGATACTGGAGAGGTGAAAAAGTTTGGAGAAACCACTCGTGGGGAAGATAAATTTGGGTCCGGAAAGCAAAAAAGATACTCGAAAAAATATTTAAAAGATAATAACCTCGAATATGTGAAAGAGACTTCCGGCACAAAAAAGGAAATGCACAAATGGCAAACAGAAAAAATCCGTGACCATAAATCTAATCATGGCGGCAATAGACCTGCGTTTAACAAATCGGATTATTAATATGAAATTATGGATCGGCACTGAAACTCAAGCGGACATAGTTGACGTTTTTCAACCTGTCAGAAAAGATCTAGAGGCAGTGATCAATGGGGATATTGAAAAACAAACATACGATATTGGTGTAGACGCTTGGGATTGTATAGTTATTCTAAGGGACGATTCAGATTTCTCTGAAGTTATTAAATTTTTCAAGAAAAAGAGGGATATGGATTTCCGTTTGGTAATCAGATATTCAGACTTTAAAATTGCTAATGAACATCAAAGGAGGCGACTCCTTTTTAGCCTTCTTTTACGTAGTCTTGATCTATTAAAAGACAAAGGCGGGAACGCGCAAGGGATTGACCTGCTAAAACTGAAAGTAATGGAAATCGGCCAAGGTAAAGATTGGGTGTAACTGTTATTTTCATAATTAACATCATATCGAAACTCACAATTGGCGTCGTATGGTTTTGGGCATAATTCCAGATTAAGACTGTCCATTTTGCTCGGGGATGTCGTATGGGTTGGGCGATGTTGTGATGGCATTGGTAACCTCAGGTTTATCTTTTGGCTTTTTGAGATGGATGGTCACCTAAAATGGATGGACATTTAAACAACTTATTCCGCAGCCGTGGCTATGGGATAAGTTGTATTTTGGGGCCGGACGCACAAAAAACTTAGGGACAGGCTATTAGTTCTGGAAAAGTGCGCGGTGGACCTGCGAAAGACAGAGCACAAGATGGCAAGGTATCGGGTGCACATGTATTTAGTAGCGGAAAGCACAGAGACGAAAGACGCTCCGCGAGCGGCACATGACGGTCAACCCCGGATGCGGTGCGGGATAGACCGAGAGGAGGTTCGGAAAGTTGTGGATTCAGAGGGAAAACTGTCTTTGGGACAACTGCTTATGTGCCGAGTGCGATACTTTAGTGATGGCGTTGCCATCGGAACCGAAGCGTTTGTGGAGAAAGTTTTCGAAAAGAACCGGAAGTGGTTTGGCAAGAACCGTGAAACCGGAGCCCGTCGAATCAGACACGCAGCGGACGATGTGGATATAATGACACTCCGGGACTTAAAGATGAGTACGATTGGATACCCGGGCCAGATTTAGAAGTTTTAAGCAAACAGAGAGGCGGATAACACGGGGCATTTCCTTGCCTTCGAAATGCCTTGGCCAGCCCAGACATGGCTTTGATGCTTTGATTCAATACTTCGAAGGAAAATTCCTTACATTTTAATGATCGCATTCTGATCATAGGGTTTATGGATAGTACAAAAACAGGAAACGTAGAAAATGGCTTTTAAATGACCAATAATTTGTCTGTCCCCTTTGAGGACACCGTTGACTCTGTTTTAGAGGAAACGCCGATGATATCAGCTGCAAAAAAAGATGCGCGAAGGGATACAAACTTTCAATTCTGTGAGACGGCTAAAAGGAAAAATCAGGCCAGAGGGGGAATCTTTTCGAGGGGTTGGCCAGATTGGGCGCGGTCCCAGAAGGCGAGCAATTCGCCTTGGTGAAGGGTAGCCCATTCTGTGACCATGCCTAGGGCCCGTGCGGGCATATTCCCTTGCAACACCATCAGGGTGCGAATGTCGATAACGGCCTTACATTCGGCGTAATCAGCATGGAAGTGGGGCGGTGCGTGGTCGTCATGATACATGCGGATGATGATGCCAAAGAAACGGCTGATTTCAGGCATGAACAGTCACCTTTTTAAGTGCGGGAAAAATGTCTTCGGGGCGACGTCCGGTTAATTTCAAATAAAGGGCATCCGCACACAAGTCTGCCGATTCACTCCATTCAACTGATCCCCCTTCCCCCTTGTGGGCGGCCTCAAAGCCACCGGGATTATGCCAGCAGGCAAACACTGGCTGAGAGGCATAGGAGGAAACATCTACGGCTCCCTGTGTTCCGTCATCGTAACGGAGCCAGAGCTGGAAGTGTTCCAAGGCTTTGACTTCAAGAAGGCTGTGCATAGGACATTGTTAGCATCAAAAGAGGATCAAAACAACACTGGGAACGGTTTTTTCTTTTAATCCTGCTTTCCCTAGGATGACATCGGACTCATCTTCGCCGCTTATATTCGGCTCCATTGGTAATCTGCCAGACGTCTTCCATAAATGAAAAATAGTTTGCCCTTCAGATTTCGGGCACAACGACTAATAGCCTGTCCCTAATTTTTTTTGTCCCTCGGGCACAACGACTAATAGCCTGTCCCTAATTTTTTTTGTCCCTCGGGCACAACGACTAATAGCCTGTCCCTAATTTTTTTCTGTCCCTAATTTTTTTCGACTATGGACAGCTTGTCTTTCGGCCCAATTACCCTGTCTTTATCAGCAAAATCCTCAGTATGCGCATGGGAGCCAAAAACCCTGCTGGTCAACGGATCTGGGCTGAAACACTTATCCCTTGGTTTCGTGACCAATACGTCAAATCCACCGGGACACTCCCTCCTAAAATTGAAGTGACAATAGTCACTGGTCTCTTTGCACGCCCGGGTGTGTGGGGAACCATTGCAGGAAAAAATCCCACCATGCCAATGACCTTTAGGGCTGAGTATTTGATTTCTCTGGATAAAAATGGGACGGTTGACCGTGTGCAATATGCCCCCAAAATATCTCCCGCTTCCATGACACTCACATTTCCTGAAGGGCACCTACTCGATATCGGGAATAGGGCCACACCATAATTCTCAATCTCTGTCCCTCTGGGTGATACACATGGGTGTCCTAACCCGACTTTCGCTACTGGATGGATATTTTGGTAGCCCTCTCTCGTGATGCTTGAAATTTTGACCAAAGGTCTTCACTACGGGCGCTGTTTTGTTTTTCTTATGAAGTCGAAAGCAGGCCGCTCCAAGTTTTAGCGTCAACGCATCTCGCGGGATCGTCATTTTCTTTAATTCCGCTAGGCGGGCCCAGAGTTTCTTGAGTTGCCGTCGTCGCATGGCGCGTTCTATGGCCAACCGGTTTCCAGAACACGCCAAAACATAAAGTTCCCCAGTGCTCGGTAAAAGTTTGACATCGACTCCTTGCCTTGGATATTACGCTTTCTCCCGAGGAGATCAGTTGGCTTAACCTTGGTGAAGAACCTGTCTGCGCCTTATCACATTAAGATCAAAGAAACAAAATTAGCTTCCTCTCTTAACCAAAGACCTTAATAACGATGGTTCGTGGATGAAGGTATTTTATTCTTAAAGGACCTAGCCATTCTGCTTGTTTTCGCAGGGGTGTTCGGTCTCTTTTTTCGATCCCTTAAGTTGTCATCAATTGTAGGGTTCCTCGCCGCTGGTTTAATCATTGGCCCCCACTCCCCAATTGTCGAATTGATCGACGAACACCGCGTTCATACCTTCTCGCACCTAGGCTTGGTTCTAGTGATGTTTTTTGTAGGGCTTCATTTGAGTCTCGCCAAACTCCGCAAACTTGGTTTGGCCGTTGTCCTGGCCACAGCGACCACTTCTATTGTTGTATTTTTTGCCAGCCGATTCTTTGCGCACGCCATGGGATGGTCAGCTAATGAAGGCCTATTTCTCGCAGGCATGCTCATGATCTCTAGTTCGGCGATTATCACCAAAGTTATGGCCGAAGCCAGATTAACCCACGAACGATTTGCTCAAAGGGCCTTAGGCATGGTTGTCATGGAGGACATCGTAGCCGTTGTCATGTTGACGATTCTTTCTGGTCATGCGGTGAGTGGAGCTTCCAATGCCAATCCGTTCAAAACCCTCCTTCTTTTGGCTGGCTTGGTAATTCTCATGGTCGTCATAGGCCTATCCGTAATTCCTCCATTGCTCAAACACTTCTCAAAGTCCGGAAATTTAGACGTAAAAACCATACTCGTCGCGGGACTCGTTTTTCTTACCGCATATGCCACCTATAAAGCTAATTTTTCACCAGCGCTGGGGGCATTCCTTTTCGGAATGATCGTCGCTGAAACTCCTTTCCGCGAAAAAGTTGAAAAGGCGCTCATGGGGACTCAGGACATCTTTAGCGCCGTATTCTTTGTGGCTATAGGAATGATGATCGACATTCATTCCCTCATGCGTGATTGGCAGTGGATCCTCGCTGTATCCGTTCTCACTATTGGAGCAAGAATGGTAGGAGCCACTCTGGGATCAATCTTGGGAGGCTCGACTTTTCGTTCAGCCGTATGTACTGCCATGCTTTTAATTCCCATTGGCGAGTTTTCATACGTGATTGCCCAAATGGGCCTAGAAGCTGGCATGCCTACTCGCTTATTCTCTATTGCCGTTGGAGTTTCAGTAATCACTGCCGCCATTGTTCCCATTCTGGCTCGCTTTTCGGACGGCATATCCGGAAAAATTGACAGCCACGCCCCCAAGATTATTTTTAAACTCATTGATAGTTACGGCCGGTTTACCGAAGAAATTTCAAGAACGACACAACAAAAGGCCTTTTTAAACCTCGCACGAAATCGTTTGGGGCATGCTTTAATAGAACTATTCCTTATCGCGGGGGTGCTCAGTTATTCAGGATTACTAAAGGAATTAATCGACTCACTGCTTATCCAAGCGGGATGGGATTTCCCAGTGTGGATGGCCTTCTATTGGTCGTTCGTTTTTGTGATCGTGGCTCTCGTATTGGTTGCGGTTTGGAGGAATTTTGAGGCTTTAATCCTTATAATTTTAGATGGACTAACCGCCGGCTCCGATGCCATATCACAAACACAAGCTATGTGGCTCAGGCTCATCCACATACTTGCAGTCATCTGCCTGTTTCTCTGGATGGTGGTCTTTCTCCCATTTGAATCGCTCAGTCTTACAACGCTGACTTTTATGCTCGTTGGACTTGGCCTTTTCATCGGTATCTTTTGGACCAAGTTGATCCGATGGCACAGTAAGCTTCAAATCAGCTTCAACCAAGCTTTGGAAGAGAACCAAATGCCCGGTTCCTTTAAAAATTCGCTGCAGATGGATTGGAATGTCGAGCTTAGCGAATTTACAGTCTCAGAAGATGCTCAGGCAGTAGGTCAAACACTAGTTGACCTTGATTTAAGGAATCGGTTTTCATGTTCAATTATCGAGATAGAAAGAAACGGGGTTGTAATTTCTAATCCTAATCCTGAAGAAATGTTATTTCCTGAAGACAAAGTTTTGCTTTTTGGGGATGAAGAGTACTTAAGAAAAGCGTTAGAATTCCTTTCCAGATCCAAGGCACATAATCATCAGTGGAAACTGTCTGATACCGCCCTGGAAACCATTTCACTTCCGGATTATTCCCCTTTAATTAGTAGGTCTTTAGCTCAGCTGGGCATTCAGAAGAAAACCGGCGTGCAAGTTCTCGGCATCCATCGTGAGGGGAAAACAATTCTTAATCCTTTGAACACGGAACATCTTATTGCCTACGATGCCCTTCTCATTTTATGCACTCCCTCGCAATTTGACATTTTCTCCCAGTGGGTAAGAGGTAAATTGGAAATATAGTTTTTTTGGGAATATGCCCGAACGACTTCGGGATTGCCCGGTTAAGTGCGCCCCGCGTACTTTTTCACCAGCTACAAATCCTCGTAAATAGCGCTACAGAGATCACGGATACGCTTGTGGTGTTTCATCTCGCCGCACGTGCCATTGATGATCATGACAGCTACAAGGTTATGAATCGGATGAACAAAACCGACAGCAACTTCTCTTAGATCAAACTGATTGCGTTCAACGGGGACAGACAAATTATTCGCCATTTATAAGCTTTTTCTGCGCTTCTCGAAATTGTATGACCTGAATTTTTAACGATTAGAGCCAAACAACGGAGGGGACGGGGTGAAGACATCCACGTGAAGGGAATTCCGGGCTAGGAATACCTTTTCGTCGCGATGTTTGAAGAGAGCTCCTCCGATGAGTCCAGCCAAGAGACACAACGCAAGGGCGCTTGTGAGGAGGGTGGGGCGCATTAACCCGTAAACGAATATCTCAGTTTTTTTCCGTTGCTGGGTCAGGTCAAATTCAGATTCCCGGATATGACGTATCACGTCTTGCGAAACATTCGGAACAGGGGGCGCAGAGTTCTGACATGCGTGGCGAATCGAATCATCAAATGAGCTCATATCTTAATTTACGTATGCGTGTCTAAAATCCCCCATGTTAATTTATAATAGCGCGTAATTTCTTCGGCAGAGGTCGTTTTAAGTGTAACACGTGGTCTTCGGGAACGCCAAGACAGTGATAGTCCTGATGCCCGCAAGTCAGAATAATGAGCTGCAATTTATGCGAGGCCTGACGCAGAACGGCCATCATTTGCTTGTGACGTCCGGAGTCAGAGCTGACAAGGGCGTCATCCAGAATAACGGGCAAGGTCCCACCGTATCGGGTCGCAAGTACTTGTGCTATTCCCAGCCTGACAACGACACCCACCTGTTCTGCTGTGCCTCCGCTCAAGGTTGAAAAATCGTCCACTCGCCCTGAACGCGTTAAAGGCTGGAGACTGATGCCCCCTTTCTCACCGATTTCGAAATGCATGTCTGCTTTGGGAAACAAAATTTCTAACAAGGGTTTTATGGTTTCACGTAAAGGGGCTAAAAGAGACTGGGCGGATTCCCTTTGAGCATCTACCAATGTGTTTTTAAGGAGGCACAAGGCGTCCGTATGTTTTTTCTCACGGGCAACCTGGCTCCGCAAATGTTCGACTTTCGCACCTGCGTCGCCGACCTCTTCATTCAACCCGGTGCCTTCGTAAGTGGATAATCGCCCCACAAGTTCACTTCGATCGCGTGACTTTGACTCCTTGTCAGCTTTCAAACCTTCTAGAGTTGTCCTAGACACTGCGCATATTTTTTCCAGCGACGCACAGTCTAAACCTTCGGACTCCCTTTTTTTAGCGTTGAAATCGTTCCTAAGCAGTAATGCGACCCGTTTCCGATCCTCCAATATTTCTGAGACTTTGTTCCAATCTTTAATACCGACTTTGACTAATGCCCATTGAGCCTCATTCGCAGCCAATCGTTGTTTTCGTTCCTGAATACTTTGGCGAAATGAGCTTAAAAGATTTTGTTGAACTTGGCATGACGCCGTGGCCGTAGTGTGTTCGTTCCTCGCACATTCAGCAGCCTGCCGTGCCACACTCAATTGCTCTTCCAGCTGCTCGATGCTGACTTCAGCCCCCACTGTGGAAGGAGCAAAATTTTCTAAAGCTCGGATTAATTGAGCTTCCTTTGTGTGCGCAACCTCATAAGCAGAACGACACGCGTCCACGCCTTCGGGCGCTAAAAGGCCCACTTTAAATTGCAACTGCCTTATTTCACCCTCCAGGTCCCTCTTCCTCGCATCATTAACCATGGCGCTCTCAAAAGTAACTTCGCCCGCTTTACCCAAAGCCATCCGCAATTCATTTTCCTTTTCGGTCAGCTCTTGCTTAAGCCGGGACAACTCGCCTGCCCCTGGTATGACTTCTATCACAGCCTGATCATCCCCGATATGAATTGTCGCAGGTTGGGTCAGAACATATTCGGGAGCCTTTGATGCATCGGCGGGCACCCGACCCATCATGACCGTGGTTTTTAATTTGGTGGTCACTTTGACCCTCACGGCTGAGACCTGGATGCTCATGCTCACCCGTTCAACTTCAGCTTTTAAATCTTTGATTTTTTCGAACGCTTTCGCCGTAATTTTTATCTCACCACATTCGGCCTGTGCTTTTTTGAGGGCGTCATTTTCGGATGTCACATTTTGTAGCGTCCCCCGTAAACTTTGCACCTGAACGGAAACCTGGCTCAATTCTTGGCGTTGTTTCAAAAATTGAACTTCTTGGTAAAGCGCCGCTTCCCGCTCCCTGCACTTTTGGGTTTCAGCTTCTTTTTCAGACGCCCTATTTATCCAAGTTTCATATTCCTGTTGGGCCGCGATACTATCAGCAGAAATCTTTTTTAATCCTAATGTCTGGGATTCCATTTCCGACTGAAGAGTCAGTCCCCTCTTATATTTTTCCTCCAGAGTGTTGTTTTCATAATCACGTAACTTAACGGCCGATTCCAATTCCTTCAACTCTGCCTCAAGCTCGCGTGCGGTTTGAAGTTTTAACTGATTCTCAAAAACCGCCTTTTCTTTTTCTGGAAAGGAACTTTCACACTCCTTGACCGTACGATTTAAAGTCTCAAGGTCCGTGAGATCGAGCTGCATCCTGTTTGATTTATCCAAAATCCCGGCAAGCATTTTTTCTGCTTCCCCAAAAGATTTCAGCGCCTGACCTAAGGCTGACGGCACTCGCGGCTTGCCATCTTCAGTCATCAGCTCCGTAAAGTTTTCCAAAACACACCGCAGGACAATCTGCTCATGTCCCGTTGAAATGACGCGCCCTGTTTGCTCCTTTAATATCGAATCCAGTGTATTCCGTGCCTCAGCATTAATCTGTTTTGCGGGGTTTAAACCGCTGACGCCCTGATGCACCCAGCAGAGCTGCCAATGGGCAGGTGTCGGCTCTGATCCTCGAGAATCAAGCCCCAAGGCCCGAAGCAACTCAGCTTCAGCATCGTTCCCAGAAAAAATTTGTGGTGATTGCCCAAGGATATCCTTCTTTAATTCGCAGGTGCCGTTAGCTCCGCGAAAATGTTTGGAAACGGTGTATTCGACACCGCTAGATTCAAACACCACTTTTACTTCTGGCCGTATATCCGTTGAACAACACATTAGCCTATGTATCGCTGATTCGCCTCGGGCTTTGACAAATAAACAATCGTGAATCGCCTGAATAAAACTCGATTTTCCTGTCTCGTTTTCTCCAGTAATTAACGTGAGATTTGGCTGAAAGGTCACGGTGACAGGCGTGTCCCCTTGATGAATACGGTAGTTTTTGACCGAAGCATAAATGAGTCTCATTTGACCACCTTCACTGACGATTCCTCATTATAATGGTATAACAAATTCAAGGCCATACGCGCCGTTTCACCGTCCGTGCCGCCCCCCGCCATTTTTTCACAAAGCTTATCCACGGCAACTTTCATGAACCCTCCGTCCGCAATGGACTGTAATTCCTCGAGTGTGGGTTCCAGAAACAGTTCGACCGTATCGCGCAGATGCACAAGAGTATCGCGCATCCTTTCGACACATTCGTTTGTGCGTTTTGATTCGAAAAGATTAAGGACACCATTCACTTTGAGTTTAATCAGCGTGCGATCTGGTTTGTCCAACCCCGAGAACCATAACCCCAGAGCTGTCACATCTTCAGGGGTTCGTAAGGAGACAGAATGGAATAACCATTTGAGGCCAGAGGTGCGCACCTTTTCTACAACGGGCGTTGCGCCATGTTTTTCAATTGCAACAAGCAGTACATTGCCTGAGTCATTCTCTTTAAATCTGTCTGTTTCGGGCGTTCCGCTGTACCAGACTTTTTCACCCACTTGCAATGTTCCATGCCAGTCCCCTAACGCAAGGTAATCTAGGTTGGCCTTTAAAACGACGTCCCGATTGATCAGGTTAGGCGAAGTTCCTTCGTCCTCAGAGCCAAAACCAATCACTGACCCATGCGCCAGTGCGATCCGAATAGGTCCCACAACGCAAATCGCTGGATCTACCAATGTCTCAGGGAGATGATAGGTGGGGTCGATCAAAACCCGGCGTTGACGAAGCGGACAAGGATAAAGGACAACCTGTCCGTCGGCTATCATGACGGGGTCGGTGGTTTCGTACACGTGCACGTGAGGCGGCTTTGATTCCAGCCATTTTTTCCCGCGATAAACGCTATGCTCGCTCCCTGCGTAGTCGTGGTTACCCGGTATAATGTAAACCGGACAGGTTATCCGCGCCATCGCCTGACACGAGTGCGCAATCACTTCCTTGCTGACCGAATGATCATCAAAAAGATCCCCCGCCAATAGGACAAAATCAACTTTCTGCTTCTCTGCGATCTCCGCGATCGTGGCAATCGTTTCAATTCGTTGTCGGCGCAGCCGCGCCCCTTGGTCCCCGGGAACCTGCCCGAAACCTGCCCCTAATTGCCAATCGGATGTGTGTAGAAACCGAATCATATGAGTGCCCTATTATATCACACCCCCTTAGACATTGGCAGGGGTATGACGGATTTTTTTCGATCTTTCCCGCAGTAGGCCGGAATCCCTTTGGGAATCGTCTCGAGAACTTGCGAGGAGCCCACCCCTCAAAGGGGGTGCGCCCCAAAAACATAGCCCGACTTTAGCTACTAGAGAGATATTTAGGTACCTCTCGAAATCCTTGGAATTTGGATTGCAGGTCTTCACTACGGGGACGATCCCAGTGAGTCGACAAAGGTCGTGCAAATTGCCATCAACTGCGCGGTGAGGAATAAATATAGGGGAATTTCCCTATTCTAACCCCAAAGTTTATGTTTGCATCTCTGCATGAAGGGACCAAAGCCCCAGTCTGAGGGTACTTTATACTCGATCGACATACGAGCGCCAAGCGGGCGTTCGTCATTCGCTCTTGATCGCCTAAGGCATATTCAGGAAAAAAGACTCCTACGTCCGCTCGATTCTCTAACCTATAGCCTACCCGTTGAGCCCTCGCCTAAGCCAGATTTACTAAATTCACCTTAATAACCCGACTCAGGTGCGACTTTTTCCACTAAAAACTTTAATTTTCTAGTTGCAGGTAGTGTTTTCTTTCCCTAGCTTCAACGTTCCCTTGGAGCGTCCAGATGAAAAGCTTGGCAGAGTTAAAAATTTTTAGTGGTTCCTCTAACACGGAATTGGCTACCCGTATTTCAAAATACGTGGGAATCAAACTTGGGGATGCGACGGTTACGTCGTTTCCGGATGGGGAAACGTTTGTTAAGATTAATGAAAACATTCGTGGACGCGACGTTTTCATTATTCAGAGCACCTGTCCGCCGACGAATCATCATTTGATGGAGCTGTTCATCATGATCGATGCCGCGC
>Ga0163154_10000752_pt1 | contig 50637 bp, 36 predicted proteins | sample OliLakLV19MP9P1_FD_148649 | JGI IMG/M metagenome (GOLD analysis project Ga0163154, IMG submission 148649) | Freshwater microbial mat bacterial communities from Lake Vanda, McMurdo Dry Valleys, Antarctica - Oligotrophic Lake LV.19.MP9.P1 | ecosystem: Environmental > Aquatic > Freshwater > Lake >...
CGGGGTGGGGTCGCCGCGCGTACCCCCAACAGGACCAATTGGAGACTGCGGCGGCCCCGGTAACAGTTCTCCTGGAGTTTGTAGGCGATAGCTACGGTCTCGGGTAGGGGCAGGTACTCAGCCCACCGCCAAGCCACGGCGTTCACCTCACACTGACCATCGCTGAAGGTGAACCGGGCGTGTTCGCGGTGTTTACCCATCGCCTCTTGGCGGACCACCTGTACCCCGGCACTCCAGAAAACCGGGTCCGGGTTGTGCATGCCGCAGGGGTGGAAGCGGTCCAGTTCGTCTAGTAGATCTAGAGACAACTCCCCTAGTCGCGCCTCAGCATCCACTTCTACTAAGGGTTTGATATGCTCTGGGGCCAGACCTGCTTGGGCGTAGGCTTGGAGTTTGGCTTGGAATAAGGGCCATTGTTCACGGGTACAGCCGAACCCCCCAGCCATGGGATGTCCGCCGAAGTTGCCTAGATATTCTCGGCAATGGGTCAGAGCAGCAAAAACATTAAATTCAGGAATGCCCCGAGCCGAACCCCGGACCGTCTCGCCCTCTAGGACACCCACAAAACAAGGACAGCCGAAGCGTTCTTTTAAACGCGATGCCACCAACCCGACGATGCCGTGGTGCCAATGCTCCCCAGCAATGACGATGATCCGGCTCGCACTCAGGTCTGCTCCAGCTTGGGCAATGAGTTCTAGGGCGGCGTGTTCGGTAATGGCACAGAGGTCTTGGCGTTCGCGGTTGGTCTGTTCACAGGCTTGGGCCAAGGTTTGGGCTTCAGCAAGGTCGTCGGTGGTGAGTAGGCGAATCACTAGGGCCGGGTCGCCGATCCGCCCCACCGCATTAATCCGGGGTCCCAAGCCAAAGCCAATCGCCTCGGGCTTGAGGTCCGTGAGGTCGGTGAACCCCGCCACCGCCATCAGACACTGTACCCCTGGATTTTGGGAGCGGGGCAACAAACCCAGACCGCGCTGGGTCCACAAGCGATTCACGCCGACCAAAGGAGCCATGTCCGCCACGGTCCCCAGGGTAAAGAGTTCGAGCAGGGGGTCCGCAAGGAGCTGGGCCTGTCCCGACTGTTCAGCTAGGGTCAAGGCCAAGACATAGGCCATCCCTACCCCTGCTAGCCCGTGGTAGGGCGAGCTTGGGGGCAAAAGTTTGGGATTGAGAATAGCCAAAGCCGGGGGGAGGACCGGCGGGAGGTCATGATGGTCGGTGATGATGACATCCAGCCCCAACCGTTCCGCTAGTTGCAAGGGAGCCAGGGCACTGATCCCGTTATCCACGGTGATCATGACCCGGTAGCCTTGGTCGGCGAGTTGTTGAACGATCCGGGCATTGACCCCATAACCCTCCTGGAGTCGGTCCGGGATAGCGAAATCCACCCCGGCACAACCCAGGGTCCGAAAAGCTCTTAACAAAAGAGCAGTGCTCGTCATCCCATCGCAGTCATAGTCCCCGCAGATAGCAATCCGCTCACCTTGGGCAATGGCTCCAGCTAACCGCGTCACCGCTCGCCCGAGGTCCGCAAACTCCTGAAGCGGGTCTGGCAAATCCCAGGCCGTCGGGTCAAAAAATAACCGCGCCTGTTCCAGTTCGCGAAATCCCCGGTTCAAGAGGACCTGACCCAAGAGGGGGGGTAGTCCAAAAGCACGGGCGAGGGACCGCGCCCGGATGGGATCGGGGGTGGGGATATGCCAACGCTGAACAGGGAGCATGACCGTGGGACGAAATTAGCCCCAGCGTATCAGACTGCCCAACCCCCAGTACGAGTAAGACGCCCGTGCTTCTACCTTCAAGCTAATTTCTTTCGATCACAAAGATTCGAGCGGTTCGAGAGCATCTTGTGGCAATCGCTGACCAATCAATCGCAGTTGTTCCAGCGTGGGTGTTTTTGCGGCGAGGAGACCAAATCGGCAGAATTTTATCGCCCGGTCTCAGCTGTTCGATTGGCTCTTGACCGGTCTGGGCAAGCACTGGGGTTCCGGCGGCAAACGAGCAGGCGACATTCCTTACCCCCACACTGGCGCGGAGTCCCCGGAAGGCGTGGACAGCGGCTCCCACCTCTAGAGCTAAGGACGCGCCCGTACCGACCACCGCCCCGCCTTGGTAGAGTCCAGCGTTTGTATTGACAACGTTCGGGGTATTGGTGAGGTGGTTGAGCCAATCGCGCAGCAAGGCAGTCAGCCCGCCACTGGCCCCATCCCCCAAGCCTAAGAAATGCGCGGCCAGCAGCTTTGGGCCAGCGTCTTGCCGCGCAGGCGGGGTTCATGTTCCACGCCGACGGTGGCTGCCCATCCGCCAGTGGGGCGTTGCGAGCTTTCTTGGCACACGCCGGATTGACCAACCGGATGCGCCCTCGGGCGAAGGGCTGGGCTAATGCTGTCGCCGAGAGCTGCTTGGGTACGCTCAGACGAGCGTGAGTCAGCCCAGAGCAAGGGCAAAGTCGGGCCACGGCTGGTACAACCATCGGCGCGTGGATAGAAGTGTTTTACAACCGCCAGCGGTTACCTTCCACGGTGGGTTATCTCCCGCCAGTTGAGTTTGAGAAAAGTTACGATGCTGTCCAACAGCAGGTAGCATAAAGTCACTGTCCACTAAACCGGGGCAAGGTCAGCGTCACCGATATTGCCCTCAAGGGAGCCGTCGTGCGGCCCGGTTTGCAGGCTGTGGATGTGGACCAGATAGGATAGCTCTGCAACACTGGCTCACCCAGCACTAAAATTGAGATCCTTTATTCACTACCATGAACCTCACTCAGGCCGCTCAAGACTTACACCTCAATAGCTACCAGTGGCACTTGTTTCTCTGTGCTGATGCCAACAAACCCAAGTGTTGCGCCAACAGAGTCACGCTGGTCGCCTGGGACTACCTGAAACGGCGCGTCCGGGAATTGGGGTTAGATGAGGGGACGCTCATTGTTCAGCGCAGCAAAGTCAACTGTCTGCGCGTCTGCACCCAAGGCCCGATCTTGGTCCTCTACCCCGGCGGCTTCTGGTACCACTCCTGTACCGAACCCGTCTTGGAGCGCATCCTCCAGGAACACATCTTGAAAGGTCAGCCCGTACAGGACTACCTCTTTGCCAAGCCCGCATCCTGATCCCCTCTTGGCTGGTACGATGGCGTGGGACCGACCTTAGGCAAAACAGTGCGTTTGACACGGGTACTGGGATTTAGTTTGAGTGCAGTGGTCTTGGTGGCGTGCGCGGGGCGGCCCAGCAACTTGCCCCAGGGCTTCCAGGAATTTCGCGACTCCAACGAGCGGTTCACCGTCCTCTATCCCAATAACTGGACCTTCCAACCCGGCCCAGACCAGGGGGTAAAGCTCTCAGACCCCGCCGATGCCTCCTACCAATTGACCGTGGCGGTGGGCAAAGTCCCCGCTCAGATCAGGACCAAGGGGAAGCCCACGGACTTGACCAGCGTCAGCCAGTTCAACCGCAGTGAATTTGGACGACGCATTAGCCAGTCGCTGGTCCCCCGCTCCGGGACCCAAGATAGCCAGTTACCCCAGACGGCGGTGGAGATTCGCCGTGAAGCCCAACGCACCGACCCCAAAGGCCGACTCTATTACACCTATGAAATGGTCATCGCCACCGCCGGAGTCTCGCGTCACACCTTAATTACCGCCGTGATTGATCAAGGCTCCCTGTATACCGTTATTGTGGGTTGCAGTGATGACAACTGGCCCAGCCGGAAGGAAAAAGTAATGACCATTGCCGACTCCTTCCAGGTTTTGCCGACATCTTAGGGTGTGTCTTTAGCGGAGGAGTGGTGATGTTCAAAATTGTGGTGTTTCTCATAGTAGCGAGTTCATTAACTAGTGGGGTCTTGGCTCAGGCCGCGATGGAGCTCGAACCTGCCCAGCCCAGCCGTCCCCAGCAACCGATTCAATTACGTATCCAGACCACCCGTAAGCTCTCCTTAAATGAAGCCCTCCAGACCGCTGTGGACCGTAACCCGGTCCTCCTCACCGCCCGTCTGCAAGTGGAACAAGCCAAAGCCCAAATCCTCGTCGTCCAAGCTGCCCTCCAGCCCACGGTGAGTTTTACGACCAGCTATACCTTTGTCCAGAGTTCCCAGACCCGCTTCTCCCAAGGGCTACGGGGTCTACTCTTGGACCGGACTTCTGCCCTTTCCCTAGCCGATGGCAGTAACTTGGCGACAGCCGTCCAGGGTGAATGGCAGTTTTTCAGCTTCGGTGGGGTGCAAGCCCAGATTGAGGCGAGTCAACAGAACCTGATTAGTACTCAATTGGCCCTCGATATCCAAGCCCAGGACCTCAAACTCCAGGTGGCACAAGCTTATTACAACCTGCAACTCCAAGAGAGCAACGTCGATATTGCGGAGTCCGCCGTCCGCAATTCCCAAGCTAGCCTCCGCGATACCCGTGCCCAAGAACGCGCCGGGACCGGAACTCGCTTTGCCGTCCTCCAGGCGGAAGTCCAACTCAGCAACGCCCAACAGCAACTCTTGGGCAACCAGAATCAACGTCAAATTGCCCAGCGCAACCTAGCGAGTCTCCTCAACTTCGAGGTTCCAACGGATATCACCGTGGACCGCGCCGAGCAGACCGGATCTTGGGACTTAAGCCTAGAGGACAGCATTTTTCGTGCCCTCAACGGTCGGTCTGAATTTGACCAACTCGTCGCCCAGCAGAAACAAGCCGAGGCCCAGGCGGAGGCCAACCGCGCACAACTGTTACCGACCTTGAGCTTGACTAGCAGTTTTGACCTCTACCAAGACCTCAACTTCACCGCAGTCCCGCCCGCCAGTGGTTACTCCGTGGGGGTAATTCTACGCTGGAACCTCTACGATGGCGGCGCGGCCTCCGCCCAAGCTGAGCAGTTCCGCCGGAGTGGACAGATTGCCCAAGTCCAGTTCGTTGACCGCAGCAACGTCATCCGATTAGGGGTAGAGTCCTCGTTTTTCACCCTCCAGTCCTCCAGCGAACAGATCACCACTGCCCGCAAAGGCGAAGCCTTGGCCCTGGAGAGTCTACGCTTATCCCGGCTGCGTTTTACCTCTGGGGTGGGGACGCAGTTGGATGTCATCACGGCGGAAGATGCCCTCACCCAAGCCCGCGCCAACCTCGCCCAAGCCATCGTGAACTACAACCTTTCCTTGGCCCAACTCAAACGCTCCCTAAATTTGCTCTAACATCCCGACCGACGCGAACTGCTACTATCCCAAATTTGCCGGTCAGTGTAGCCACTCAGGGGTCTGTTCTAAAATTCCCCGGCTAGGGCGGGGCCGCATCGTTCACAGACCTCTGGGTAGTGGGGGTCTACACCAATTTGTGCAGAGTAGTTCCAGCAACGAGGGCACTTCTGTCCGTCGGCGCGGAGGATTTGTACACGGGTCTCGACTCCGGTCACGAGTTCTACTTGCGAGACAATAAATAGATAGCGCAGTTCTGCTGGGTCCAACGCCAAAGGGGTCGTGAGACAAACTTTAGCTTCTAAGGAAGAACCAATTAGCCGCTCCGTCCGGGCTTCCTCAAGTTTGAGCGTGACTAGGTTGCGGAGGTTGATTAGTTCTTTACCCGTCTGGGCGAGTTCCGGTTGTCGCCAAGCCTCAGAGACTGCGGGCCAACCCGCCAGGAAAACTGAAGGGTAGTCCGTCGGGTAGGGCAGGTGTTGCCAGATATCCTCCGCAAGGTGGCAGAGGACCGGGGCAATCAGCCGGGTCAGGGTCTCCAGGACGTGATAGAGGACGGTCTGGGCACTGCGGCGGCGTGAGCCCTCGGGTGTGCTGATGTAGAGACTATCCTTGGCAATATCCAAGTAGAAGTTAGACAAATCCACCACACAGAAATTCTGAACCGTCTGGTAGAAACGGTAGAACTGGTAGCGTGCAAAGGCATCCGTTACTTCCTCGACCACTTCCGCTAACCGATGCAGGATGTACCGCTCCAGCCGGGGCAGCTCGGCATAGTCCACCGCCGCTAGCGGGGTGAAATCGTAGAGGTTACTGAGCAAATAACGACAGGTATTGCGAATTTTGCGATAAAGGTCGGCCTGTTGGCTAAGCGCAGTGCGGCCCAGACGCATATCGGCGGTGTAGTCCACACTGGAGACCCACAGGCGTAAAACATCCGCGCCGTAGGGGGGGTCTTTTTTCGGGTCCTTGCCGCCGGCAATGACGAGTTGGGGGTCCACGACGTTGCCCAGGGACTTGCTCATCTTGTGGCCTTGTTCATCCAACACAAAGCCGTGGGTAAGAACTGTGCGGTAGGGAGCCTCACCCGAGACCGCCACACTGGTCAGTAATGAGGACTGGAACCAACCCCGGTGCTGGTCCGAACCTTCTAGGTAAAGGTCGGCGGGAGCCTGTAACTCAGGCCGTTGACCCAACACTGCCGCCCAACTAGACCCCGAATCGAACCACACATCCATCGTGTCGCGGCCCTTGCGGTAGGTGTGACCGTCATTGTGGTACCGGGGTGGCAACAGTTCGGCGACGGGCAACTCCCACCAACAGTCCGAACCATGCTCAGCAATCAGCCCCTCGACGTGGGCCAAGGTCTCCGCATTGAGCAAAAATTCGTCCGTGGCCTCGTCATAAAAAACTGGAATGGGTACCCCCCAGTCGCGCTGCCGAGAAATACACCAGTCCGAACGCTCTGCCACCATGCCGACAATCCGGTTGAGCCCGGTCTGAGGAATCCATTGCACGGTCTGGATTGCCTGGAGGGCCTGTTCCCGGAAACTCTCCACCGAGGCAAACCACTGGGTCGTCGCCCGCAGGATGACGGGTTTTTTGGTGCGCCAGTCGTAGGGATATTTGTGGTTGTAGTCCTCAGCCTTGAGGAGAGCCCCGACCAACCCCAGGGCCTCAATCACCGCTGTGTTCCCCTCCCCCAAGACATTCAACCCCGTAAACGCCACGGCTCCGGTGTAGCCCATGGCTACTTCATCGGTAAAATTTCCCAGCGCGTCTACGGGTGAAAGGACCCCCAGCCCGTAGCGTTGCCCCACCACGAAGTCATCGCTGCCATGACCAGGCGCAGTGTGGACCAAGCCCGTCCCCGACTCAGTGGTCACGTGGTCGCCGAGAATTAAGGGTGAAGGACGGTCATAGAGCGGATGCTGAGCCACCAATCCTGCTAAGCTCTCCCCGGTCCCTGTCCAGCGGGGCGTAAGCGGTTCGTCTAGGGTTTTAGCCAACCGTTCCACCAAAGCTTGCGCGACCACGAGCAGGCCCCAAGTCGCCGACTCGACGACAACATAGGTAATGCCGGGGTTAAGGCAGACCGCCAAGTTCCCCGGAATCGTCCAAGGGGTTGTGGTCCAGAGGGCAACGTAGAGCGGACGTTCACCAACTACCGCCGAGAGACCCATGGGCAGGGGTTGGCCCGACTGGACTAAGAAGCGCACATAGATACTGCGAGAAATATGGTCCTCGGGATACTCAAGCTCCGCCTCCGCCAAGGCCGTGCGCGAACTCGGACTCCAATAGACGGGTTTAAGAGCGCGGTAAATATAACCCTTCAGGGCCATTTGACCGAAGACATGGACCTGGGCTGCCTCATAGGTCGGGTTGAGGGTGAGGTAGGGCTGCTCCCAATCGCCCCAGACCCCGAGCCGCCGGAAACTTACTTTCTGTTCGGCGACCGTGGCGAGGGCAAAGGCCCGGGCGCGTTGTCGTAAGCCTAGGGGCGTGAGGGCCTGTCGTTCGGCGGTTTTGAGATTCTGTAGGACTTTTAGTTCAATCGGTAGACCATGGCAATCCCAACCGGGCACATAGTTGACTCGCCGTCCCCTGAGCATCCAGTAACGGTTAATCGTGTCCTTGAGGATTTTATTGAGACCGTGGCCCATGTGCAAACCGCCATTAGCGTAGGGCGGACCATCATGGAGGACGAAAGCCGGGGCCTCTCGTTGCGCTAACGTTTCATAAATCCGCTGGTCAGCCCAGAACTGCTGGAGTTCCGGCTCGCGCTGGGGCGCGTTAGCCCGCATCGCAAAATCCGTCTTAGGTAGATTCACGGGATACTTGCTAGTTTCGCTCACAGTCTGACTTCCGATTTATTTGGTGATTATAACGTGCCTATTCTTAATGAGTAATTATCCTCAGCATCCAAAAGCATAGCTATGATGCCATAGCGAGAGCAAGGAATTTCTTGACAAGGATAAGTTTTAGCAATGACCCTCGCTACGCTCCCACTCCAGGTTCACCATCTCCCCGTGGCTGCGACGTTACGGGAAATTGCCCGCTATTTTCGAGAATATCCTTTAGCCACTGGCATCCTGTTGTTGGAGCAAGCTCCCCAAGCCTTGGTCTCGCGCCGTCGTTTTGACCAATGGCAGCACAAAGGCCGCGACCGGCCCCTCCGTGAACACCCGCACTTGTGGCAACAGACCCGCCAATTCCTGACGCTACTCGGGGACCTCCCTTTGGCTGAAGCCCACCGCTTGGTTCTACAACGCCCTGAGGATGAGGCCCGTGAACCCCTTGTCGTCCATCACAATCACCAATGGACCTTACTCGATCCCTGGGACCTACTGTTGGCCCAAGCCCGGTATGACCCCCATCAGGCACAGTTGACGGCCTTGGTCGAAAATCTACCCATCGAATTTTGGGTGCGCGATAGCCAGGGCCGTTGCTTGATGCAAAACCAAACCTCCATTGAGCAGTGGGGCAATCTTATCGGCACCACCCCGACGGAGGCTGATATTCCCCCCGAGGTCCGCGCCCAATGGCAACAGAATAACCAACGGGCTCAAGCCGGTGAAGTCGTCCAAACGGAAGTGCAGCACAATGGGCGGACTTATCACAAATTAGTCGTCCCGGTCTTGGATAAGACCGGGGCTTGGGGTAGCTTGGGGGTCAATTTTGACATCACCAGCCATCGTCATCTGGAGACGGCCTTACAAGCTGCCGAAGCCCGGTACCGCAGCTTCTTTGAGAACGCCGTTGAGGGTATTTTTCAAGTCCGGGCGCAGGGCTATTACCTGAGTGTCAACCCGGCCCTCGTCCGTCTCTTGGGCTACGACCAGCCCGCTGAACTCCTCACCACGAGTCGGGCCCAGGGTTATGTAGACCCCGACCGCTGGTCGCAACTCGTTGCGGTATTGACGAGCCAAGGCTGGGTGCAACAGTTTGAGTCTGAGGTCTACCGCAAAGACGGAGGCAGGATTTGGGTCTCAGAGAATGTGCGGGCAGTCCATGATGAGCAAGGGACGCGCTACGAGGGCACCATGACCGATATCACTGGAGTCAAACAGGCCCAAGCCCTGCGTCTACAACACCTAGAACAGCAGTTAATTCTAGAACGCGCCGCCGTGCAGATGCGTGAACTCCAGAAACTCAACCAACTCAAAGACGACTTCTTAAGTACGGTCTCCCACGAACTTAGGACCCCAATCACCAATATCAAGATGGCGATCTATCTTTTGAAGGACGCAACCACCCCCGAGCAACGCCAAAGATATCTCCAGGTCCTCGAAGTAGAATGTGAACGCGAGATCCAATTGATTCAAGATCTCTTGGCCCTCCAAGACCTAGAACCTAGTTTCCCCACTCCAATCTCCCTAGCCCAGTGGGTCCCCGAACTCCTCCAGCCCTTTGCAGCGCGTACCCAGCAGCAGCAACAGACCCTCCAGGTTACCGTGGAGCCCGTGTTTCTTGTCTCTGACCGCAATAGTTTGGCCCATATCCTCGTGGAACTGGTCAATAACGCCTGTAAATATACTCCCCCCGGCGGTGCCATCCAAGTCCAAGCCCAACCCGCTCCCTACCCCGCCGCCGTCCAGATCCAGGTCTCGAATACCGGCCCAGAGATCCCCCCCGAAGAATGTGAACGGATCTTTGAAAAGTTCTACCGCATCCCCAGCAGCGACCCCTGGAAACAGGGCGGTATGGGGCTGGGACTCGCCCTAGTTCAAAAACGGGTTTTGCAACTGAAGGGACAGATCACCGTCGCCAGTAATCCCCAACAGACCACATTTGCTGTCACTCTACCTTCTTTAAATGACCACACTTAAGGACTTGGGCGAACAGGGGTTGCTGCGCCGGTTAGCTCCTTTTTGGGCGGCCCCGCACCCTGGGGTCTCCGTCGGCGTGGGTGACGATGGTGCGGTCCTTGCGTTGACGGGTGAATTAGTTGTGACCGTGGACCTCTTGGTGGAAGGAGTCCATTTCAGTCCCACCACGACACCGCCCCACGCGGTCGGCTGGCGCGCCTGTGCCGCCAATTTGTCCGACCTCGCTGCCATGGGTGCGGCCCCCTTGGGGTTGGTGGTAGGTCTGGGTCTGCCCACTGAGACGACCGTGGCTTGGGTCGAGGACGTCTACCGAGGAATTGTCGCCTGTAATCCAGTACCGATTGTGGGCGGGGATACCTGCCGTGCGCCCCACCGGACCTTGAGTATCACGGCTTTAGGACAAGTGGGCAAGGGGCGAGCTTTTTTGCGCTCGGGTTGCCGGGTGGGAGATGTCCTCATGGTGACGGGTCCTTTCGGGGGTTCACGGGCGGGGTTGGCGGTCCTCCAGGACCCTGACCGCTATCAAAATCTCCCCAGTTGGGCCACAGAAGCCGTCATCCGTGCTCATCAGTATCCCGTACCGCGTCTAGATGCTGTGGCCCCCTTACAACAACTCCCCCAGCCCGTCGGCGCAATGGATACCAGCGATGGTCTAGCGGATGCCTTGGTCCAAATGGCCCAGTTAAGCGGGGTGGGTCTTGTCGTGGACCTAACCCAGGTCCCCATCACCAGTGCGACTCGGCTAGTAGCCCAGGAGCAGGCCCTCGCTTGGGCACTCTATGGCGGCGAGGACTTTGAATTGCTGGTGAGCTTGCCCCCCGCAAGCCCTGTAGACTACCCTTTGCAACTAATTGGACGAGTGGTAGCTCAACATCCCGGTGAAGTGCGCGACACCCAAGACCATCCCATCACCCGGATGGCGGCGTTCACTCACTTTTAGGCGTTACCCGTCCCGTTTGCGGGGTTGTTGGAGTTCGCGGAGGACAGTCAAGACCTCACGGCTGTGGCTGAGCGGATTGACCCGGGTGAAGACCCGGCGCAGGAATCCTTGGGGGTCAATGATGTAGGTCTGGCGGCTACCCGTGGGCGCACCGTAGGCCGCACCTAACTCACCGAAGGGGTCCGTGAGTTGGGTCGGACCGTCGCAGGGTGGACCGAGATTCGCCATCGTTACCCCGACCACCCGGGTATTGAGTTTCCCGAAGGTGGGCAAGTCTTGTTCAAACCGCCGCGCCTGGATTGTGCAGCCCGCCTTGGGGTCTTCAGGATAAAAATAAAGCACCAACCAGCCGCCACTGAAGTCCTGCAACTGTAGGTTGTGACCCAGACTACTGGGTAAATTAAAACTTGGGGCGGGCTGGCCCACCCGGGGTGAGGCCCCCACCGGTAAAATGAACAGGGTCATAAGAACGATGCAAAAAAACTTGGTCACAGATAATTCCCAGCTTCTCTGGACAAAATACCCGATTTCGTCCACATTATCTCTAGGTTGTCAGGATAAAAAATGTTAGCACGGTTGGTGTGTTGCTGGTTGCTACTGGCCTTACCCGTCGCCGCCGGGGTCAAGGACCAAGACCCCGACCCTTGGCAAAAACTATCCTTCCCGGTAGATAGCTTCAAGCGAATCTCCTCAGCCTTCGGCTGGCGTAGCAATGCCACCACGAATAAGGGGACGGAGTTTCACAGTGGACTGGATCTTGCGGCTCCCCAAGGTGCCTACATCCGGGCCTGGGCCGATGGCTTAGTTCAAAAAGTGGCCTACGATCCCCGCTGCGGCTGGCAGGTGAGTGTAGACTCCAAGCCTTGGACCCATACCTACTGCCATATCAGTGCCGTCGCTGTTAAAGTCGGGGATGTTGTACGGGCGGGTCAGGTCATTGCAGCCGTGGGGGCCACTGGACGGGCCACCGGACCCCATCTCCACTGGACCCTGCGCTACAACGGTGAATTGGTGGACCCCTATCAAGTCCTATTACAGATGCAGCAGGCTTGGCAAAAAAAATAGGGGCGAGGACCAGCCCCGCCCCTAAATCAATCAGTAACTAGTCAGCCGCTGCCAACAGTTTGCGTTCCGAGTGCTGGAACACGGCTGTGCCCTTGTCATCCAGATCGACCACGACGGTCTGACCATCGCGGATACGGCCCGACAACATCTCTTCAGCAAGCGCGTCCTCGAGGAGCCGCTGGATCGCCCGGCGTAAGGGCCGTGCGCCCATGCTGGGGTTGAAGCCCTCGGCAACTAGCTTCTCCTTGAACTTCTCGGTGACTTCCATCTTGATGTTCTGGGCATTCAGACGGACAATTACTTCCTTGAGCAGAATGTCGGCAATCTGCTTGACCTCATCGCGGGTCAACTGACGGAAGACGATGATCTCATCCAGACGGTTCAGGAACTCGGGGCGGAAGAACTGTTTGAGTTCTTCGTTAACCAAGTTACGGATGTTTTGGTAAATTTGGTCCGTCGCCTTGCCCGGATCAAAGAAACCAATCTTCCCGCCGCCCTTCTCGATGACCTTAGAGCCGATGTTGGAGGTCATGATGAGCAGGGTGTTTTTGAAGTCCACAACCCGGCCCTTGGCATCGGTCAACCGACCATCTTCCAGGATCTGCAACAGGGCGTTAAACACATCCGGGTGAGCTTTTTCGATCTCGTCGAAGAGAACGACAGAGTAGGGACGACGACGAACCGCCTCAGTCAACTGTCCGCCCTCGTTGTACCCGACATAGCCGGGAGGTGAACCAATCAACTTGGAGACCGTGTGCCGCTCCATGTACTCAGACATATCCAGACGGATCATCGCCTCTTCAGAACCGAAGAAATAGGCCGACAGAGCCTTGGCAAGCTCGGTCTTACCCACCCCAGTGGGACCGGAGAAGATGAAGGAAGCAATGGGCCGCTTGGGGTCCTTTAGACCGACCCGGGCGCGACGGATGGCGCGGGAGATGGCCTTCACCGCTTCGTCCTGACCGATGATGCGGTTGTGGAGGACATCCTCCAAGTGCAACAGCTTCTCGGACTCAGATTCCGTCAGTTTCTGGACGGGCACCCCGGTCCAGGAGGAGACGATATAGGCGATATCTTCCTCGTTGACCTCGGGCATCTCATCGTTGGCGGTCTCGGCCTTGTGGGTCTGAGTCAGGCCCTTAATCTCATTTTTGATGCTCATCTCGCGGTCGCGCAGGGTGGCAGCCCGGTCGTAGTCCTGAGAACGGACGGCATCATCTTTTTCACGCATAATCCGCTTGAGCTCTTTGTCGAGTTCCTTGGCGGAGGGAGGGAGCTGAGAAGCGCGTAACCGCACTCGCGAACCCGCTTCGTCCACTAAGTCAATCGCTTTATCCGGCAAGAAACGGTCAGCGATATAACGATCCGACAACTGAGCCGCTGCTTCGATCGCATCGTCGGTGATCCGCAACTTGTGGTGCTTCTCATACCGTTCGCGGAGTCCACGCAGGATCTCAATGGTCTCGTCAACGCTGGGTTCGCCGACCTTGACCATCATGAAACGGCGTTCGAGGGCCGCATCGCGTTCAATGTGTTTACGGTACTCATCCAGGGTGGTTGCCCCGATGCACTGCAATTCACCCCGCGCCAAGGCCGGTTTGAGGATGTTGGCTGCGTCAATTGCGCCTTCAGCCGCCCCGGCTCCAATCAGGGTGTGGACTTCGTCAATCACCAGGATTACGTTTCCGGCGGTACGAATCTCATCCATGATCTTCTTGAGCCGCTCTTCAAACTCGCCCCGGTACTTGGTTCCGGCGACCAAAAGCCCGATATCTAGGGTAACAACGCGCTTGCCTAAGAGAACTTCAGAGACATCTCCGGCAGCAATGCGTTGGGCCAAGCCCTCGGCAATCGCGGTCTTACCCACGCCCGGTTCGCCGACCAAGACGGGGTTATTTTTGGTCCGACGGCCTAGGATTTGCATGACCCGCTCGATCTCATTCTCGCGGCCCACCACAGGGTCCAACTTCTCATCAATGGCCTGTTGAGTGAGGTTAGAACCAAACTCGTCTAGGGTCGGGGTTTTGGTGCGCCCGCTGCCACCACCACCGGCGGAGACCTCAGCCGTCTCGCCCAACATCCGAATCACCTGGGTCCGCACCTTGGAGAGGTCTACGCCTAGGTTTTCGAGGACCCGTGCGGCAACACCCTCACCTTCGCGGATCAAGCCCAACAGCAGATGTTCCGTGCCAATATAGTTGTGGCCTAACTGACGGGCCTCTTCAAGGGAGAGCTCTAGGACCCGTTTCGCACGGGGCGTAAAGGGGATTTCCACGGCGACGAACCCGGAACCACGTCCAATTATTTTTTCAACTTCGACTCTGGCATCCTTGAGATTAACCCCCATGGACTTCAGGACTTTGGCAGCAACCCCAGTGCCCTCTCCAATCAGTCCCAAGAGAATCTGTTCAGTGCCCACAAAGTTGTGACCGAGACGACGGGCCTCTTCTTGAGCCAACATGATGACCTTGATGGCTTTCTCTGTAAATCTTTCAAACATGCGGCCTTCCCCTCTTGTGAGCGTGGAGATGAGTCTATCTTAACATAACTTGACCTTTAGCCAAGATTGCCAGCCCCTAGGGGGATAGGCTCCCAACCCTGGACCTGGATGGCTTGCCAGAGATGGGTTCTACGTTCGATCATAGCTTGTTTACTCTCAATGCTCTGTAACTGGGGGAGCCATAGGACTAATGCATCCTCGTTGTCAGGATAATACTGTTTGCGTCGTCCGATCGCACTGAACCCATATTTACAGTACAGAGCTAGGGCCGATTGATTCGAGGGCCGGACCTCCAGGGTCAGCCAGTGGGAGCCCATCCGTTGACAATGGTCGAGGGCCAACCAGAGGGCCAAGGCCCCCAAATTGCGTCCCCGCCAGGGCGGGTCTACCGCTAGGGTCGTGAGGTGGGCCTCATCTAAAACTCGCCAGACTCCGTAGTAGGCAACCACCAAGTCCGCCTCCCGTAAGGCCCACAGCCGTTGCACAGGCTGGTTAAGTTCTTCTTCAAAAGTATGACGGCTCCAATAGCCTTGGAAACAAGCCTGTTCGATCTGGACTACCCGCTCCAGATCTGCCAGGGTCAACGGCCCGTGGCTAAGCTTCACGGACATAGTAGACATTTAAGATAAACAATGGGGTTCATTTCACTTTAATGCAGCCCAGTCAACCACACTGCTACAACCGCCAAAACCAGCGATATCCCGTAGAGATAGCTGACCACCTGAGTCTCAGACCAACCGCTCAACTCTAGATGGTGGTGCAAGGGGGCCATCTTCAGTAACCGCTTCCCCTTACCATCGGCTCCCTTGGTGGCCTTGTAGTAGCTGACTTGGAGGAGGACTGAGATAGCTTCCGCCACAAAAACCCCGCTGATGATGAGTAGTGGTAATAGTTGTCCGCTGGTCAGGGCCACCCCCGCCAAGAAACCACCCAAGGCCAAAGAACCCGTATCCCCCATGAAGACGCGTGCTGGGTTGTGGTTATAGACTAAAAACCCTAGACAACAACCCACCATCACCCAACAACTCATCGCCAGAGGTGCGGGAACCACTAGTCCCAGAGCCGCCGCCGCAATCGCCCCGGTCCCTGCCGCCAGCCCATCCAGGCCATCGGTTAGGTTCACTGAGTTGCTGGTTGCAGTCAGAACGAAGAGCGCGAGGGGCCAAAACAACACGCCCAACGCTAGCCAGGGCTCCCCGGCAAAATTCCGTAAAACCGTCGGCTGACCCGTAAGGGCCAGGTATAGACAAAATACCCCGCCCCCGGCAAGCAATAATCCCATCTTGAGTCGGGCGGAGATGCCCCTGGGTCCCCCTGGACGGCTCGTAATCACCTGCCAGTCATCCCAGAACCCGACTAGTCCATAAACCAGGGTCAAGGCACTAACTGCCCACACCCGGCTATCTAAGGTCCATAAGGGCAATACCAAGGCCGGGGGAATCCAAAAAGCTCCCCCCATCGTCGGGGTACCGCCTTTTTGTAAATGGGACTGGGGACCATCGCTGCGGATCACCTGCCCAGTCTTGAGCCGTTGCAGGACTGGAATGCCCACCCATCCCAGCAGGGCCGTCACGATAAACCCAGCCAACAACGAGATGAGGGCAGTCGGCCTCAGCCAGAGGAGGGCCCCGACAATAGCGCACCCGCACCCGAGGGCAGTGAGCTTACCGTAAACCGTGGCTTGTTTGGGCATCTTTTTTATTGGTGAGTTTAGCTGGTGGGTTGATAGTTGGCTAGGTGGGTAGTCAGTTCACCGAGGATCTCGACGGACTCTTGGTTGGCGGGGACGATCCCAGCCACAAGCCATTGCCCGGTGCTGTGTTCGAGGAGGACGGCGTTGGTGTTTTTGAGGGTGACGAAGCCGCTGCCGCGTACCATTTGTACTTTTACCACCGCGAGGTCAGCTTTGGTTTGGGTTTCAAGGATGGTAAAGGTATCGAGGGGCAAGCCTTGATTTAACAGGTCGGTGAAAGCTTTATTGAAATCTACGGTCACGGTATTTTGACAGTTGCCCACTTCTAGGGGACGCGAGAGTAGGCCCAACTCGGTCTGGTCATTGATTTTGGTGGCTTCTAGGTATTGGCGGGTCGTCTCCTCGGGGGAGCGAAACCAGGATTGGGCTTGTTCGGTAATCGTGCAACCGGACAAAAACACTAGCAGGAGAAGACGTAGGACGTACATAGTGATCACCTAAGTTTCATCTATAGGGTACCCCTGATTCTATCTCTGTGCGGATGGTCTAGATGCGCCTCTTCCCTATGCTGGGGTGACATTCTGGAGGTGACATGCTCTATCTACTTGGTTACGCGCTATCGAAACCCCTGGCTGAGTACCCGGAGTTGGTTGAATTCATTGACCGCCACACCCCGGAAGCGCACGTCATGGAGAATTTGTGGTTGTTGAGGATTGCTGACCTGCCCTATAACCTCCAACATGACCTCAAGGGTTATCTGGGTCCCCAGGATAGTTTTTATCTGGTAGATGTCTCAAAATCCATCATGGCTTGGTCGGGGCTTGAAGCTGAGGTGGCAGAATTCATCGGACTCTATACCGATGCCGTGCTCCAGGATGTAGACCACGAACTATTGACGGTGGCCTCTGATGGACCAATGGACTTGGCTAAATTGACGGACCTGGGTGCTTGGCGGCCCATCTTCAATAACCTCTGGCATCTGGAGACCGACCGTACGCCGGAAATGGTCTCCAGTCAAATCCGCACCGCTTTGGGCGACGGCCCGCGTATCCTAGTTGCCGATGTGTCTCTAGCCCCGGCATCTTGGTCCCACCTCCCTGAGGAAAGTGCTTACGCTGCCGTGGTCTATACCCGTAAAGAAATAGGTACCCAACTCCAAGAGTTTTAACGTCTTCCCAGTGACTGACAATACCCGAGTATTAAGGTACTTTGGCGGAGTCACTGACGGGAATCAGACATGAAAAACGTAAAGTTTTGGCTTTGGCTAGTGCTGTGGGTCCTCTGGATGGTACCGGTACTGGCCCAAGCCATCGAAGACCCCGGTAGCTACCCCGTGGGTTGGCGCGACGTGGTTTTTATAGATGAAAACTTTGACCGGGGTTCAATCCGGGGCCGCATCTACTACCCAGCCTTAAGTCCAGGCCGCGATGCTCCCCCCAATACTGCCTTGGGTCCCTATCCTCTGACGGCATTTAACCATGGGTTTGCCAGTAGTCCGCTGAACTATGAGGAACTGAATACCCATACTGCCAGTTGGGGGTTTTTGGTGGCCTCAATTGGTACACAAGTTGCCGTTAATGCCACGATGCAGAACGAGGCCCGTGATAGTCGCGCCTTATTACATTGGGTGGAGGACCAGTCTAAAGACCCAACGAGTTTTTTGTACCAAATGAGGCGGGCTGGCGATTGGGGTGCGGTTGGGCATTCCATGGGCGGTGGGTCTTTGCTGTACTTGATTGACTATGAACCACGGGTCCGCACGATTGTCCCGCTTCAGCCCTACCGGGGACTGGCTGTGGGCACGAGTTTTGAGGGGAGTAGAAATCTCACTACCTACACGGGGGCTGCTTTTTTTGTGTCGGGCAGTGTGGATGATATTGTCCCCCCGGTATCGGTTGAGGCTTACTTCCGAGAGGCTGTCCTCGCCCGTCGTAACTTCTATACCAGTGTTTTAGGTGCAGGCCATAACGGAGCTAGTGACAAGACCTCTAAGACTGAACCCCTATCGCAGGAGGAGCAGCAACGGTTACATCGCCGTCTCGCCACAGGGTTCCTAAGAGCGGAGATGCTGGGTGAACAGAACCTCTATGTGGACCTCATGGGGGAGGGTGCCCGTAGCGAACCCCTGGCGCAGGAGTCCGCTAGCCTAGAACCCGCCCTATGGGTTGCCCCGAGTCGTATCCCCGGGAGTCTGGTGGTGGGTATGGCCGGGGCTAGGGATCAACAAGGTCAACTCGCGGCCTCAACCGCTACGGTCCAAATCCCGACCAAGTTTGGTCCACTAGGTCTGGATCTAGACCTCGGCGGTATTTTTAAGGAGGGTGGACTGCGGTTCAATGGTGTGCTGGAAGGGGAGTTTCCGCTGGCAGGCTACAGTTCTGGGAGTAGTTTGTACTTCCAGGGACTTGCTCAAGATGACAGTTCCGGTGCCTTGACTCGCGTAGATACCTACGTCGTTCCCTAGCTTCACCCTTCGCGCTAGAGTTTGATACCAATAGCTCGGTCTGACCTTGTGATGGTAAGGCCGAGTTTTTAAAAAGAGCATCCCTGAGCCGATGATTTACTTACTTAAAGCACGTATTTCAGCGTAGAACTCTATGCATTTAACTCGAAGCTGTAACTTTTCACGCAGTCTTCCACGTACATTCTTACTAATAGTTAGGCCTTTAAATCTGGCAGTTTATACGTATTCCCTGCGAGTGAAACTCCGGGTAGAAATAGTAGGGTACTTTAACGAAGTTACTGGCTGGAGTTAGCTATGAAAAACTTGACTTGGCTTTGGCTAGTCGTGTGGGTCCTCTCGGCAGCCCCCGCACTGGCGCGGGCCATTGAAGATTATGGTAGCTATCCTGTGGGCTGGCGCGATGTGGTTTTTGTTGATGAGAACTTTGGACGCGGCTCCATCCGGGGACGGATCTATTACCCAGCCTTGAAATCGGGCCCTGATGCTCCCCCTAACCCAGACCTGGGTCCCTATCCCTTGACGGCATTCCAGCATGGGTATGCCAGCAGTCCTTTGAATTATGACGAACTGAATATCCACACGGCTAGTTGGGGGTTTGTAGTAGCCTCAATTGGTACACAAGTCGGTAACAATGCCACGCGTCAAGATGAGGCCCGTGATAGCCGCGCATTATTACATTGGGTGGACGATGAATCTAGAAACCCAGCGAGTTTCTTGTATCAGATGAGTTGGCAAGGGCAGTGGGGCGCGGTCGGGCATTCTATGGGGGGTGCGGCTTTGATGTACCTGATTGCCTACGAACCCCGTGTTAGCACCATTGTCCCGCTCTCACCGGCCCGGGGACCGCGCTCCGGCGGTAGTATCGAGGGGAGTGAGAATCTCGCCATCTATACGGGATCTGCTTTTTTTGTGTCAGGGGATGTGGACACGATTGTACCTAAAGAGTGGGTCAGGTCCTACTTTGAGGAAGCGGTCCTTGCTCGTCGTAATTTCTATACCAATGTCTTAGGTATGGGGCATAACGGACCCAGCGACAATGTGCCCAACTCTGAACCGCTACCGGCAGAGGACCAGCAACGGTTAAATCGTCGTTTCGCAACCGGTTTCCTACGAGCGGAGATGCTGGGTGAGCAAAATCTCTATGTGGATCTCATGGGTGAAGGTGCCCGAGTGGAGCCCTTAGAGCAAGAGTCCGCGAGTCTAGAGCCTGCCCTTTGGGTGGCTCCAAGTCGCTCTAAACCCGGTGTCCTCGTGGTAGGTATGGCAGGCACTCGGGGCCAAGAGGGTCAATTCGGCTACTCGACGGCCCTCGCTGCGGCGGTAACGCCGTTTGGTGTACTCGGTTTGGACCCGGAACTCGGCGATTTTTCTGAGGAGGACAACCTGCGATTCAATGGTGTGCTAGAAGAGGAGTTTCTGCTGGCGGACTACAATTCTGGGAGTAGCTTGTACTTCCAAGGTCTGGCCCAGGATGACGATTCCGGTACCCTGACTCGTGTGGATACCTACATCATTCCTTAGGTACTCCGACTCCACGCGGAACTCCAGGCTGCTCGCCGTAGGTGCATAGCTAAAAAGAAACAGGCCACCTCTTTCAATAAAAGAGGTGGCCTGCTAGTGGTTAAGTTACGGACTATTCGTCCGTTGCCATGTCAATCTCGCGGGGATTGAACTGCTCATAGGTCGGACGGGTGGGCGTACGTTTACCCCCAGCGTCCACCATCAAGTCGACTTCCACATCGCGGGAAGAACCGTCGCCCTGGGTCTCGATCTTGTGGACCGACACATCCAAGCCTAGGGATTGCAGTTCCCGGACCAACACCTTGAAGGACTCGGGAATGCCGGGACGGGGAATAGCCTTGCCCTTGACGATGGCGTTGAGGGCTTCGTTACGGCCTACCATGTCATCAGACTTGACCGTGAGCAACTCCTGGAGCGTGTAGGCCGCCCCGAAGGCTTCTAAGGCCCAGACTTCCATTTCTCCAAAGCGTTGACCGCCCTGCTGCGCCTTACCACCCAAAGGCTGCTGGGTGACTAGGGAGTAGGGACCCGTGGAACGGGCGTGGATCTTGTCATCTACGAGGTGGACCAGCTTGAGCATATAGGACACCCCCACCGTGACCGGACGGTCAAAAGGTTCGCCAGTGCGACCATCGAAGAGCGTGATCTTGCCTACCTGTTGCTTAATCCGTTGTAAACGCAGGTCACTGGGTTCCACAGTTTCGTCGCCAGCGGTATAGACCCAAGGCTGCTGACGCTGTTCGCGGGCCTGTTTCAGTTTCTCATCCACCAACAAGCGCGAAGCTTCTGCCCCAAACATCTCGTCGAAGGGCGTGAGCTTGAAGCGCAGGTTCATCAACTCTCCTGCCCAACCGAGCAGGGTCTCGAAAACCTGACCCACGTTCATCCGTGAGGGCACGCCCAAGGGGTTGAGGACGATATCAATCGGGCGGCCATCAGGCAAGTAGGGCATATCTTCGCAGGGTAGAATCCGTGAAATAATCCCCTTGTTCCCGTGACGACCCGCCATCTTGTCGCCGACTTGGATTTTACGTTTCTGGGCGACGTAGATCCGGACGACCATGTTGGCCCCGGGGGGCAATTCGTCGCCGTTCTCGCGGGTAAAGACCCGCACATCCACGACCCGGCCTTTTTCACCGTTGGGCACGCGCAGGGAGTTGTCCCGCACATCGCGGGCTTTTTCACCAAAGATGGCCCGGAGCAGCTTTTCTTCCGGGGGTTGGTCCGATTCGCCCTTGGGCGTGACTTTACCGACCAAAATATCCCCAGCATCCACCCAGGCCCCAGAGCGGACAATGCCCCGGTCATCTAGGTTGCGGAGCGCGTCCTCCCCGACGTTGGGGATCTCACGGGTGATCTCCTCGGGGCCGAGCTTAGTCTGACGGGCCTCAATCTCGAACTTCTCGACGTGAATGGAAGTGTAGACATCCTCGCGCACAAGCCGTTCACTGATGAGGATCGCATCTTCGTAGTTGTACCCTTCCCAAGGCATGTAGGCGATGAGGACGTTTTGCCCCAAAGCTAGCTCCCCGCCCTCGGTGGCTGAACCATCGGCGAGTACTTGGCCCTCCGCCACTTGGTCGCCTTCGTAAACGATGGGCTTTTGGTTAAGGCAGGTGTCTTGGTTGGAGCGTTGGTACTTGGAGAGTGGGTAGACCAGGAGACTACCATCGGTGGCACGGACCCGGATCTCAGTGGCGGAGACCGCTTCAATCTCGCCCGGTTTGTGGGAGATGACGACCATTCCGGAGTCACGGGCGCACTGGGCCTCTAGACCCGTGCCGACCAAGGGCCGTTCAGGACGCAACAGGGGCACGGCTTGGCGTTGCATGTTCGCGCCCATCAAAGCCCGGTTCGCGTCGTCGTGTTCCAAAAAGGGAATCAGCGAGGTTGCCACCGAGACGATCTGGATCGGGGAGACGTGGACGTAATCTACTTCTTTAGGTTCGACGGAGGCGAAGTCTTGACGGTAGCGCACGGGGACCGGGCCAAAAGCAAAGGTATCATCCTCGTTGAGGGGGATATCTCCCGGCGCAACCCGGTACTCGTCCTCTTCATCGGCGGTCAGATAGACGACTTCATCCGTCACAATGCCCCGGACCTTATCTACCTTCCGCACCGGGGTCTCCACGAAACCGTAGGGACTCACCCGCGCATGGGTTGCCAGAGAACCAATCAGACCAGCGTTCGGACCCTCTGGCGTCTCAATCGGGCAGATCCGTCCGTAGTGGCTGGGGTGGATGTCTCGCACGGCGAAACCCGCTCGTTCACGGGTCAATCCACCGGGACCGAGGGCACTCAAGCGGCGTTTGTGGGTCAACTCAGCTAGGGGATTGGTCTGGTCCATGAACTGCGAGAGTTGCGAGGACCCAAAGAACTCCTTAATCGCCGCTACCAAGGGTTTGGGGTTGACTAGCGAGGCCGGGGTCAAGGACTCGGCATCGGAGACAGTCATGCGCTCTTTGATGATGCGCTCCAAGCGGTTGAGACCGACCCGCACTTGGTTCTGGAGTAGTTCGCCGACAGAGCGCACCCGGCGGTTGCCCAAGTGGTCAATGTCATCGGTGATGCCTAGGTCGTATTCCAGGTTGATCAAGTAATCAATACAGGCCAGGATGTCCTGAGCGGTGAGGGTCCGGGTCGTCTCCGGGACATTGAGCCGCAGTTTACGGTTGATCTTGTAACGTCCAACCCGGCCCAAATCGTAGCGTTTGGGGTCGAAGAAGCGCGAGTTGAGCAATTGTTGGGCACCTGCCACCGTCGGCGGTTCACCGGGGCGTAGCTTGCGGTACAACTCCAGCAGGGCTTCTTCCTCGGTGAAGTTGCCGTCTTTTTCGATGGTCTTGCGGAAATATTCCGGGTGCCGCAGGGAGTCGAGGATCTCGTTGTCAGTCAGGCCCAGGGTCTTGAGGAGGACCAAGGCCGAGAGTTTGCGGGTCTTGTCAATACGGACCCAAACTAAGTCATTGACATCGGTTTCAAATTTCAACCACGCGCCCCGGTTCGGGATGAGCGAAGCATTAAAGGTAGAGCGGCCCGAAGTATCACTTTCTTTTTTGAAGTACACCCCAGGAGAGCGCACGATCTGGTTGACGATGACCCGTTCGGCCCCGTTGATAATAAAGGTTCCCCGGTCCGTCATCAGGGGCAGTTCGCCCAAGAAGACTTCTTGTTCTTTGATTTCGCCCTTTTCTTTATTGGTCAGGCGGGCGGGGACTCGCAACTGCACGGCGTAGGTGGCATCGCGCCGTTTCGCTTCCTCGACACTATATTTGGGTTCGACAATGCGGTATTCTGGCAAAAAATGTAACTCCAGTTTGCCCGTATAGTCCTCAATCGGGGAGAAACTCATGATCTCTTCGATCAAGCCCTCCTCCATGAACCAACGGAAACTCGCCCGTTGGATCTCGATTAAGTCCGGCAACATGAAGTTAGAAGCAAGTACTGATCCATCCGAACTGGATTTGCCACGCAAGCTATCGGTACTGCTAACCACGGGTACCCCACATGAAAAAACTCTGCCCCAGAGGGTCAGGTCTATCATCTTAGCCTCGCCAGTCAAGCGCGTCAATCTGTGGTAGATTCGCTTCGGTGTGACGGTAGAACAATAATGCAACGTTTATTAGCCTTGGGAATTTTGACAGCCCTTCTGAATCCGGTCCAGGCCGCCGGGGTTTTGGTCGTCGCGGGCGGGGGATCGGAGGGAGACATCGGTGATACCCAGTCTTGGTCCTATCGGCTCTACCAGCCTCTTGTCAGCAATGGTGATGTCAATGGCGATGGTCAAGTCCAAGTCGTCATTCTCTCGACGAAAGCCGAGACTAGTTTTTTACCTAATTATTTTGTTTGGTTAGGGGCTGATACTGCCGTCAATCTTCAAGTTACGAACCGCACGGCAGCCAATAACGCCACCCTCGTCGCCCCGCTCCAGCAAGCCGATGTCGTCTTCATCAAGGGCGGCGACCAAGGCGTTTACTACGACACCTGGAACGATACCCTGCTTGAGAATTACCTGCTTGCCGTGGACCAAAGGGGCGGGGCTATCGGCGGGACGAGTGCCGGGGCCATGAGTCTGGCCCAGTACTGTTTCGCCGGGGGGAAGGATTACATCTCCCTAGACGTGTTGACCGACAGCCAGACCGCCTATCTCAATGACAGCGATGGCGGTTCGGGTATTCATACGGATTTTTTGAGTCTTATTCCAGGCGTTGTTCTTGATACCCATTACACCGAGCGCGGGCGGTTAGGGCGGACTGTGGGACTGCTGGGGAAAGCCAGTCAAGATTACAACTTGAGCGGGTTACTGGCGGTCGGAGTCAGTGAAAAGACAGGACTCGTCATCACGGGGAATACGGCTGAAGTCCTTGGGGTAGGCGGGGTGGATTTTATCCAACCGACCGGGAACACGACGTTGCGCCGTGATGTTGGACATCCGCTTTATTACACCCATTTGCGGCTAGACCGACTTACAGAAGGTTGGCGGTATGACCTCAGCACCCGCACTCCCGATACCCTCAACCGTCCCAGTTCTAGTTTGCGTGTGTCCTACAGCGGCGATAGCACTGCCAATAGTGGTTCCCTCACCCTGCGCGGCAACCGCACCGGGGACCAAGAGCAGTTCACCCGGACCGTGGCCTATAGCCCCCAGTCCTACCAGACCCAACTGGGTATCCTGTCGCCCTACCTGAAAAATACTCTGGGTCTGGTGGATGCCCAAAATAGCAATAACCGGGGCTCCATCCAGGAATCGCTTTACCGCGCCCTCTACGATTACCCCAGTTACACCGGGTTCCTCGTCGCCGCACCGGGCCAACTCCGCCGCACCACTAGCCAAGCCGATGGCCTTCGGTTCGAGCGCAACAACCCTCAGGCGGCCCCTGAAGCCGCCACCCTAGTCCTCGACGGTAAAACCCTCACCCACCGTGGGCTGGCCCCCTACCCCGCCGTCCTCGATACAGGCAGTGATACCCTCCAAGCCGCCGCCCTGATTAACCTGCGCCTCCACGTCCTTGCCGAGACCAACCGTCAAAGCACGGGTTACAATACCCGTACTCATCGCCTGATTACGAACTGACCGCGCTTGGCTTCCCTTGGCAAGTCTGGTAGTATGAGTGTGTTGCATTTTGTAGTGTGTCATGTCCAGTTTTAAGGACATTGTTTTGTACTTCAAGCCCTACTTTCGCACTACCTTCTTCAGTGTCGGGGCAGTCAGTATCCTAGAAGTCCTAGAGTTAGCAGTTCCCTACGCCACTGGGCAGATTGTCAACGTCTTAGCGGATGTGCCGGTAGACCCGGTGGTAGCCAGTTTGACAGCAATAGTAGGCGGTAATAGTCTAGTGGTCCTCTTGGGTGCAGTAGCCCTAGCCACGGTCCTGACTGCACCGATTCAGCCCTGGCTGGGGGATTGGTTCCACTGGGACACCGCATTTCGGGCGCGGCGGGACCACTTCAACCAAGCACACCGCCAGATCCTCACCTTACCCCTCGATTATTTTGACCAAAACAACGCCGGACGTTTGGCGGGCCGGATCATCCGGGGGATTGACAACCACACTTTTACTTTTCCAGATATTGCGGGGATTTTCTTGCCCAAGTTGGTTCGTATTCTGGCGATTTTTGGGTTGATGCTGTGGTTGGATGAGGGAATTGCTCTGGCTTTTTTGCTGTCCTTTGTCCTGCTCTGTGTCTACAGCTTCCTGGCGATCCGTCAGCTAATTAAAGTTGATGAACGGCTAGATGAATACTTCGAGCGCACCGAGAGCCGCACCTCTGAACTGATTACTAACATCAAAACTGTCCGCGCCTTCGCCAAAGAAGAAGAGGAATTCACCCGTCAGACCAACCGGGCTGACCGGGAATTTATGGTCCTGGATTATCGCTTGCACAAGGGCTATGTGGTCCTCGCCATGGTCCGCCGGATCTGTGTCGCGCTCTGTGTCTTTGGCATTTTGAGTTGGTCGTTGTGGCAGGTACTCCAGGGGCAGATCTCCGTAGGTCACTTCATCACCCTTTTGACGATTACCAGCATTGCCTACGCTGAGGTCAGTCCCCTGGGTGAGGTGGTGGAGATTTTTGGTCGTCGCTATGCTTCGATGTCCCGCTTCCACGAATTCCTGCAGGAACCCGTCTTGACCGATGGGGCCGTCCTTGCACCCCAACCGCGCCCAGAATACCGTTTTCAGGGTAAGGTCCAACTCCAGGACTTGCACTTTGGCTATAACGTGGACCGCCCGGTACTCAAGGGGATTAACTTGACGATCCAACCCCGTCAGACTGTAGCTCTCGTCGGACGTTCGGGGAGCGGGAAGTCTACCTTAGTCAAACTCCTACTCCGCTACTTTGAACCCAACCAGGGCCGGATTCTCTTAGACGACCAAGACATCCGGGAGCTAGATGTGCGCGGCTACCGTCGGCGGCTGGCAATTGTCCACCAGGATGTAGACCTCTTTAATGGCACGCTCTGGGAAAACCTCACCTACGGCAAACCCACGGCTACCCCGGCTGAGGTGGACCGAGCCTGTGCGATGGCGCGGGTGGATGAATTTCTGCGCTTGCTACCAGAGGGCTATCAAACCGTCGTGGGTGAGCGGGGGGTCCGACTCTCGGGGGGCCAAAAGCAACGACTCGGGATTGCCCGCGCGCTCCTCTGTGACCCAGACTTGCTGATTTTTGACGAGGCCACATCGAGTCTGGACTATGAGTCGGAACGGGCAATCCAGTTGGCGATGCAGAATATCCTCGGCACTTGTACCACAGTCATCATTGCCCACCGTCTCAGTACGGTGCGGGATGCCGATGTGATTGTAGTTTTTGAGGAGGGCGAGATTGTCGAGATGGGCAACCACAGCCAACTCCTGGCGCAGGGCGGGATTTATGCTCGCCTGCATCGGCTCCAGTCTGAAGACGAACACACCGATACCGATACGCTTTTTGCTCAGCAGCGGCACTAGGGCGCGGGGTAGTTGGGTCCTATCGCTTACGCTCTTCTGCCTTAGTCCCTCACCACGCCTGTGCCCATTGGGGTATGGGGCGGCGGGGCCGGCGGGTGGGGTATAAATGCAAGCGATGAGGAGGTAGTCATGGACCAGGAACGGATTCAGCACCTGCGCGAACTCTTGAACCGGGCAAGTTATCGCTATTACGTTCTAGATGACCCCGAGATCTCCGATAGTCTCTATGACCAGTACTACCGTGAGCTTGAGTGGCTGGAGGCTCAGTACCCGGAGCTTGTTGCCCCCGACTCTATCACGCAACGGGTGGGAGCCGAGCTAGCAGCGCAATTCAACGCTGTGCCCCACCGTCTACCGCTCTATTCCCTGGATAATGCCTTCAATCTTGAAGAATTGGCCCAATGGGAAAAACGGCTGGTCAAACTCGCCGGGGCGGTGGCCTACGTCTGTGAACTTAAGATTGATGGCTTGGCTCTGGCTCTGACCTATCGAGCTGGACTTTTAGTGCAGGGCTTGACTCGTGGTGATGGTCAGACTGGGGAGGATATCACCGCCAATATCCGCACCATCCGTGCTATTCCCCTCCGGTTATTGACCCCCGACCCGCCCGAGTGGTTAGAAGTGCGTGGTGAAGCCTTTATTCCCCTGAGTGAATTTGAGCGCATGAACCAGGAACGGGCCGCCACGGGCGATAAACTCTTTGCCAACCCCCGTAATGCCTGTGCTGGGACCCTGCGCCAACTTGATCCCCGCGTAGTCTCTCGCCGTCGTCTGGATTTCTTTGCCTACGCCGTCCCGGTCAGCCCCGCCGCAACCCAGTGGGAGACTTTGGAGCGGTTGGAGCAGTACGGGTTCCGGGTGAATCCCCACCGGGCTTTTTGTCCTGACCAAACGGCAGTCCAGGCCTTTGTCCAGCACTGGTCCACCGCCCGTCATCAGTTACCCTACGGAACCGATGGCGTAGTGGTCAAGGTTAATGACTTCTATCTGCAAGCTGAACTCGGCTTCAGCCGTAAAGCCCCACGTTGGGCCATCGCCTACAAATATCCGCCTGAAGAAGCTCTAACCCAAGTCCAAACCATCAGCGTCAATATTGGTCGCACGGGTGCCCTCACCCCCGTCGCTGAACTCGTCCCGGTCCTCTTAGCAGGGACGACCGTCGCCCGCGCCACTCTCCACAACCGTAACCGCATCTACGAACTTGATGTGCGTCCCGGCGATAGCATCCTGGTCCGTAAAGCAGGCGAGATTATCCCGGAGGTAATTAAAGTTATCCCCGAACTACGCCCAGCCGAAAGTCAACCCTTCACCTTTCCCACGCATTGCCCAGAATGTAAAACAGAAGCGGTAGTTGAAGAACTCCTAGTGCGCTGTCCCAACCTCCACTGTCTAGGCATAGTACGGGCCAGTATCGAGCATTGGTGTTCCCGTAATGCCCTGGATATTCAAGGGATTGGTGAAAAATTAGTCGCCCAACTCGTCGGTTCTGGGCGGGTGACTTCGATGGCTGATCTCTACACCCTGACAGCAGAAGAACTCAGTGCTTTAGAACGCATGGGGACCAAATCCGCTCAAAACGTTATCATCAGTCTCACCCAGTCCAAAACTAAACCCTGGTCGCGGGTACTTTTCGGTCTTGGCATTCGGCATGTCGGGCAGAGTATCGCCGTCCTGCTTACCAAAACCTTCCCTACGGTCAAAGAATTAGCTAGGGCCGGGGTTACAGATATTAGTGGGATCTATGGGATTGGTCTAGAGATTGCCGAATCCGTCCACGCATGGTTTCAACAACCCGCTAATCAAGAACTCATCGCCGCTCTAGAAGGTGCAGGTATACAACTAGGCAATACAGAACCCTCTACCCGAGCCGGGACCCAGTTAGCAGGCAAAACCCTCGTCATCACCGGGACACTCCCCAAACGTTCCCGCGAGGAATGCAGCCAACTCATCGAAGACCATGGCGGCAAAATTACCAGCAGTGTCAGTAAGAAAACCAGTTTTGTCATCGCTGGTGAAAAAGCCGGGTCCAAACTAACCAAAGCCGAAGAACTAGGCGTCCCCGTCCTCAGCGAAGCCCAACTTGAAGAATTACTGGGACTGATGCCATGAATTTCAGCGTTCAGGACTCTGTAACCAGACGACGATTAGGAAACCCACGGGAATGAGCACCAACAACACGACCGCCAAAATTGAGATTGTATTCATCGCCGAGACTTCCTAACCTGCGTGACAGCCTCAGTTTAGCCTGGGACCGGAGGCGGGGCAACGGTTGTTCTAAGGCGGGGCTTGTACTAAGGTTAGGGAGATGTGCCCCAAGACCCCATGAGCTTACCACCCGCCCAAACTCCGCTGTACAACCATCCCCTCCACCAACTAGAGACTTGGCTTCGTGACCAAGGTTGTACTCAAGATGAGGAATCGCTCCATGCTTGGTCGTTGCGCTGCCCAGAGTGGCAGATGATGATTTATCTAGAGGAGACCGCGCTCCGGGCGGAGTACCATTTTGAAGAAGATGACACTCGGACTCTGACCTTCCCCTATTCCCTGACCCGCTGGGATGTAGAACAGGCGGTCTTCCACGCCAATCCCCGCGAATAGTCCCGGCGATGATGGCCTCAGTTATCCACTAGGCCCGTGCTACTCACCATCACCAATACCCAGCCCCCCGCCACGGACTTGGGCTACCTCCTCCACAAAAATCCCCAACGGCTCCAGAGTTTCCCCCTGCCCTTTGGGAAAGCTCACTGAGTTTTAGGCTTGAGCAGGATTAATTTTACTGAGCATAAAAAAGGGAGCCTTGCGGCTCCCCTTGTGTTAGTTAGCTACCGCAACTAGGGCGTCACGGTGAAGGTACCTTTCTGATAACTGCCAGCGGTCGTGAACACGGTGATGGGGCCAGTGGTCGCACCCACGGGGACTTTCACCCCAATTTTATTTACCGTCAGGACCTGGAAAGTAGCAGGGGTCCCGTTGAAGGTCACCGCTGTCACATTCGAGAAGCCCGTCCCAGTAATGAGCACCTGGGTTCCGACGCGGCCCCGTATGGGATTGAACCGTTGGATGAAGGGCAGAACTGTGAAGTTAGTACTGCTGGTGGTTGTACCGTTGGCGGTGGTCACAGCCAAGGGGCCGGAGGTCGCCGTAACCGGGACGCTGGTCGTGATCTGGTTGGGTGTATTGACCACGAAGCCCGCTGCTACGCCGTTGAAGGTAACGGCAGTGGTCCCAGTGAAGTTGGACCCATTGATGGTGACCAGGGTACCGACAATCCCGCTACCAGGCGTGAAGCTCGTGATGGCGGGTGTGGGGATCACCGTGAAGCTGGTTGTGGAACTGGTCGTACCCGCTGGCGTAGTGATGCTAATCAAGCCCGTGGTCGCGCCCACTGGGACCGTGGCGGTAAGCTGACTGTCGGAATTCACGGTGAAGCTCGCCGCCACCCCGTTGAAACTGACGGCAGTGGTCCCGCTCAAGCTGGTGCCCTGAATCACGATGGTCGTACCCACAACGCCAGTTGCCGGACTGAAGCTATTAAGGGTCGCGGCTGGGGTCACTTGGTCGGTGGTGAAACTATAGACCACGGTCGGGATTAGGCTTTGACCCACCGGGCAACTCGTATCCAAGGGGACCTGAGTTGAGGTGGTGCCGTCAGTACAGACATCGAACTGCTGGTTAGAGCCATTCTGGGTGACGCTAAAGTCGTTGTCACTGCCGATGATGAGCGCGTAGGAACCATCGGTGAGACGCGGACCCACAGCTAAGCCCTCCAGTTTTTCAGCGGGGAGCTGTCCGACTGCGCTAATCGCGGCCTTGAGGTCTAGGAACAGGGTCTTGGTGACCGGGATGACACCCCCAGGGAGGGTATTGGTCCCGGCGAGACTGACGGTACTGACATCGGTGGCCCCGGTCAGGTCCACCCGGAAGACCCGCTTCTGTCCAACCAAGTTGGTCGTGTTGGGGTAGGTCGGGGCATCCACGCCCAGACCCCGGTTATCCCGCTCAATGACCAAGAACTCGGTGGCTGAGAGGGCGGTCAGGGAACTGATGCCGATGCTGCGGCCCTGGTTGGAGCTACCGAAGGGACTGGACCCAGCCGGCAGACTGTTGTTGATGCTGAGGATGTCATCCAGCACGTAGATGTACTGGGCATCGCTGACCCCGGTCGCCACGTCAAACCGCACCATCCGTAGGTTGCGGCTGTAGCGTCCGTCATTGCTCGAACCACTGGTCCCCTCATTCACCAAGGGGTCCTGGAGCAAGCCGTAGAGCTTGGTACCGTCGGGACTGAGGGTCAAGCCCTCGTAGCCCCGGTTGTCCTGGCGGCCCGAGGTGATGGTGGGCCGTCCATCCACATAGTTGAGGGTACCGCTGCTCTCCTTGGGAACGAAGTTGGCTGGGGTGGTGAAGGCCCGAATCAGGACCCCATCAGCCCCGAACTCATAGACCGAGGGTCCATACTCATCGGCGACAAAGAAGTTACCGTTAGGCGTGACCACGAGACCTTCGGGGTCCAAGCTGAGACCCAGGACGGATTTATTACCGTTGAGCAAGCCGGGATTGAGTCCGTTGAAGGCGGTAGTGCCGTCGGTAAACAGGATGGTGTCGAGGAGAGCCAAGTTGCTAATCGTCCCGGTTGCGGGGTCCACATCCAGGGTGAACTTCTGGACACGGGTGTCGTAGCTAATCGTCCCGCCGCCCGGTCCCCGGTCCACCAATCCGTAGTAGACATTGTTGAAGCGGTCGTAGAAGAGGTCCGAGAAGAACCCGCCCAGTCGGTTGGCGTTGGCCCCGGTGCCGGGATTGAGGTCGGTGCTGTCGCCAGAGATGGTCAGGGTGTTGACCAGATTCGGACTGGGGAGGACGGTGAAGGTCCCGCCCGTGGCAGTCCCGCCGGGGGTCGTGACAACAACCGTTCCCGTCGTTACCCCGACTGAGACCGTCGCGGTGATTTGCGTCGCGGAGTTGAGGGTGAAGGGAACGGTTACGCCGTTAAAAGTTACCGCCGTCGTACCCGTGAAGCCTGTGCCCGTGATCGTGACACGGGTACCACTGGGTCCCTGGGTGGGGGTGACCGTCGTGATACTCGGCGCGGGAATGACGGTGAAGCTCGCGGTACTCGTCACAACGCCGTTGGGGGTCGTGATGGCGATGGTTCCTGTGGTGGCTCCTGTGGGGACTGTAGCCGTGATCTGAGTTGCGGAATTCACGGTGAAGCTGGCGGCGGTCCCGTTGAAGCTGACAGCGGTAGTTCCAGTGAACTCCGTACCCGTCAAGACCACGGCGGTACCCACGGTCCCCGTGGTCGGCGTGAAGCTGGTAAGCGTCGGGACCGGGACCACGATGAAGTTCGTGGTGCTAGTCACGGTGCCGCCCGGTGTGGTGATGGCAACGGGTCCCGTGGTGGCTCCCACGGGGACCGTGGCGGTAATCTGAGTCGCAGAATTCACCGTGAAGCTAGCCGCTACCCCGTTCACTGTGACCGCCGTGGTCCCGGTCAACTCCGTACCTGTAATCGTCACCACCGTACCGGGCGTACCACTGAGGGGGCTGAACCCGGTGATGACCGGCGCGGCAAAGGTGAACCGGACCACCATCGCGTCGTGGTCGCTCGGGGCATCGAGGTATTCCGGGTCAATGTGGACGAAATCCTGCTCAGCAATGCCCTCTAGACTGCTGCTGACCAAGATGTGGTCCAAGACCTGGGAATTGCCGTCAAAGATGAAACTGTAGCGGTCAGCAGCGGGGACCCGTTCTACCAAGTTAATCAGGTCGTTGCCCTTGAGGATCGCGAGCGGTGTGGAGAACTCAAAATCGTTGAGGTCGCCGAGAACTACCACATTGGCCTGGGGGGACAAGCTCAAAATGCTATCCACAAAAGCATTGACCACCGTGGCCTGCTGGTTACGCTGGACCTCTGAACTCAGGACGGGAGGCTGGGAAACGCCAAAGAGGGGCTGGTCCCCGCCCTTGGAGTTGAAGTGGTTGGCAACCACAAAGAAGGTCCGTCCATTGAAAACGAATTCTCCAGCAAGCGGTTTACGGCTGCTGTTGAACGCGCTGTTGTTGGGGTCAACCCGACCGGGGCTAAACGTAAGCTGGGGTCCGTTGGCACCACTCACCACCGTGGTGGCGGTGGTGGCGTCGCCGCCGGGACGGTCCACAAACTGCACCCGGCTGGGGTTATAGAGGAAGGCGACCCGGATATTACCGCCCGGTTCGCCGCCATCAAGGTTGCCGGGAGCAGGGTTAATCTGGCGGAAACTGTAGGTCGGTCCCCCCGCCGCTTGGATGGCACTAATCAAGGTGTTGAGGCTCTGGTCCGCATCAAGCACGCCGTTATTGCTGGCCCCACTGTTGTCCTGGACTTCTTCCAGACTGAAGATATCCGGGGAACCCATGTTGTTGACCATGAGTTGGGCGAGTGCAGCGAAGCGGGTACCATCGCCCGGGTCCAGGTTCTCAACGTTGTAGGCGGCGATGGTGAGTTGGTTGGGACTCGCTACCAAACTGGTCACTTCTCGGGGCTGGTTAATCGGATTGACAGCGGGGAGTGCGCTGGTATTGAGGAGCTTGAAGTTGCCGAAGTTGTAGTCCAAGACCCCGACAATCGGCGCGGTGAACTGGTCGCCCGTATTGACTTGAGGGGGACCGGAGATGATGGCATCGTCAATAAAGATCCGCTCGGGGTTGAAGTCGCCAGCCTGGACGTGAATCCCACCGCGAGCCGTGCGGCCCGTGGCGTTGATGCCGTTGTCGCCTAAGACGATGATTTCACCGAAAGAGTTGGTCGGGGCGACAGCGACGGCACCGTTGACCTGGACACGCATTCCTTCCAGACTTTCGTAGAAATCAATCCCGTCCGTAGCGGGCTCAAAGACGCCACTGGTGTCCACACTGCCCGTCGCATCGTTGTCAATCACCTGGCTGGGGGGAACGCGTCCACCGACACCGATGACCGTCGGGCTGGGTAGAGTATTGCCAATCGAGGTGATGGTAAGCATCGGCCCGGTAATCTCAGTGGTCGAGAGGTTGCCGCTGGTGGCCCCGCCGGGGACGAATTCCGTCAAGGTCCCAGAAACTAGGACCGCATCGCCCACCGTCACGCTGGGTGCAGAAGACGTGAAGACAAACATCCCTTCTGAGGTCCGCAAGTCCGCGTCCACCGTGGCATCGGGTTCTTGGAAGAAGAAACCATTGTTGCGGACGGCGGTAACAATCCCGGGGATGTTGGTGACCGTTGAACCATTACTGGGGGAGCGGTGGCTGATGCCTTGCAGGTCATGGATGCGGAGCGTACCCACCGTGCCTTCGTTGTCGGTGACGGTCACGTTGCTGGTGACGCTCGTGAACCCGGTCGCGCTGGCGGTGACCACCACGGGTTGCGGTCCATCTACCACCAAGTCATCCACTGCATCCACCCCAAAAGTCGCAGTGTTGCTGTTGGCGAGGATGAGGACTGTGGCGGGGATGGTCGCCGCGCTGGTATTGCTACTGGTCAGGGTCACGGTGAGGTTCAGGCCATTAGGTCCGCTGCGGGTCACGGTCCCCGTGGCGGCTTGGACACCCGCCACTTCCGAAAAAGAGGCCGGGGTAATCGTGAGGGTGAGGGCAGCGGTGATCGTGCCGCGCAAGCCGCTCAGGTCTTGACCAGGGTTGGGTTCACCGGGGGTGGCGTTGACATTGGGGGGCGGGCCGTCGTAGACCACCCAGTTTGCTGCCGTATCATTCCCGCTTGCCGTGTTGCCCGTGTAATAGCCGTTATCCGACACGCTCGGTAGGTTGATGTCGGTAAAACCCGCTGGGGGTTCGCCGCCATCACTCTCAAAAGATACAAAGTCGAGATAGACGTTATCCGTCCCCGCGCTGGTACCATCGGCTCCAGGCAGGTAGACATAGAGGGCTTCACCCCCCGTGGACAACCCATTGTTGATCGACCCGCCGAGACCATCAACTCCAGTTGTGAAGCCTGTTCCGGGTGCGAGCACCAGTTTCCAATCGTTCGCCGACGGGTCCGTGATGGTATCTGTGGTAACGCCTGCGGTGATGGTATAGACGGCAATCGTCGTACCCTTGGGGACATTATTTAAGTAAGCATCTTGCCCGAAAACAAGGACTGACTCGTTGTTGTTGAGGACTCCCCCAACCAGTTCATTATCGCTAATCCGTAAACCGCGCAGGTCGAGGTTATCGGTGAGGACCAGTAATTCTACATAGTCCGCGCCGCTAGCATCGTTATCTGAACTGTATTCATTGATAATCAGGTCGCCCGACACGGGCGGAGCCGCAAGGACGGTAGCGGTCAAGGACAAACTCAGCGCAAGGCTAAGCAGTGACGCGAAAAGCCGATTTTTCGCTAAAGGACGTAGGGAGTTCACAGGTGGCATATCCGAGGATTAATACGTAAATATACGGCCTGAACATTAATAGAAGACTATGGCAAGGTTAAGCTTTGGTTAACTCCGTAGCTAAAGCTACTTTTCGGGTCCAAAAAAGCCAGCGTGGACCCCTGGCTTTTTGAGAACTACGCCCATAGCTAGAGCTAGGGAAGCGTTAGAGCTTGGTAAATTTACTTCAGACGCGAAAAGGCAATTTCTTGAGCCACTTGAGCATCATGCAAAAGCTGATGGCAGGGGTTGCTAGCACGGGTGCCCTGGGTCACGTTGGGCAAAAGGTTCCGGGCTTGGAGGGTTAAATGTAGCTGCAACTCAGCCACGTAGGTACCCATGGGATTAGCGTCGAAGTGAGATTGGGATGGGATGGACAAGGAATACCCCCAAGGAAACGTAAACAACAAAATAACATAAACTTATCGGAGCTATCTCAAGCAGTCGTGCTAAGAAAAGTTAACCTTTGCGAAGCAATCTTAGTATGACCAGAAATAGGGCACGATAGGATTCATGCAACCCGCCCGCGCCCGTGAACCCCTAGATGGACTCCTTGATTGGCTGATTGAGGGCTTAGACGATTTTGACCCTCAAACGGACAGTGTATTTTTTGACGCGCCGGGAGCCAGCAGTCTAGACCAAGCCGAGCGGGTGGTGGAGCTACCCTGGGCACTCTCCTTGTATCGGCAGGAGCGCAAGGTTTTGGATGTGGGGAGTGTCTACCAGGAATCCTGGTACCACATGGCCCTAGAGCAGGTGGGGGCGACGGAATTGATGGGCTTGGATGTGTGCGCGGGAGGCCGCGATTGGCCCCTATTACAACAGCCCCAGTTACCCCTCGTGAGTTCACAATTTAGTTTGATTACCTGTCTCTCTTTTTTGCCCGCCTTGGCGAGTCAGCGCGGGGAGGGTTGGGCGATGGCGGAGTTGTATCGGCTCTTGATGCCGGGGGGACGGTTGTTGTTGAGTCTGCCTTTGGGGGCAGGCTACTACGACCAGAGTGCATGGCTATCGCTCATTACAAGTCAACCTTTTACGGTTTTGACCCTGCGCTATTTTTGTCATAACCAGGGCTGGGTGGAATGCTACCCAGACCAAGCAAGTCAGGCTCCTTTGACCGGACGGGTGCAGGGGTTGGGCTGTGTGGAGCTATGCAAGCGGATTTAAGTCTGGGTTTAGACTTTGGGACCTCTGGGGCGCGGGCGGTGGTCTTGGCGGGAGAAACCGTCCTCTGGCAGGGGCAAGTTGAGTATGACCTAGCGCTAATTCAGACTTGGCGGAGGGCTCTGGCGGAATTGTTAGAAGCAGTTCCTGTAACCCTGCGTCCACAAGTGACGCGGATTGCCATTGCAGGGACTTCGGGGACGGTTTTGCTCTGTGATGCTCAGGGGGAGCCACTTTTACCCCCTCTGCTGTACAACGATGCTCGGGCGGTGGGGGAAGTTGAATGGTTACGGCAGACAGTCCCGGCGGGTGAAGTAGTCCTCAGTGCTACTTCTAGCTTGGCGAAACTGGGCTGGTTTAGTCGTCAACCGGAGTTTGTGAGGGCTGGGTATTTTTTGCATCAGGCCGACTGGCTAGGGAGCTTACTCCACGGGCGTTGGGGAGTGAGTGATGAGCACAACGCCCTCAAGTTGGGCTACGACGTGCGGCGGCAACGGTACCCGGCTTGGGCTTGTTTACAGGAATTTGGGCCACTGTTGCCCACAGTCCTCATACCCGGTACGCCAGTTGCACCCCTTTTACCGCAATGGCAAACCTATGGGTTTCCTGAATCCTGCTGGGTGTGTGTGGGGACGACAGACAGTAATGCGGCATTTTTAGCGGGCGGTGCGACGGAACCAGGGGCGGCGGTGACTTCCTTAGGTTCGACGTTGGTGTTGAAGTTGCTCAGTACGACTTGGGTAGCCCAGGCGGAGTATGGAGTCTATAGTCATCGGTTGGGGGATTTGTGGTTGGTGGGGGGGGCTTCTAATGCGGGGGGAGCAGTGTTGCGGCAGTTCTTCACGGCGGCGGAATTGACCGTTTTGAGTGCCCAAATTCCCCTGGACCAGCCGACTGACCTGAATTATTACCCCTTACCCAAAATAGGCGAACGGTTCCCGGTCAATGATCCTGAATTCTTGCCCCGCTTGCGGCCCCGACCCGCCGACCCGGTGGCTTTTTTGCATGGGTTACTGGATGGGTTGGCGCGGATTGAGGCTAGAGGCTACCAGTTACTCCAAGAACTCGGGGCGACACCTTTAACTAAGGTCTATACCAGTGGCGGCGGCAGTGGCAATCCGGCCTGGACCGTCCTCCGTGCCCATTACCTGGGGGTTCCAGTCAGCCCAGCGTGTCACCCCGAGGCCGCCTATGGCGCGGCGGTCCTAGCTGGGCGATATAGTTGATGAATTATTCCCACGGAGGAGGACGGATGGAAGGTCTATGGCAGACGCTCAAAGCCGGGGTCGGGGCGGTCACTCAGGCGGTGGAACTGGTCCAAGACCCCAACGCGATCCCCGACCAACTCGGTAGCTTACAAGAACAGATGCGCCAAGGGACCCTCATCAACGCCTGGGTCCAGAAGGGTGAACCCCTAGTCGCCCAAGTCCAAAGTATGGCGGGGATGTCGAGTCCGAGTCCCTGGACTCCCGCCGACCCGGACCCCTACCCGATTGCCGAACTCGAAGCCTTGATTCGTCAACTCGCCTTGATCCGCGAGCAACTGCGCCAGCCATGAGGATTGATCTCGTTACGTTGTTTCCTGAATTTTTTAGCGCGGCCCTCGCCTGTAGTCTGGTGGGCCGCGCCCTAGCGAAGGGGATTGCTGAGGTTCATCTGACCAACCCCCGCGACTTCAGCCCGCCGCCCTATCACCGCGTAGACGATGAACCCTACGGCGGCGGGGTGGGTATGGTTTTGATGTGTGAACCGCTTTTCAAAGCCGTAGAGAGCCTCCCAATCCTGGATTCTCGTGCGGTTATCCTCACCACGCCCCAGGGCCGGCCCCTGACCCAGGCTCTGCTCAAGACTCTGAGTACCTACCAACAGCTAGTGATTCTCTGTGGGCATTACGAGGGCGTAGACGAGCGGGTGCGCCAGCATCTCGTCACGCTAGAGGTCTCCTTGGGCGATTTCGTCTTGACGGGGGGCGAGGTGCCCGCGCTAGCGATTGTAGATGGCGTGGTGCGACTGTTGCCGGGAACGGTGGGCAAGGCCCAATCGTTGCAGGAGGAGAGTTTTGAGGATGGTCTTCTTGAATATCCCCATTACACCCGGCCCCGCTCGTTCCGGGGTTGGGAAGTGCCGGGGGTCCTCCTCTCGGGCCATCACCAACAGATCGCCCAATGGCGACAACACCAACGCCGAGAGCGCACCCGTCTGCGTCGCCCCGACCTACTGTGAGCCGTGACCATGACAGAAACACCCCATCTACTCAAAGCTGAAGCCATCCAAGCCCTACCGGAGACCGAGCGTATCCATCCGGTTGATCCTGAAGCGGTACGCCATACCCGGTCTCTTGGGGATGTCCTGGGCCTGACCCGGCTCGGGGTTCATCTAGTCCGGTTGACGACAGGGCAAAAGAGTGCGGCCCAACATTTCCATCATCAGGAAGAAGAGTTTATCTATATTTTGCAGGGGCGGGGTTTGGCTCAGATTGGTGACCAAGAGACTGAGGCGGGAGCCGGGGATTTCCTGGGTTTCCCCGCCCCCTCGTTGCCCCATGCATTAATCAATCCGTTTGCTGAAGACCTGATTTACTTGACGGGCGGGGAACGGCGAGAAGTAGATGTGTGCGATTACCCACAAGCTCACCGTCGTCTCTTGCGCTTCCGGGGCCAACGGCAATACCTAGACCTGCCGCCTTTGGGTGATTTTATTTGACACAACGATTGGGAAATGACAACTCTAGAACCACACAGCCCACATCAGTTTTGAAGGGTCCATGCACTTCGCCGGGGGGCCGACTGGCATAGTGACCACACTCCAGCCACAAGCCAAAAGCTACATCGAAAAGCCGTCCACTCACAATAAATACTTCTTTAGGATAATCGTGGCTTTTACCGCCCAGAGGTGTAGTGTCGGCTCCCGGCAGGAATCGAGTCAGGCGAGTGTACTCTCCGGTGACTTCACTCTGGCTTAGAGTTAAGGCTTCTGCCATATCCTCCAGACCAAGAATGGGTTGCCACTGACCCGCATGAGTGGGAGCTAAAGGATTCCAGTAAGTGACGGTAGATTTTGGCATGGTGACTCGGGGTTGTACTCTTTAAACTTAACCGCCGCCCCTCCCCCGCGAGCAGGATAGGGGAGCAAGCATGGTAACACCGTCTTCTGCCTCTATAGCCTTGGTCCCCCACCACGCCTGTGCCCGGCAGGGTATGGGGCGGAGGGGCTTCCTCAGCCCAAATTGAAAAAAATAATGAAGGAGAGCAGGTTTGGGCCGACAGCGCCTATCGTCGTGAAGACACGGAATGGGTGCTACCGAAGATGGGTTTCAAAAGTGAGATTCATGAGCGAGGTTATGGCAACCAGCCGCTGACGGAAGAGCAAAAGTCAAACAATAAAGAGAAGTCAAGGGTCCGGGCACGGGTGGCGCATGTGTTTGGTCATTGGGTGAATTCCATGGGCGGCAAGCTGCTCCGTGGAATGGGTCAAGTACGAATTGCCGCGAAGGTGGGGCTGTTTAATCTAACGTATCTTCGTGGGTATGTTTATGTACAAAGGACAGGCGTAGTGTAACTAAATCAAGGAAAATGGCGGAAATAAATCGAAAAGATTAGCAGAGAGGGGTATAAAAACTCTTGTTTGTTAATAAGAATCATTTTTTCTAATAATTCTTCCCTTCATCCTTTATTTATCGAGGTACCCTTATGCTGTTTGGGTACAGGTACAAAACTTGCATCTATAATCTGACCACCTTGAGCTTTATATCCCTGAGCACTTAAGTAACTTTCAAATTTCTCATAGAGTTCATCAATTATTTCTAATCGAGTCAAATCTTCTCTAAATTGCCAAACAGTTGTTGCATCAGCGACTGCATCTTCCAAACCCAGCTTAAGGAATTTCATGAACGATAGGCGGTCATTAACCTGATACTCTAGCCCTGCATCGCTAATGTTATAAAATCCTTGGAGCAGCAGGAGTTTGAACTTTAGAATTACATTCAAAGGTTTGCGACCCGCATTACTTTTTCTAGGGCGTTCATGTACTTTTTGTAAAAGAGAACGAGATTCTTCCCATGGAATCAAGGTGTCTAACGGCGTTAAGAAACTTTTCTGCTCATCTAGCTTTTGATGACGTTGCTCCCAATCCCACATGCCTTATTGTTCCATCTTAACTACTTCCCCAATTCTTCTTTTGTTCTCTCATTTTTATCCTATCTAGGCAATTAATCGAGATGCCCTGTAAAGATAAGTTGTCTTATACTCAAATAGCTGAGTTATTAGGTTGTCCAAAACACGCAATAGGTCGAGCGGTAAGAGCATGTAAATCTACTACAGCTTGCCCATGCCCGTTCAGCCGCAGTTTGTCGAGCCATTGAGTTCAACTTATGTGCAAAGTCAAATTCTTTGGCTCGTAAAGCACAGTGCCGAGAGAGTTATACCAAGACTCAGCTTCTCCGTCCATCCACAATTGAATAGCTTTCTTCCGAATGAACTGAGTCGTTCGGATTGCTTCGTCGATTGCGCTAAACTGAGCAGCTTTGGCGTAGGCTTTGAACTCTAGTACAAGCATCACTCTATGATAGCATACCCATCATAAAATGAGTTAGTAGTAAGATAAAAGCCGACCTAGAAGGACGGGCTTTAGACCCATTTTCTCGGTAAATTTACTTAAGCAAAAACCTGGGGAGAGGTGATAATTTTAGTCAAGATTAGTGCTAGGTCTACTCTATGTCTCGTTTCCGTCCTACACGACGAATTGTTCTCGCACGCTTACTGACTGGCATAAGTACCCTCGCCCTAGCGAGTTTACTAAGTGCTGCAACCCAGCTCTCAGCTCAGGACCGCCTTGTACAAGACGGACGTAACCTGTTTACCCGGACTTTTAAGGTCAGTGAAGGCTTTGGGTACCGTCTAGGCCAGCCGGAACTCGTGCTTTTTGAACGCCAACTCGGCCCTGATGCCAAGACCTGCTTAGAGTGCCATAATTTGGGCGGCGTTGGCGGTGGGGCAGGCAACCGCAAGAACGTCTGGGTAGGAATAGACCCTGGCCTAGAACGCAGAATTGAACGAGCCAATATCCGTAACTCTACTGCACTGTGGGGTGGAGGGGCTGTCCAAGCCCTAGCGCAAGAAATGAGCACCGAACTTCAGTCCCAACGACAGCAGGCGAAGGAGCGAGCACGGGCGACTGGTGAAGCCGTGACTGTGGACTTGGCCAGTAAGGGAATAGCCTTTGGGCAGCTAACGGCCCTGCCCTTGGGCGACTTGGACTTGACCCGATTAGAAGGGGTAGACCGTGACCTCGTGATTCGTCCCTTCCATGCCAAAGGTACGCGGGGCACCATACGCCGGTTCACCCAAGAGGCGGTGTGGCGGCACCATGGGTTGGAATCGCCGGAGTTGCTGAAGCGGCGGTACCCCTTGCAGGGTAATTGGGCGCAGTATGACCATGATGAGGACGGAGTAGTCAACGAGTTTAGTACTCGTCAAATTACCGCCTTGAGTGCTTTTCAAGCTGTACTCCCGACACCGCAGTTAGTCTTACCCCAAGACCCGATACGACGCGCTCAGGTGCGCCGGGGTGGACAGTGGTTTGAGGCTAACTGTGCAACTTGCCACGTCTCCCATCTAGCATTGACTAAACCAGAAGTGACGATAGAAAGCGCAATGGGTGAACCCGCTCCTACCCTCGACTTGCTCAAAGGCTATGCGGGCCTACCACCCGTATTACAACGGGAAGACGGCAAGGTGAAAGTAGCCCTCTACAGTGACCTCAAACGACACGACCTAGGCGCAGGACTTGCCGAAGCCAATGGACAGCTCTCAGATGACAAGGTGACTGGTGTTGGCCCCAGTGTATTCATCACTACTAAGCTATGGGGAGTGGCGGACGCGCCACCTTACCTCCATGACGGACGGGCCCACACCTTACCAGCGGCTATCGTGGCCCACGGCGGCGAAGCGGCAGCGGCAAGCAAAGCCTTCCAAGCCCTAGAACCCAAGGAGCAAGAAGATCTTGTCCTCTTCTTACAATCTCTGAAAGCACCCCAACTAAGCAGGAACTAAATGGCTACTACGTGTTAACACGGACTACAACTTTTCTTCAATTCGCGTAGTTTTCTAAATTTAGATCTTGCCAAGAGGAAAAACTACGGTAAGATACCTGCGTGAACAGAAGTAAATTAAAACCTGCATCTGACCACAACACCCAGTCTGAATACTTAGTCCTAATCGCGGCGAGATCCAGTGATGGAAATGTCCAAGCTAGTCCGTCAAGTGGCGGTGAAAATTTTGTGGCTAGAGACAAATGATGGCTGTCCAAACAGCTACTTCCGTTTTAAAGCACTTGGAGCTGGATTTCTTGGTCAGCTTGCTTTTCGGGTGGTGAATAAAGTTGATAGATTCCATAATAGTGATTGGCTATTAAATATAGTTTGGAATAATACAATAAGGAATTTTGCTGTCTATAGTTTCACTGAGTATCGGCAGGTGCCGGGAATAGTTTTACTAGCTTTATTGGTCCTAGGAATACCTATATTAGCCCAGACAACTGAGTACCGCTACGATGCCGACGGACGGCTCATTGAAGTAGATGAGACCGATGGTTCTATTACGCAATACGTATACGATGCCACCGGAAATATCCTACAGGTGAAGAATAGTAATTCACCGCTTTTTAGTGTGGTTAGCCTAGCTCCTACCGTGGGGACAGTCGGGACAACGGTAACAATTTCTGGGACGGGTTTCAGTAGTCCTACAGTGAGTTTTAATGGGACACCAGCAGCGAGTGTGACGGTTAATACAGCGCGTACCACCCTTACGACAGTGGTCCCAGTCGGCGCGACAACTGGCCCAGTGACCGTCAAAGTAGATACGGTTTCGCGGGCTGCCGGAACTTTTACCGTAGTGAACCTCAATGGTCGTCCTACCCTGGGGGCTTACTCTTTACCCATTGCCCAACCGGGGGACAGCATTACGCTCGCTGGTACAAATTTTGACCCGACAGCTACAGCCAATACGGTCAAGGTGGGCGATGTCCTAGCGCAAGTTACAGCGGTCAGTGACACAGCCATTACTTTTGTCGTACCCAACATCAGTATCCCGATTAATCCCCAGGGGACAGCGGGGACAGCAAAGTTTGTGACTGTACAAACCGCCCAGGGTACGACCACAGCACCAAAGAGCTTGTATCTTGTGCCGCGTATTGCCTTTAAGGAGTCACTAAGCGCAACTGCCATCCAGGGGACGCTGAGTTCCTACGGCGATAACGGTCTCATTCTGGTAGAAGGCGGTAAGACTATCAACCTGACCGTCAATGCAACACGGGTCAACGGCAATGGTTTCTTGCGCCTATTTGTCTATGGGCCAGACAACGCGCTGGTAACGACGCTGAGTTCAATTAACTTCAACCAACTCACCAATGGCACACTGCAAATTGTCTCCACCCTCAATCTGCCTGCTAGTGGGCAGTACGTGCTACAACCCGTATTTGATTTTGGCACTGGCTTCCAGGCCACGGGGGTGCTTGGGGTGGGGGTAGCTCCAGTGCTGGGGGCCTTCTCAGCCCCGGTAGCCCAACCCGGTGACACGATTACTCTGGCTGGTTCTGGTTTTGAGAATGGTGGATTGACGGTGAAGGTAGGGGAGAGCGTTGCGAATGTAACTAGTGTGACATCTTCAGGAGTCACCTTTGTCGTACCGAATCTGAGTGTCCCCTACAATCCTGTGGGCACACCGGGCACAGCTACTTTAGTCACTGTCGAGACGGTGCTAGGGATCACCCGCGCGCCTAACTCCTTGTATCTTGTCCCCCGCATTCCTTTTCGTAAGCCCGTGAGCTTGGAGAGTGATGGCTCAGGGAAGCTGATTGCCTATGGAGATAATGGTTTATTCCTAGTCGGGCCGATAAGTCAAGACATGATGCTAAGTATTAATGTGACTAGCTTGACTGGCAGTGGTTACTTGAGGGTCTTCATTTTTAGACCCGATGGCTCTTTGCAACAGAAGATTACTGTTCCCTCTGTGGCTTTTAGTGCCATGAGTAATGGTAGTTTTCAGGCTGTAAGTGGGCCCATAGACTTGACAGGAGTACAAGGTCAGCGATACTTTTTCCAAGTTGTCTTTGACTACAATATAAATCCAGAACACAGGGCTACGGGTACGGTTGCCCTTGGCCTCGATTTGGCACCGAACAATATACAAACAGCACTCAGTCTCTACAACACGTCATCACCTGAATTACGCTACGGGGCCAACACTGCTATTGGGATATTTAATCCTGCTACTAAGATTAGCGTAGAGCAAAAAGTACAATCAGCCCTGAGTATCTTCAATTCATTTTCCTCCTTCAACCCTGGGGATGAGGTGAAGGTGAACGCGGGAGCAAGTGTGCTAAATCCTGCTTCAACATCCATACCTACAGGCGTAGATGCTGTAGTCAGTGTTCTCAATCCCACGGCTGAGCTAGGGAAAGATAGGGGGTTTAACGAGGGTGTAAGTTTATATAATCCGCTCTCACTATTTAGTTCGGGAAGTGCGATGGGCATTGATACAGCCCTGAGTATTTTAAACCGCATGAGTTTTACGTCTACGGGAATCAATGCAGCTCTGAGTCTCCATAACCCCCAGACAAATTCAGCTTTGTCCTTGGGAGTAAACAGTGCTGTTAGTATCCATAATTCCCAAGAATTTTTTAGCTCAACATTGGGGGTAAATGGTGCCATCAGTATCTACAATTCCAGGGAGCTAACTAGCTCAGCCGTGGGGATAAATACTGTCGTCAGTATCCTTAATCCCTTATTAGTTTCGGGTACAGTACGAGGAAGCAATGCTGCCGTCAGTATTTGTAATCCTGGCTCAAGTTCAACTTGTTCACAACCCTAAAAGGAGACGCTCATGCTTAAGTTCATTCAATGCTTACTGATTACTCTCTCATTGGCCTTCATGCCTACAGTCTTGGCTCAGTACGATAGTTCTAGCTCGGGAGTCAATGGTCCCTTCCCTCCTAGCGGTGCTCCTACGGGTTTTACCGAGATTATAATGGACCTCGGTACGGGTGAACTCACTTACAAGAACGGTACTACTGTAATAACTGGGACGTTCCCTGGTGTTGGTTTACCTGATACCAAAGGAGCTTATAACTTCACCAGTTTTTATCTAGGCACGGGCATTACGCTTAGTTTTAAAGCGGATCGTCTCAACCGGCCTGTGCAGTTTTTGACTCAATTAGATGCAACTATTCTTGGAACTTTCAACGTCAACGGCTCCAATGCTATTGGTATCGCTGGCGGAGCTGGCGGACCAGGAGGTTACACCGGTGGCAGTGGGGGTACTTCTTCTACTACCGCTGGGTCTCCAGGCGCAGGTCCTCTGGGTGGTGATGGGGGAGCATCAACTAGCATTTATCCAAAAGGTGGCGGGCTATTCAAGGCTAACCAGCAACTAATCCCGCTATACGGTGGTTCGGGGGGTGGAGGAGGATTTGGTGGGAATGGTGCCAACGGTGGTGGCGGTGGTGGTGGTGCGCTTCTACTTGCTTCAAGTGGAACCATTACGATTACCGGAAGTATCAATGCTAAAGGAGGAGAATCATCAGCCAGTGGTTCAGGAGGAGCTGTTCGCCTGATAGCCAATACCATTACGGGCACAGGAGCTATTAATGTGAGCTATGGCCCATGCGGCTACTACTCCTCCACCTACTGTGGCTCCAGTGGTTACGTGCGAACTGAGGCAACTCAAAATCTCCATACAAACATCTCGGGCACTTCAGATTACAGCCGGACGACCACCCCTACGGCTGCTTTCCCTGCTACGGGCGTACCCTCGATTCGAGTTTCTTCTATCAACGCGTCAGGGACTACCGTGACTTTGAGTAATGGAACAGGTGGCTTAGTCACGCCGCCCGATGTCACGCTACCTTCATTTCAAACGTCCATTGTCGTTAATGTGGTAGCCACTAACGTACCGGGCAATACACCTTTTACGGTTCGTGTTGCACCCGTGGATGGGACCAGTAATATCTACAAGGCAACTACTTATCCCGGCACTCTAGATGTCACGGGTAAGACAGGTTCAGTCACCATCACCACCCTACCTGCCGGTACATCGGTTATTAACGTGTTCAGCACTTTCTTAGCTCCTTAGCAATCACTCTGACTCACAAATGAGCTAACAATTACGAGGGCATCATGGGTATGCAAGTTGTGTCGGTTGTGAAGGGAAGGAATGAACCACTGTCGGCTTGGCTGAGGCGACTAGTTTACCTGGGGCGTAAATTCACAGCCTTGCTGCTGGTCCTTCTGCTGGTTGTGCAGTCCTTGCTGGGTCTGGCCCAACCCGTCCTCGCCCAGACGATTACGGCCCCCACGCTCTATACACCGGCCCTCCTCCTCGATAATCTCCCCGCCAATCCCCAACCCAACCAGCCTGACCTCCTGGAGGTCATCACCACCCCCTTCAAAAGTCCTCAGTTACGCCTTGGGAATCTCTTGGTCAGCCAGGGGACGACTATTCTCCAGGTCAACCCCACGACGGCCCAAGCCCAAGTTTTCGCCCGTACCCAGGGGACTGCTTTGACCTTTGGGGCTACTTCGGCGGCTCCTTTTGTCTTGACCCCAGAAGCCCTAGTGCAACTTAGCGATGGCTCCCAGAGTCCTTTGGGTAAAGTCCTCTTTCGGCAGGAATTGCCCAAGGGTGAGGGCTTGGCAGCGCTGGGGGGGGTGCCCACGGAGGATGGTGAAATTTTTGTCGTAACCCAAGCGGGACAACTCTTCGCCATTAATCCAAGTTTAGGTAGCGATACATTACGGCCCATCACCCTCAGTGGTCCGCCCCTGGGTCAAGTGAGTAGTCTCGCCTTTGTCCCAGACCTCACGGACAAGACGATAGGTCAGTTGTGGGCCACCCTCCCGACCCAGAACAAGCTGATTGAGCTAGTGTTGACCACCCGTGAAGGCCAACTCCAAGCCCAGGTAGTCCAGGAGCTGACGGGTCTGGTGCAGCCTTGGGTGGTACGCCATGCCCAGGGTGCAGACCAGTTGTGGGTCCTCAGTCGAGAGGGTCTGCAAGTGACCGTCTTAGACCGCGCCGGTGCCCTGGTCCGCAAGCTACAACTACCCCCGGCGGCCTGGACGAGCATGGCGGTAGCGGAATCTGCGACCCAGGTCGAGCAGGTCTACCTGACCCGTCAGCAGGGCGACCAAAGCCAAGTCTGGCAAATGCCAGTCACGCCCTTGACCCTGGTCCAACCCACACCGGGGAGTACGCTGACGGGTCAAGAATTCACCCTAAGATTCAACCGTCCCGTGAGCTTAGCGCGGCTGACCAATGAAACGATTCAGCTTAAACGTGGGCTGACTGGGGAGAGTCTACCAATTGGATTGCAGTTGGTCCAGCCCGATACCGTCAAGGTGCTGGTCTTGGGTACGCCCACAGGGACAGCCGTTCTGGAAATTGGGACGGGACTGAGCGATAGGTTTGGCAACGGGGTTCGCGCCAAGATAAGCCTAGCGGTCCAACTGGTAACGGCGAGTACCACAACCGCGCCCCCGAGTGATACAACGCCGCCGCCCTCTACGCCTTCAGTACAACAAGGTAGTGACCTAGAGGCCCCGACCGCGCTGAAACTCGCCCCTATCCCCACGACTTTAGAACTCTTGCCGGGGATCACCCTGACTACAAAAATCCAGGCGGGGTTGCCGCAGGTCCATCAAACCGTGACCCTGACCAACACCACGGGAAAATCCTTGCGTGGTCCGTTGTACTTGAGCGTGGAGCGGTTAAAGCGCGGTGTGGTCCTGACTACGCCCACCCAGGGCTATGCCATCCAGAGTGGGGGTTGGTTAGTCCCGGTGACGAATCTGGGGACGGTCCTCGGGGTAGGCCAGCGGGTGCGGGTCCCCTTGACCTTCAACGCCACTTCAGTTGAAGCGGTGAAGTTTAGCCCCCGCGTCCTCAATGCCAGCCAACAAGCGCAGAATTTCACGACGGACCTGGGACCCCTGCAACGGGTCAACCATGAACGCCGCGAACTCGTCCTCACCAATACCAGTCCAGCACCCTTAACAGGACCTTTATATGTACGCGTGGCACTGCCAGCAGGAGCGCGGTTACTCCAGTTGGCAGGGTATGAGGATAAAACCAAGCTCCCGGTAGTTCTGGTCAAACTCGGCGGTGAAGAGCAGTTGCCACCGGGTAAATCCGTCACCGTCCCCCTAGAAATTGTCCCACCGCCTAACGGTCAAGTCACTGTTACCGCGCAGGTCTTGGGGATTCCGAACCTAAGTTTGACCCCCCGCCTCGATACCGTCAGCCCGAATACACTGTCCGTTAACCAGACTACCCGCCTCACTCTACGCGGCCTACACCTCAAAACTGTCACCCAGGTCCAGTTCTCCTCGGGGGCCGATATCGTCAGCCGCATCCTCCACGCTAACGATACCGAGCAAGTCATTGAGGTCATCGTCAACCCCACCGCCCTCCCCGGTCCCCGTACCCTGAAACTCGCTGGGACCAACGGTCGCTCCAACGCTCTTGACTTCATAATTACCCCGCCGCCGGTCACCCAACAGCAGACCACCTTGACGGGACGGGTGCTGACTGGGGAGTTGGTGGCAAGACCCCTCGCTGGGGTGCGCGTCTCGTTGGAGCAATTCCCTGGGCAAGGCGAGGCGTTCACCAATAAAGACGGCTACTTCACCTTACGTAACCTGCCGGAGCGGTTAACCACGATTACGGTAGACGGTCAGGTCATCAGCACCCCCAAGCTCGCCTACCCCAAAATCGTCACCCCCGCCCAAATCGTCGCGGGCCAAGCCAACGTCCTGCCCTTCACCGTCTACCTGACCGCCAATGACCCCACAGGCCGCTTCAAGATCCCGACAGTGATAACTGAAGACTTGGTGCTGAAGCCACGCCGTGCCCCTGGCCTAGAGGTCAAACTCCCGGCGGGTTTGAAGATAACGCGCTTTGACGGCACCCCAGTCACAGAACTCATCATCACCACAGTGCGCCCCGACCGTAGCCCCATGCCCTACCCCGTCGCCATCGCCCCGGTGCAACTACTCTCGATTCAACCTGCCGACGCGATTCTCAGCCAACCTGTGCAGGTGACCTATCCCAACTTAAACAAGACCACCCAGCCCAACGCGCAGGTGGACCTGTACCGGGCGGACCACGAAACGGAGTCCGGCGATTACATCTATTACGGCACCGGGCGCGTGAGTCTCGATGGGCGACAGGTGGTCCCAGAGATAGATGCAGCCACAGGCACACCCTACGGTCTGCCGTCCTTCAGTTGGCACTTTCCGGTCCCCCAGCCCCAGAACCCCGGTCCCGGCGACCCACCCGAGAAACCACAGTGCGGTTGCAACACTGGGGGCGCGGTGGACTTTGCCAGTGGCACCGAGAACCTCAGTCGCACCGACCTCGCCGTCACCGGCGGCCTAGCCCCCTTCAGTCTCCAGCGCGTCTACCGCAGTGAGGACCCGCGTATCGGTCCCTTTGGGGTGGGCACCGGGCACAACTACGAACTGATGCTCGATGGTCTCAGCGAGGTGTTCGTCAGTGTCAGTGCAAGTAGAACTCAAGCGAGCACCACCACCAATGCCTTGCGCTCGGTGTTCTTGGTGCAGCCCAACAATGACCGCATCCGCTTCTCGGAACTCATCAGCCAACCGGGTAGTTTCATCAACGAGGACAAACCGGAGTATCGCGGGGCGGTGATGGCTAAGTCAACAAGCAACACCTATAGTCTGAAGCTCAAGACCGGGGAGACGTTGTGGTTCGAGCGGTCCGCCACCGCAAGTACCAAGACCAGACACTTTATGAGTCGGGTAGTGGACCGCAACGGCAACACGATAACGATAACGCGGGACCCAGGCCATAACGTCACGAAGGTGAGTTCAGTATCAGGCGAACTGACCTTCACGGTGGATGCCTTCACCGGTTTAGTGCAGAAAGTAGAGCGCACGGTAGCCGGAGTTA
>Ga0163154_10000754_pt1 | contig 50616 bp, 45 predicted proteins | sample OliLakLV19MP9P1_FD_148649 | JGI IMG/M metagenome (GOLD analysis project Ga0163154, IMG submission 148649) | Freshwater microbial mat bacterial communities from Lake Vanda, McMurdo Dry Valleys, Antarctica - Oligotrophic Lake LV.19.MP9.P1 | ecosystem: Environmental > Aquatic > Freshwater > Lake >...
GCTGTTAGTAGCGTAATATTATCCTTAAAATGAAGCTAAACTTGTATAATAAAATTTTAACACACTTTTTATTAAATTTTAAGAATAATATTTTGTTTTTACACATTTTTTATTCATAACATTTTGTTTTTTTTATAAAAAATTCAAACATTATTTGTTTAGCATTGCAGCAGGTTTTAACAAAAAATACTTGCATTATGAAAAAGAATGTCATAGTAATATTCTCGCTACTATGTGTAGCACTCGCCTATAACGGTTACAATCATGGCACACTTTTAACGCCCTCGCTCGTCCCGTTTACGGAAATTGATAAAATTCAGATAAATAGTCCCTTTCATGCGAAAGGCTTTGTCAAAGCGCGCATCACGCTGCTTGGATATTCGTACGTTACCTTGCAGGAGTCAGATAGAAGCGTGAGTATTTATTGTGAGAAATGCCCTGCTGAATGAACAACTATAACTATGAAAATAATAAAGTTAGAGAGAGCTAGAACTCCTGCACTCGAACTAATGGGGTTGACGATTCCAAGTGTGTCTTCGACATACCTAAAAATCGGCTACTCCGACAATTTTAGTGGCGCAGGGTATAAACCACATAGCAAGATATGGCACACAGTGTTTCGGGCTATGTTCTCTATGTTTCTATGTGGTTCAACACAAAATTTGTCAGAGTACCAAAATTATTGGCAAAACGTAGCAAAATTCGTTTTCGTAGTAAACTACTTGAGGTACACAGGACTTTTGAAGCCTCCAAAATTTCGGAAGCTCAAGCACAACAGCAAGCCACTGCACTTACCGCTTTCGTGGCAAAAGCTTACAGCAAAAAGTACAGAAAATCATTTTTACAAACTACCTTTGCACTGCTGCCTGCTCGTAGGGAACGTACCGCGTATTGCGCGGTGGCCCGCCACCAACTGTCGTGTCGCTAATCGCAACAACAACACGCCTGACAACCGCAACAACAACAACGGCTGTAGCTCAAATGAAGTACGGAGTGTACTACAGTCGAACAGAGCAAGGCAACCTTCTTCATTTTTGGAGATAAATAAGAGTGGTAAATACTGCCTGAACACCTGTCTTGAGTAGCATAGTCGGAGGCTATTGTCGAAAGAGATGGGTGTTTTTTTTATTTGGTCGTAGTGTCCCACTACAACCAAACGGGTAATCTCATAACTATAAAAGAAAGTGGCAAAACAGGGTTGTAACCCCAAAAGGGATGGCAAATCCAAACACGAGGGAGAGCAAAAAAAAACTACATACGCCCTGTGTGGGGTGTATGTAGCGGCTCGCCTTGTGTGTTGGGGCTATTTGTAACTATAATGCGGAGGGAGAGGGATTCGAACCCTCGGTAAGTATTACTACCTACGACAGTTTAGCAAACTGCTGGTTTAAGCCTCTCACCCATCCCTCCAAGAATGTTGTGTTTGGCTTAATAGCGTGTTGCAAAGTTAGATATACTTTTTTGTATTTCCAAATATTTTGAAAAAAAATAATAAATATTATGTTGTGAAGCCGTATTTTAGCCAGTTGAGCGTTTTTCTAATCAAGCTTCGTTTGAAGAAATCTTTAAATGATTTTTGAATTTGATTATTTAAACAGAGGGTTGGTGGAAGTATATAGGGTGAATTATCCAACACTACATCATATTTGCCTGTGGCTGGTGTATGCGTACCTGTTTTGTCTGCACCAATATTCTGTATTTTTGAGTGGGTTGGGTAAACACAATAAGCGCCTTGCCTAAAATGCGTATAGGCCCATCGGATTGCCCACGAATTAATTTCTCCGCGTTGTTGCCTCAAGAGCATGATGCTCAAATCATCGCCGCCTGTATTGAAAGCGTGGCGTTGTTTCTTGTCTTTTATGAAAGATTGAAAGTCAGGTATTTCCCAATCTGCTTTTTGCCATCTATCTCTCCACGTTGCCCAGCCCCATGAAGAAGGTCGTGGGCAAATAAAAACGTCATGCGGATAATTATGAGGGATTTGAATAGGGAAATTGTATCCTGATATAGAAAAGATATTTTTTTGCGCTTGGTAGCACGATAGCGCCTGATGCATATAATCCAAGAAATTAGTAGCACATAGCATATCATCTTCCAATACGATAACGCTTGGATATTGTGCCAATACTTCGCTTACGCCTTCAATGACGGCATTTGCTAGGCCTTTGTTCTCTTGTCTGATTGTTAAGTGAACTTTTTTAAATCCTACAATTTTCTTCAACAGCGCGTGCACTTCTTGTACGGCTGTGTGGTCAGCATCACTTTTCGCGCCGTCCGCAAACACGAATAATTCAGATGCTTGCGCAAGTGGGTTTTGTAGCAAAGAGGAGATAGTTTGGGCAGTATGTACGGGGCGATTGTATGTAAAAAGTACAATAGGCGTGTGCATCATTAGGCATACAGGCTTTGTATTTTCGCTCTTATTTGTTCGAGTAGGTTAGTCGGAAGTTCTTTTCCGCATTTGCAACGCACCATTTCACGCAAAGCTTTATCTGTTTCAAAACAGTCGCTACAATGTGGGCAAGTATCAAGGTGTTTGCGCACATAATCGATTTGCGATTTAGAGGCTTCTTTGTCTAAGACAAGCTGCGCCCACTCTTGGCAGGTAAGGCAGCCTCCGCAGTGCAAGGAGATAGTAGTATTGTTTTCCATATTCAATTAGTTCCGCGTGTAACCCTCTTGTCGAGCGTAGTCGGTAAGTTTTTCTTTTAAAATATAACGGGCTCTGTGCAACCTTGAGCGCACTGTGCCTATTGGAATGTCTAAGATTTTCGCCATTTCTTCGTAGCTAAATCCTTCAAGGTCGCACAATACTATGACTGTTCGAAAATCAATAGCAAGCATATTGAGCGCATTCGCGACTTCATCTCCAATTTTACCTTGCAACACGTCGAGGCGTAAGTCTGTCGAGGCTTTGTTTTCTGCTTCTTCAGAGTTGTAGCTTTGTTCGAGGTCTTGGTAGTCAATTTTGTTGGGTTCCTTTGTCTTTCTGCGGTATTCGTTGATGAAGGTGTTTTTTATTATTCTAAACAACCATGCTTTCGCGTTAGTTCCCGTTTTGAAAGAATCTAAGAAACGAAATGCACGTAGGAAACTGTCTTGCACAAGGTCTTTGGCATCGTCTTCGTCAAGTGTGAGGCGAAAAGCAAAGTTGTAGGATGCAGCAAGTAGTGGTTCAAAATCTTGCTGGAAGATAATGTTTTTTTGTTGCTCTGTATATTCGATTTCAGTTGTCATATCAACAAAATAGATAATCTATTGTTTTACAATGATTTAACTAATCATTAGCTAAAAAGTACACTAAGTTAGTCATTATTTTGATATTATCAAAAAAAATTAAATTACACTACATTTTTAACTTTTCGGCTACTACAATTTATATAAACTATAATAGCCGAAGAGATATTTGGTACTCTGACAAATTTTGTGTTGAACCACATAGAAGCATAGCGAACATAGCCCGAAACACTGTGTGCCATATCTTTCTATGTGGTCTATACCTTGCTCCACTAAAATTGTCGGAGCACCAGATATTTTATTTTATTTTTGTAACAATCAATATTGTACAAGTGAAGTTATCTTCCTTGCCTGTCATAGGATTGATGGATACGGGGCGTTGTTCAGCAGGATTTGAAGATGGTTTGATGATTTTTGTTTCTTTTTTGCCTTCGATGGTTACTTTTTTACCCTCATAGTCGGCAAGTGATCGTGTAGATTCGTTGCGAATCACGATTTCTGTTTCGTCTTCTTGTAGCAATACATAATACTCGCTGCCTTCAGCGCAGAAACTCTGTGTGCTTTTTGACCATGGTTTTTTTTGTAGTGTACCTTCAAACATCATGTTTTTTGTTTTGGTTATTGGTTTTACTTTTGGCGGTTTGGGTGGTGTTTTTTGAGCAAAAGTGGCATTGCTACAAAAGATGAGACAACTTGTGAGCAACATTATACATAAGTAGCGCATGTAGGCAAGGGGTTTATAGGTTTTAGGAATGAAACGAGTGAGCATTAGAAAAGTTGTATTTCTTCAAAATATTCTATCGCGTGGGTTTGGAGTAGTATTTCCTGCGACTCGAGGTCTAGGTGAGGCAAGGGCTGTACTTGTTTCCAATGAGGCCAGCCGTCTTGGTCGCTTCCCTCGAGTTCGTAGATGCCTGCATAGCTTAGTATTTTGCAAGTTGCGATGTGCATCAGGTCTTGTTTTTCTTCCTTGTTGAAAGTGCGTGTGCCTTGTCCGAGTTCTTGCAAACCGATAAGAAAGAGAACAGCGTTCATATCAGCAGGGCGCTTGCCTACCAACATAGCCAATTTGTCTAATAAATATTCCCATTGTCTTTCGATGGGGAGTTCGTTTTTGCGCATAAGAGATTATTTTTTATAGTAATTTTGTAATGTGTTGTTTATGATATGGTATGTTTGTTCTTTTAAAATTGTTACGTCAGCTATGGTTAATCCTTTGGTTTCTATTGGTTTATGAAAAATAATGACAGACTTATGCCACTGCATTTTGTTGATTTTGAATAAGGAAAGAATATGCCAATTATACGGAATCGTAACAGGAATTATGGGTTTCTGTAGCTCGATAGCCAAGCGAAACGTGCCGTCTTTGAAAGGCATCAGCGTAGGCGATTCGTCTGCCCAAATGCCTCCTTCAGGAAATACCACTAGGCTCTTGCCTGCCTCCGAAGACTTTTTGCAGTCTTGATAAGTGCGGTAGCGGTCGCGCATGCTGTTGCGGTTGATGGGTATGTGGAAAGTCCGAAACAGTCGCCCAAAGAGAGGGACGTGCAATAGTTCATGCAATCCCACAAATGCAAAATATGTTGGTATGGTAAGTGTAAGCAATGGTATGTCAAAAAATGAAAAATGGTTTGGGCAAAACAAATAGCTTTCTTTTTTGTCAGGCGTAAATTCCCACTTAGCTTTTACAGGTAAGAAACACCAAGCATACCATAGCCACGCCCAAATGCTACTCACAGGTTGGTAATAGACATGCCATGCTTTTCGCAACATTAACACCCAAAAAATGGGGTAAATGAGCAAAAAGGTAAGCACAAAACCTACTGTTATCCACGCAAAGTAAAGGTAACGCATGCTTTTTTGTTCCTCTTTTTCAAAAAAAACATTATGAAGTGCAATGATAGTGATATTTTCGGGGTTTCCAAAATAATTGTTTGGTGCTTCGACAAATTTAGTGGAGTAAAGTATAAACCACATAGAAAGATATGGCACACAGTGTTTTGGGCTATGTTCTCTATGTTTCTATGTGGTTCAACACAAAATTTGTCAGAGTACTATTTTTATTTACTCCCACAAAACGCTTTTACCGCTATCAAACCACTTTTCAAGGTCGTTGCTATATGTATTTTCCAATACGTTGCGTTTTATTTTAAAAGTAGGTGTCAAGATATTATTTTCGATAGTCCATGCTTCTTTGCAGATGATTACTTGCTGCAATTTTTCATAACTTGGCAGCCCTTTATTGATAGTTTTCAGGGTAATATCTATAGTACTTGCAAGCCCGTCTTTGTTAGTAGCAAATGCCTTCTTGCCTATGTCCGAAAGCACAACAAGCGCGACAGGCTGCGCCAGATTGCGCCCTAAGACACAAACTTGCTCTATATTTTCGTTTTCTGCAAAACCTGCTTCAATCGGACTTGGTATTATAAATTCGCCCTTAGTAGTTTTGAATTGGTCTTTTACGCGCCCTGTGATACGCAACAAGTCGTTGTGAAACTCACCCATATCGCCTGTATGCAACCAGCCGTCTTGTACAGTTTCATTTGATTTTTCCTCGTCCTTATAATAACCAGTCATCACCCAATCTGCTTTCATGAGGATTTCTTGCGTGCTGGGGTCTATTTGTACGTGGCAGTCAGGGTAAGGTTGCCCTACTGTACCCATTTGTATATTGTCGGCACGCATGAGTGTGCAACAGCCATTGTTTTCAGTCATGCCATAAGCTTCTTGTATGACGATGCCTAATTTTTGAAACCATTTGAGGAGTGAAGCAGGCATAGGCGCGGCACCTGTAAGCAGTATTTTGGCTTTTGATAAGCCCAATCCTTTTTTTATTTTGTTTTTTACAATACCTGAAATAATCGGAATTTTGAGCATCAAATTGAGTTTCTTTTGAGGCATTTTTGTCAAAATCCCTTGTTGAAATTTTGCCCAAATACGTGGCACAGCAAGGAAATGGGTGGGTTCTACAGAGGCGAGATTTTTAGAAAATGCGTCCAAACTCTCTACGAAAGACACAGAGCCACCCGAAAGCAAACTGGCTACTTCTACTATTTGACGTTCTGCAATATGGCAAAGTGGCAGGTAAGAAAAGAACTTATCTGTAACCGAGCCGATTTTCAAGATAGGCAAGGCAGATTTTACGGCACTCGCCATCGTAAAAAAGGTATTCATTACGCCTTTCGGTGTGCCTGTAGTACCCGATGTATAAATAATAGTGCAAAGGTCTTGCAATTTGGGAATATGACTTTCCTGCGAAGGCGTGTTTTTGGCTATTAAGTCATTCCATTTTTCATAACCTGCTTCTTCCGCAGGGCTTTCAGGCAAGGTAATACCTCGTATGTGGCTTCCGATACCTGCTTTCATGGTTTTCCAACTGTCGAGCTTGCCTATAAACAATACTTGGCAGCCGCTATGGTCGAGTACTTCTTTTATCTTGTCGTCTGTGAGGGTTGGATAAAAAGGCACGGAAACATGCCCCGTCATGAGTATAGCTAAGTCCGCCATAATCCAATGTGCACAGTTTTTAGAAACTAACCCAATATTGCTTAGGGGAGGCAAGTTCATGGCTTTCAAAACCGAAACCATACGGCGCACTTGATTGCCGACTTCACCCCACGTGTATTCTGTCCAGTTGTCGCCTACAGGCTGGCGCAAATACACACTGTTGGGTGTTTCTTTTTCCCATTTATAAAAAAAAGATACAATGGGTTTCATAAACGGGTGTTGCTGTGAAACGGGCGTAGCAGTAACAGATGTTTGCATACTATAGTTATATTTATAATTTTTATTGGAATGTTTGAATTTGACTGCTATAATAAACCAAAAAAGTGATATCTTGTTACTCAATAATACAATTTTTTCTTGTTTTTATTGTAAAGTCTTAAAAATCAATCTTTTACAGAATGAAAAAATGAAAAAAAATATCCTTTTTTTCGTTTTTTGTAATTCTCTACAAAATAAACTAAATTGCACGCTATTTCGTTTAAGAGTTAAGCAAATACTTCATATCTATGAAAAAAATACTTCTTTTCGCCACCCTATTCCTTGCTACACATACCGTTTGGGCGCAAGGCATCATGAGCTTTCCCAAAGAAACCCACGAATTTGGGGACATTGAGGAAGGGACAATCGCCGTGTATGAATTCGAATTCACCAATACAGGCGACCAACCCATCGAGATAACACGCGTACAAGCCGCCTGCGGTTGTACAACACCCGAATGGACAAACAAGCCTGTTTTTCCGGGTGAGCAAGGCAAAATAAAAGCCAGCTATAACAGCGAAGGTCGACCAGGCTTGTTCAATAAAAGCATTACTGCATATAGCAATGCACGCAAAGAAATGATAGTCTTGTTCATCAAAGGCTTCGTAAAACCCAAACAAACCCTGGGGCAGGACGGAGCTAAGTTTGTACAAACTGAAGAGTCTAAAATAACGCTCTTGCCTCCCACTATCCAAGTAAGCAAAGCCAACCACGACTTCGGCAAAGTGCAAACAGGCGAAAAAGCAAAAGAACGCTTTTTTATCCACAATACTGGGCAAAACACGCTTGTCATACAAGCCATCGAAAACAACAACAAGGCGGTCTCTTTTGGTATCTCGACAGTTACCATATCCCCGAACCAACCTGCTATGCTCGACATCACTGTAGAAAGCGACAAACTACAAAGCATCAGCGAAAAACTTATCCTGCGCACCAATGACCCCAAAATGCCTATACAAGTCATTGAAATCAAAGGCGAAATTTATGAAGACTTTGGCAAACAAATGTTTAAAGCCAAGAAAACCTAACTTGCCTACGGTAGCGTTTAAAACGCTGCCTTTTTTTTACTTCTCTCATGTGCCGATGATGTACACTTTTCGTACTACTTTTGCAACATGAAAACATTGAGTTTTAAAATAAAATTTGGTCTATAGGTCGCGTACCGAAAAAATTACAGAAACAATTTTTTCATAAACAGAGCAAAATACAAAATACACTTTATATTTGCTTTAAAATTGCATTTAACCCACTTCAAATTGTACTGTTATGATTATTGGCGTACCCAAAGAAATCAAAAATAACGAGAATCGTGTAGCACTCACACCTGCAGGCGCGTCTGAGCTTACCAATCATGGACATAAGGTCTATATCCAAACCACGGCAGGCGATGGTAGCGGGTTTCCCGATGCAGAATATGTAGAAGCAGGCGCGGAGATTCTGACTACCATTGAGGCAGTCTATGCTATTGCTGAAATGATTGTGAAAGTAAAAGAGCCAATCGAGTCGGAGTACAAACTCATCAAACCCGACCAATTGCTGTTCACGTATTTTCACTTCGCCTCGTATAAACCGCTTACAGATGCCATGATTGCCTCAAAAGCCATCTGCCTTGCCTACGAAACCGTAGAACGGACAGACCGCTCCCTGCCATTGCTCATTCCTATGTCGGAAGTAGCAGGACGCATGGCTATCCAAGAAGGTGCAAAATACCTCGAAAAACCATTGAAAGGACGTGGGATTTTATTAGGCGGCGTACCCGGTGTAAAACCTGCGAACGTATTGATACTCGGTGGCGGAATAGTAGGCACGCAAGCCGCAAAAATGGCAGCCGGCTTGGGCGCACACGTGAAGATTATGGACGTGAGCTTGACACGCCTGCGCTATTTGGCAGACATCATGCCAGCCAACGTAGAAACTTTGATGTCAAACAAATATGCTATCCGCCAAGCACTAGTGCATGCTGATTTGGTAATCGGAGCTGTCTTGATACCAGGCGCAAAAGCACCACACCTAGTAACCCGCGAAATGCTCAAAATCATGAAAGCAGGCTCCGTGATCGTTGATGTCGCTGTCGACCAAGGTGGTTGCATAGAAACATGCAGACCAACTACACACGAAGACCCTACTTTTATCATCGACGACGTAGTTCACTATTGCGTAGCCAATATGCCGGGAGCTGTGCCTTATACCTCTACTGTAGCACTCACAAATGCCACTTTGCCTTATACAGTTGATTTGGCGAACAAAGGCTGGCAAAAAGCTTGTATAGACAATCATGAATTACGTTTAGGACTAAACGTGGTGCGCGGTGACGTTGTTTACAAAGGTGTTTCTGACGCATTTGACATTCCCTACACTGATGTAGCTAAACATTTAGCTTAAGTTTAGAGATACAAATAGATGATTGCTGCAAAATTTTGTTGTAAAAACTTAAATTTTGCAGCAATCTTTGTTTTGTTTGTTACTTCCAACACTTCCCAGCAACTTTTTTGAATTTTACATTTATAAAACATATGGTGCTCCGACAATTTTAGTGGAGTAAGGTATAAACCACACAGAAAGATACGGCACACAGTGTTTCGGGCTATGCTTTCTATGTGGTTCAACACAAAATTTGCCAGAGTACCTTTTGTTTGTTACTTCCAAGCAATTTTTATTTGCTCGCCTGCTTTCCATTCAAAAACAATTTTCAGTTCTTTTTCTGCAGGTTGCCAATAGCCGTCGCCTGTACGCGCTTCTTGCATACCGACGATTTGCAAACTTTTCCCGTTGATACTAAAGGTAGTCGGTTTAGCATCTAATCCTTTGATAATGAAAGTGATTGTTCTATTTTTTGTTAAGAAAGCATTGCCATTGCCTTGCAAATTTTGTGGAACAACTGCCGCGAGTTTGAGGGTTCCTTTAGCCGCACTTGCTTCACAAGCGACAAAGCCTGCCTCTGTGATGTTACTATCTAAAGTGTTTTGTTCAAAATAAACATTCGAAGTAGTTTCTACAGTTCCTGCTTTTGCGGTTCTATCTTCGATATAGTAGGTAAGGTTTATTTTGTCCGTCGCGTATTTTTGTGCCAATCGGTCATCAGGCAAGGTCAGTAGGCAAGTTCCCCCGCGTACAAATACAGGAAAGTAGCCCATGTTTTGGCGGTCAAGTTTAGCATCTATCCATTGCCCACCTTTATGTTTTTCATTTGTAAAAAAATTATACCAGATGTCGCCTTTAGTCAGGTAAAGTTTTCGGCTTACTGCACCCGAATCAAGTATCGGGGCGACCAAGAAGTCACGCCCCCAGAGATACGTGTCAGCTACATTGTAAAGTTCGGTGTTATTGGGTTCGGCTACAAAAAGTGGGCGCATCAGCGGTTTGCCCGTTTGGGTATTTTCGTAGGCAAGGCTTTGATTGTAAGGCAGTAAGCGATAACGCCATTTTATAATTTCGCGTGCAATACTTTTCGTGGGTTCGCCATACATTACAGGTTCAGACGGCACTTGCTCTTGGCAGTGTGGGCGAAAAATAGGCTGAAACAAACTGTATTGCAACCAACGAATGTACAATTCGTCATCTTTTTTGCCTCCTGCGAAGCCGCCTGCGTCTGCGTGCATATAACCTACTCCACACAAGCCCATTGACATAGCGAGGGCAGGTTGTCCACGAAAACCTTTCCAGCTATGCCCTACATCTCCTGACCAAGGAATAAGTCCAAAACGCTGTGAACCTGCAAAACCTGAGCGCATGAGTATGAAAGGGCGGATTTTGGGGTAATCGCGTTTGAATCCTTCGTGGATCATTTTTGCCCAATAATGTCCATAAATATTATGCACTTCTTGCGCCCGTGCCTTCCCGTCAAGGTGAAAAATAGCGTCAGGGTGTGTTTCGGGCTCACCCAAGTCGCCCCACATACCATATACTCCTTGATTAACAAGGTTCTTGTATTTGTTCCAATACCATTTTTGGGTGTTGCCTTTAAAAATATCGAGTATCCCTGTTTCTCCAAACCAAAAATTTTTGATGACATAGCTATTCAAGTTCTTATCGGTAGCGAGTAAATTTAATTTTTTAGTTTCCTCGTAATTGATAGAGCTGGTGAGCATAAAAGGCTGGGTTATCAAAACGGTTTCCACGCCTTTTGCACGCAAGTCGGCAACCATTTTGGCGCCGTTGGGAAACTTAGGCTTGTACCAATCCAAATCCCCCATAGCCACGCTTTTCTTTACTACGCCTTCGCCATACCAATAATGGTCTAAAATGACTGCCGAAACAGGTATATCTTGTTTTTCAAATTCTGTAACAATATTGCGGGTTTCTTCTTCACTATGATAGCCATAACGCGAAGCGTAATTGCCCAAAGCCCATTGGGGAGGCAAGGGTTGCCTGCCTGTAAGCAAAGTATAACTTTCTAAAAGGTCGCACATATTCTCGCCTGCGATGAAGTAGTAAGTCATCTTGCCTGCGATGGCTTCAAAACTCATTTTGTCGGAAGCGGTCGCACCCAAATCTACAAAACCTTTGGTGGCATTGTCAAAAAAAAGCATGTAATTGCTGGAAGACATCACGACAGGAATAGAATAATTCAACACTTCTGCATAATCTTCATAGCTATAATGTGGGTTGTTGTACAACAAAAGGCGTTTTCCGCGCCTATTCAATGGCAAAGCTCGCGCACCTGCGCCATACAAAGCATCTTCCTTGTTGGGAAGCGCAAATTGAAAGCCTTTGAGGGTGTCCCGCTGGAAAAGCCCGCCCAAATGGGTAGTTTTAAGCTGGCTTTTATAAAAACACTTTATCTTTAACTCACCTGTAGTTGCAATTTCTAAAGCAATGTCTTTAGTATTGACTACCAATGCTTGTGCTTTACTTTTTACAGTAGTTTTTGGTTTTTGGGAGGCAAGGACGACTGCGTGCGAGCTATCGGGTTGCACTGTGCCTTGCACTATAAAGGAAACCTCCATGACTTTTTCAGTCATAGGCACTATGCGCAACATGCCTGTATTGGTTTTGATATTTAGTACGCCATTTTGCCAAGTGTGGCTTTGATACGCCGTTTGCGCACTTGCCTGCCTATCCAGCATAAGCAAGCAAACAAGGGAAAGGATAAGGTATTTTTTCATATTTTTTTTTTGAAGCAAAACTACTAAAAACCTTACAATAAAAACGCTTTTGGCTTATAAATGAGTGCAAAAGTTTGTTCTTTTCATATAGACTTCTTGCAAAAATCCTTTTCCCCCTCTCGACATCGGAGAGAGGGCAGGGGTTGGTCTTTAGAAACACTTTCGCAAGAAGTCTGATATACACACCATTTACACATTCATTTTGGCAAAAGAAAAGTTAAAAAAAAAATTTAAAAAAAATCTTTTTTTTTTGCAACTTTTAAAAAACCACTGCGTATAACCACTTATAAGCTAAAACAAAATTATTATTCACCGAAAAAATTACTACTATGTTATCTATCTTCCAAAACAAAAAAAAGAGTGTAAGCTATCGCAAAGTTAGCGTTCTTAACTTAAAAACGAATGACACTTGTTTTTACGGTGGTCATAGTTCACCATTCATGGTTACCGAAATCAATACCACGCCACGCGGTGTATTTTTCGTACAAATCAAAAGCCATAAATCAGGCAAGTCCTATTTATTTACCGACAATACGATGGTATTGGTGGAAGCAAATGACTAAATACAACCTCTCCTATCGAATTATTTTTTAGTTTTATATTATAAAATTTCTGTTTTCATTTTTCCCTCGGAAAGAGAAGTGCTATTGGCACATTCTCTTTTTTTGTTTTTTTATAAAAATCCGCACTATTCACTATTCTGGCAAGGGCATCAAAGACATATAAAATTTATTGAGCAAAGAAAAATAACACGAAATATCCGCGACTGTAAATTTTTCGTTGCACAATTCAGCAACAACATATCGATTATCCTGTGATTTTCCGTGTGTTTCACCTACGGAAAACCAAATCAAATAACATTTTACGATCACCTATCACTCTGCAACAGAAAATTTACAGAAACAAACAGTCTATCTTTTTTATAAAAACTTCTCATGCAACTCAGTACCTTAGCCGAATTTCAGGCGATCCTTGCAGATTGCCAACAACTTTTTACTAAGAAACACGCCGACTATGGATCCGCTTGGCGTATCATGCGCTTGCCAACTTTGACTGACCAAATATTCATAAAAGCCAAAAGAATACGCACTGTCCAAGAAAAAGGAAAGCAAGAAGTAGCTGACAACATCATGTCCGAATTTATGGGCATCATCAATTATTGCTTGATAGCACTCATGCAAACTGAATTCGAGGCGAAAGGCGAAATGGAAATGGACTTAGACCTTGAACGCATACAAGGGCTGTACAGGCAACAAATTACCGAAACGCAAGACCTCCTGCTCAAAAAAAACCACGACTATGGCGAAGCATGGCGCGACATGCGCATCAATTCTATGACTGACCTCATTCTCATGAAAATCTTGCGCCTCAAACAAATAGAAGACAAGGCAGGAAAGATGCTCGTTTCCGAAGGCGCAGAAGCAAATTACCGCGACATTTTAAACTATGCCGTTTTTTGTTTGATAAAAATGAACCAAAACAATAACTAAAATTCAAACGCTACAAGACAACGCTACAAGATTGCAAATAATCTTACAGCGTTGTTTTGCATTTTACCTATAAAAAATTAGCCTATTCCTTGAAAAAAGCAACATTAACAAGCATTTAACGTATAAAATTTTGCAAAGTAAAATATTACCTTTTTCTTTGCAGCACAATTCAATTACAACTTCTTGTAATTGTTTTATAAAGAAGCACCGAGAGAACAGGCTCTACAAAGTGCTGGCAACCTACCCCCACTCAATAGCAAGAGCAGGCAAGGTGCTAATTCCTGCCTAAATATTTTAGGAACTATAAAACCCACTCATTTGCCATGCAAAACACATTTGCTTACCTGCCTACCTTGCCTACGCAAGACTTTTCTAAAACAAAACACACACACAACACAGTTTTTGGTTGTTGTTGTTGCTGTTGAGCAAATCCCCCTTCTTCTTATCTTCTTGGCACAATCTGTTAGACCAACGTCTATTAGATAATCTCTCTCACGTTTTTATGAAAAAAATAGTAATGCTTTTCTGGGCAATACTCATAAGTACGGTTGTATATGCCCAAAATACCACCATCAGGCACCAAGTTTGGCTCGGTGCCGTCCAACAATTTCATATCAAAGGCAAATGGGGCTTGTGGCTTGATGAACAATACCGTACTTGGGACAATCTTCACAACAAAGTATCTACAGTAGCCATTCGAATAGGAGTCATATATCAACCTATAAAAGACCTTCGCATAGTAGCTGGATACGCTTATTTTCGCATCTTTCCGTTAAACGGAAACTTGCCTGCCCCACACGAACACAGAGGCTGGCAAATGATACAATGGACACTCAAAACACCTAAAATGCGCCTCATACAAGGCATCAGAACAGAACAAAGATTTAGAGAACGCATCAAACAAAACAAACACACTGCCAAATATGCCTTCAACCATAGATTTAGATACAACATCAACGCCACTTTCCCTTTCCGAAAAGCCAACGCTTTTCAACCAAAAAGCCTCGCTTATACTATCGGAAATGAAGTAATGTTCAACGTAGGCAAGGAAATTATTTGGAATACATTTGACCAAAACAGGGCCTGGATAGGCTTGCAATACCAAATCAATCCTAAACTATCACTACAGGTATTTTATATGCTTTTGTACCAACATTTGCCCCAACCTAATCAATACCTTTTAAGCAACAACATACGCATTACTTTACAATATCAACAATAAATCAATATATGAACAAGTTTTTTCTCTCTTTCTTTTTTTGTTTTTTGGCAGGCGAGGTACCTGCACAAACGACTGCTATACCGCCCTCCTTGCCTGAAACCAAAAAAGCTACAAATAATGTGCGTTTTGATGGACAAATAGGCATAAGTACCAATGGACAAGCCTTTTTTCTTAATTTCGGAGGTCCTAACCTTCGATTTCAATACAAAAAAATCGCGTGGGGATTCGGCATGTATCCTTCCCTACGTTTTTGGGAAGATGCACCCCGTACTTTTGTAACACCCTCGTTAGGTTTCGGGGCTTTTATACAATATAAAAAGGTAAGCCTTATCACACCTATTTATTACAACTCTCCTAAAAACGAATGGATACCCAGTGTTGGGCTTGCCTATAAATTAAATAAATAAACACAAAACCCCTCTCTCTCTTATGCTTAGTTTCCAAACCGAACTTGAAGACAATATAGTACAGCGCGACATCATAGAATTGGAGCGCAAAATCCGCCTTTTTCAAGAAGGGAAAATAGACAACGACAAGTTTCGTAGCCTTCGACTGGCGCGCGGTGTGTATGGGCAACGCCAAGAAGGTGTTCAAATGATACGTATCAAAATCCCTTACGGCAGTCTTACTACCCGCCAACTTGTACGCATTGCCGACATATCTGATGAGTATGCCAGCAGTACGCTACACGCCACCACGCGCCAAGACATTCAAATCCACTACGTTAGTCTTGATAAAACGCCTGAACTTTGGGCAAAACTTGAACAAGAAAACATCACCTTGCGCGAAGCCTGTGGAAACACTGTCCGCAATATCACCGCCTCTGCTACGGCAGGTATAGACCCGCTTGAGCCTTTTGATGTTTCGCCATATAGCCAAGCTATGTTTGAGTATTTTTTGCGCAACCCTATATGCCAAGAAATGGGTAGGAAGTTCAAAATAGCTTTCTCCGCACATGAGCAAGACTCTGCCTTTACTTTTATACACGACTTAGGCTTTATTCCTAAATTGATAGACGGCAAGCGCGGTTTCAAAGTACTCATAGGAGGAGGCTTAGGAGCGCAACCTTATTTAGCCGAAGTCGCAAACGAATTCTTGCATGAAGAATTTTTAATCCCTTTTACAGAAGCCACTTTGCGTGTATTCGACCGCTATGGAGAGCGCACGCGAAGACACAAAGCCCGCCTAAAATTCCTATTGCAAGAAGTGGGATTGCCTGAATTGTTGAACCTCATAGAACAAGAGCAGAAAGCAATTAAACACAAGACACTCTTTGTAAATACTGCCTACCTACAGCCTTTGCCCTTGCCTAAAGATACCATTTACCCCCATACAAACGCACCGATAACCCAAGACCAACGCTATCAAGCGTGGCATAAAACCAATGTTTTTCAACAAAAACAAGCAGGTTTTTATGGCGTGTATGTAAAGGTACTACTCGGAAACCTTACCTCCCAGCAGGCAAGAGATTTTGCAACAGTAGCCGCACAACACGCCACAGACGATATTCGAATCACAGTCAACCAAGGCTATTTGTTAAAGTTCGTAAGACCAGAAGCCCTTAACTCCCTATTTACCGCCTTAGATAGTTTAGGATTAGCCGAAGCAGGTTTTGATAGTACAGCAGATATTACCGCCTGCCCTGGTACCGATACTTGCAACTTAGGCATCTCAAACAGCACAAGCATAAGCAAAGCCTTAGAAAAAGTCATCAAAGAAGAATATCCCGACCTCATTTATAACCAAGACATCAAAATTAAAATAAGTGGTTGCCCAAACTCTTGTGGACAGCACGGCATAGCCTCCATCGGCTTTCACGGAAGTTCTTTGAAGCACGGCAAATTAGTCTTGCCTGCCCTCCAAGTATTATTGGGCGGAGGCGTAAAAGGAGATGGACAAGGCATTGTTGCTGACAAAGTAATCAAAATACCAAGCAAGCGCGGCCTAGACGCATTGCGCTTACTCCTTGATGATTATGAACAAAACCAATTAAACGGCGAATACTATGCAGACTATTATCAACGACTCGGTGAAAAATATTTCTACCACAAACTTAAACCCTTCACTAATTTAGATACTTTACAAGATGATGATTATTTAGATTGGGGCAATGATGATATATTTCAAGTAGAAAAAGCAGTAGGAGAGTGCGCAGGAGTTATCATTGATTTAGTAGCTACTCTTTTGTTTGAAACCGAAGAAAAATTTGCCTGGGCCTTAGAAGCATTGAGCAAAAACCTTTTTGCAGATGCCATATACCACGCCTACAACACTTTTGTAAGCGGCGCAAAAGCAATACTCCTTACCGAAGACATCAAAACCAATACACAAATATCTGTATTGAGAGAGTTTGACAAAGCGCTCACTCCTACAAATTCGTTTTCTTTTGGTGAAAGTTTAGAAACACACGTCTTGCGAATCAATCAATACGAACCAAACGAAAACTTTGCAAAACACTACATCAAAGATGCAGAAAACTTTTTGAACGAAATAAAAGCGTACAAAGAAGTAGCAGTATAAATTTTTGGTTCTTAAAAAGTTATGATACTTTTTTCAAATTTTGTAGAGGCGTGTACTAGTTAAGACATCAAACACATATAAATGGATTCTTTACTCAATAAGATAAGGTTTTAAACCTTATCCTATTGAACAAAGAAAAATACCAAAAAATTTGTCAAAGTGTTGCATATTTTTAAGAGTCAAAGTTTTACCTTACCACTTAAAAGCTTTATCTTACCACTTAAAAGCTATAATGTGTAATGTGAAGTCTATATGTTGCACTGCAAAAGCTATAATGTGTAATGTGAAGTCTATATGTTGCATTGCAAAAGCTATAATGTGTAATGTGAAGTCTATATGTAGCATTGCAAAAGCTATAATGTGTAATGTGAAGTCTATATGTTGCATTGCAAAAGCTATAATGTGTAATGTGAAGTCTATATGTTGCATTGCAAAAGCTATAATGTGTAATGTGAAGTCTATATGTTGCACTGCAAAAGCTATAATGTGTAATGTGAAGTCTATATGTTGCACTGCAAAAGTTATAATGTGTAATGTAAAGCCTTCAATGCTTAACTAAAAAAACAAACCTTAAACCCTAAACCCTAAAAATTATGCAACCAAAATTAACACTTGTAGGCGCTGGTCCAGGAGATGCCGAACTTATCACATTAAAAGGTATAAAAGCTTTGCAAAAAGCAGATGCAGTATTGTATGATGCACTCGTAAACCCTGAACTTTTGGCATATATACCTACACACGTACCACAAGTATTTGTAGGCAAGCGATTTGGCGACCACTACCTCCAACAATCCGAAATCAATGACCTCATTATAGAATACGCCTTCAAATACGGCAATATTGTACGACTCAAAGGTGGCGACTCGTTTGTCTTTGGCAGAGGGTACGAGGAAATAGAATACGCCATGAGCTTTGGTATTCATACTGAAGTAGTACCGGGCATTAGTAGCGCCTTGGGAGTTCCTGCCTTGCTCAATATTCCTATGACACACAGGGGCGATAGTGAAAGCTTTTGGGTACTTACAGGAACTACCAAAGCGCATTTACTGTCCACTGATATAGAACTTGCTGCCAAGTCTACAGCTACTGTAGTCATCTTGATGGGAATGCACAAATTAGCACAAATCATTGATATTTTTCAGCAGGCAGGCAAGGAAGAAACTCCTATAGCTATTATTCAAAACGGCACACTTCCAAACGAGCTTGTCGTAGTAGGCAAGATAAACAATATTTTAGCACAAGCTCAAGACGCACAAATAACCTCGCCAGCCATTATAGTTATTGGGCAAACCGTTCAAAAATACCTCCACTTACATACCAAAAACACCTACCCTTATGAACAACTTGTTTCCCATATTTATTAAATTACATCAAATAGATACACTTTTAGTAGGCGGAGGCAATGTAGGTTTGGAAAAATTAACAGCTATGCTTAACAACAGTCCTGAAGCGCGTATCACTTTAGTAGCAGAGCGCATTTTGCCTGAAGTAAAAGCCCTTGCCTCCCAACATACAACCGTCCAAATTTTTGAAAGAGTATTCCAGACTTCTGATATGGCAGGCAAGGATTTAATCATTTTAGCAACAGATAACCAAACTTTGCACCAAGAAATAAAAACCCTTGCCTCCCAAGCCAAAATACTCACCAATGTAGCCGATACACCTGCCCTTTGTGATTTTTATTTAAGCTCGGTAGTACAAAAAGGCAACCTGAAAATTGCCATTTCCACCAATGGAAAGTCGCCTACAGTAGCCAAACGCATTAAAGAAACCCTAAACGATGTTTTTCCTGATGAAATAGACGAAGTATTGAACAAAATGAGCGACATACGCAATACACTTTCAGGTGATTTTGCAGGCAAGATAAAACAACTCAACCAAATAACAGAAACACTCGCACCCAATAAAACACGTAAGCAAAGCCAACAAATAAATGAAAGGAAGTGGAAAACATTTGCCTCCCGTATTTTATTTGCCTTCTTCTTTATGTTTTTAGGTCATTTTGTACTTTCCTACATTCCATACCCTATTTTATTAAAACAAAGCAGCGAACTCATAAGCCAAATACCTACTTATTTTTATTGGATGGTTTTAACAGGATTTCTTGCCCAGTTGATAGATGGTGCAGCAGGAATGGGCTACGGCGTAACCTGCACAAATGCTTTGCTCACAATGGGAATACCTATGCCTGCCATCAGTGGGAGTATTCACACAGCCGAAATGTTTGCTACAGGCGTGTCAGGCTATAGCCATTACCGTTTTGGCAATATTAACAAGAAGCTTTTTAAAACCCTGCTCATACCCGGTGTATTAGGTGCAATAACAGGCGCTTTATTGCTCTCTTTTTTAGGTGAAAAATACGGTGCTTTTATAAAACCCATGTTGGCTTGTTATACTTTTTTCTTAGGCGTTAAAATTCTCTCCAAGGCTTTTAAAGGTAAACCCAAAAATCAGAAAGTACGCAACTTAGGATGGTTAGCAGGCGCGGGCGGTTTCTTAGATGCCTTTGGCGGCGGCGGTTGGGGACCCTTGGTTACGAGTACTCTCATCTCAAAAGGTAAAAAAGCCAACTATGTAGTAGGTTCAGTCAGCCTCACAGAGTTTTTTGTAACCTTTGCGGCGGCAGTAACCTTCTTCTCGGTGTTAGGTGTCAAGCATTGGGATATTATAGTCGCCCTGATAATTGGAAGTTCGATTGCCGCACCTTTAGCTGCACGTTTAGTAGGTGTCTTGCCTGCCCGCAAAATGCTAACATTAGTAGGCATTATGATTATTATCTGGAGCAGTGTGTTACTTGTCAAGACAGTAGGCAAGTTCTTTTAATAGTTTTCTACTACTTACACACCACAAAACAAAAGGTACTCTGACAAATTTTGTGGAGGCGTATATTAGTAGGACATCAAACGCGTATAAACGGCTTCTTTACTCAACAGGATAGGATTTTAAACCCTATCTTATTGAGCAAAGAAAAACGCCATAAAATTTGTCAGAGCACCAAACAAAAAGAGCTTAACAAAGTTTCTAACCTTTGTCAAACTCTTTTTATTTCGATATATTGATTAAACTTTTTGCTTAATTTTATCAGCATTATAGTCGGGATAATGTTTAGCGAGTGCTTCTTCTATAGTATTAAAAGTTTGTTGTTGCAATGCTTCCATATCTTTTGAAGTAAGCCCTTTGGTATCAATAGGTTCATGCACCATTATTTTAGCAGGATACCACGCCGTCTGAAATTTTTTATCCATAATTTTCCAGTTGTCCAACAATGTAACAGGAACGATCGCCACTTGTGCCTCAATAGCGAGGCGGAAAGCACCATCTTTGAACACGCTTAGGTACGGTGGCTCACCTTTTATACCACCTTCAGGAAAAATAATGATACTTTGCCCTTGCCTAAGTGCTTCTTTAGCCTTTAGGAAAGCGCGTAGCGAGCTAATTTTGCTTTCTCGGTTCACCATAATATGCAGTTTTGAGAACATGGCGCCGAATAACGGCACTTTCGCAAGCGAGTCTTTACCCATAAACTTATAATCCCCCTCGACCACCAAACCCATCGCTATTATATCCAACCAAGACGTATGATTGGCACAATAAACGCATGGCTTACCTTTAGGTATATTCGTTTTGCCTACTATCGGGAGCGGCAAAAAGCTAAACCAAAAAAACAGGCGCGCCCACGCATAGTTAAGTTTGGAAGCATACGGATGCCATTTTGGACGCGAAGCAGACAAATGTAAAAGAGGCAAAAATAATAGAAAAGGAACAAAAAAAGAAAGCCCTCCCCAGATGCCGAACAAAAAATTGAACCAATGGCGCATCAAAATCGTTAAAATTTAAAGTTTTCAATTAGTTATTGTATATTTGAACGTTTTTTTAAGGATACTTATTTTAATCTAAGACAAATAAAGAACCAGATTGGTTGTTTTGCCTACTTAAAATATTGATTTTTAAAGCCTTATCGTTTATCAATCAACAAACTTTTTTGCAAAAATAATATAAAAATGTATCTAAAAAAAATAATACCTGCTATTGCGCTCTCATGGGGGCTTTTTTTACTATTATTCACATCGGCAGAAGCCTCCCACATCAGGGCAGGCGATATAACGGCTGTACGAACAGGCACACTCACGTATTGCTTTCGCGTCACCATTTATACAGATGATGCGTCCTCTGCCGATAGTCCGTTCTTGGACATTGATTTTGGAGATAACACCGCGCTTGGGCGCATAAACCGCTGTGGCAATAAAATTCCACTTGGCAATGCTACCTCTGTAGGCTATTATGGTTTTGGGGCGACAGGTTGTAGCTTCTGCCATACCTTTCCCGGTGCGGGCATTTATGTTATTTCATTCACAGAGGAAAACAGGCAAGGCGGCGTGCGCAATATGTCCAACTCACTCGGAACGCCCTTTTCTATCAATGTTGTGATCGACATCAATCCCTCTTTTGGCGCAAACACATCTCCTATTCTTACCATTCCACCTATAGATAGAGGTTGCGTAGGGCAACGCTTTTTTCATAATCCGGGTGCGTATGATGTAGACGGCGATAGCCTTGTGTTCAGACTCGCTACTCCACGCAGAAGCCGTCTTGAAAATGTAGTCGGCTATCAATCACCTGACTTTTATGGCGGTACGGTAGAAGGAGGCACAGCACCTGCTACTTTCACCATGAATCCGCGTACAGGCGACCTCGTTTGGGACGCAGTCGCGCCTATAGCTGCTACTTACAATGTGGCTTTTATTGTAGAAGAATGGCGCAATGGCATTAAGATAGGGCAAGCAACCCGCGACATGCAAATCATCACAGAAGATTGCACAAACAAGCGGCCACGCCTCACTGTAACGGATATTTGTGTAGTGGCTGATGATGACATAACAACCAATACCAACATTATCCAACGCGAAATCACGGCTACAGACCCTGACACTGCTCCCCAAGACAACCTCATCATTAGCTCTGACCAAGTGCAACAAGTCTATAGCGCGTTTAATATAAAAGCGAATTTCACCTTTAGCCCCACGCCACAAGTATCCACAGCAAGAGCCAATTTTACTTGGGATACGCGCGCAGAACATGTGCAACGCCAGCCCTATATCGTGGTGTTCAAAGTAAAAGATTTCCCCTTATTGCCACGCAAGATAGACTTAGCAGACATCAAGTCCATGCTTATTACAGTCAAGGGTACGCCTGTCCGCAATGTTGCGGCTGTACCTACAGGCAAACAAATAAACTTAGCTTGGAACGACTACAAAACACTCTGCCCTACTTTCACTGCCGCACAATTCGCAGGCATGGAATATGTAATATGGAGGCGAGAAGGCTGTGGAACTACCATTCCTTGTACCCAAAACCCTTCGCAAGTAGGTTATACGCCGATAGGCAACCTCAATTTGAATGCCACAAGTTTTATTGATAATGGCGCGTTAAAACCCGGTCTAAGTTATAGCTATGTCATAACCGTAAAATACCCGGCTCCACGTGAGGGAGAAAGCCAAGCCTCCATAGAAGTCTGTGCCTCGCTTCCCTTGTTAAGTCCCATTTTGACCAAAGCTTCAGTAAAATCAACCAATACAACAGCTATCAATGGCGAAGTAGAGGTTAGTTGGTTGCGTGCAAAACCCACCTTGCCTATCGCCAATTTTAACACACAATTTGTAGCACCTTACAAATACCAACTCTATCGTGCTGAAGGTTTTTCGAGCAATGTATTCACGCTTATCCACACTGTCAATGATGCCACAGGCAATACCATCAACTTTGATTTTACAGACACAGGGCTTGACACCAAAGGCAAAACCTATTTGTACAAAGTAGCTTGGTACACATCGGCAACCGAAACACGCATGTTGGATTCAGATTCAAGCTCTACAGTTCGCCTTACCGCCACACCTGCACTAAACAGCATCGCCCTCACTTGGAATTACAATACCACTTGGAGCAACCAAAACCAAGTACATGAAGTATTCAGGGCAGAAGAAGGAATCCCAAAAGCCGCTTACGTAAAAATAGGAGAGGTATTGGTGGGAACGCGCAAATTTGTTGATGATGGTACGTTTGGCAATATTTGCCTTGACCCATTGAAAGTCTATGGTTATTATGTAAAAACTAAAGGGAGCTACAGCAATGCCGACATACCCGAACCTGTAGGCTTATTGCGCAATGATTCACAGCAAGCGTATGCCTCCCCTCTAGATAATACGCCCCCTGCGCCCCCCATTTTGAAAATAGATAGCACCAAATGCCCCACAAAACCCGACTGCTCAACGCCTATCTTGCCTACCATACCGAAAAACGCGCTGTCTTGGCAATCCGTAAAAAGTGGTAATAAGTGCCAAGATTTCATAGCTACTTATCGCCTTTACTTCAAACCTGCAGGCAAGGAGGATTTTGTGTTGTTGGGCAATCCGCCTTTCCCACAACCCTATTTGGATACGTTCTATGTCCATACCGACTTACCCCAAATACGCCCAGGTGTGTTATCTCAAGCAGGTTGTTATTATGTAACTGCAGTCGACCAACAAGGCAATGAAAGTACGGCGAGCAACATTGTATGCAAGGACAACTGTTTATATTTTCAACTTCCTAATGTATTCACTCCTGACAATGATGGCAAAAACGACACATTCAGGGCTTGCCCAACCCCACAATTTGTAGAAAAAGTAATATTCAGTGTTTATGATAGGTGGGGCGGTTTGGTCTATCGCGGCGATAGTGACGTAGAAGTAAATTGGAACGGCAAAAATCAACAAGGGCAAGATGTACCTGCTACCACTTACTATTATGAAGCCAAAGTAACTTTTGTAACCATCGAAGATAGCAAGCGCGTCCAGCTCCTCAAAGGTTGGATAAACCTGATAAGATAAAGTCCACTGCAGCCAAAATGGGTGTTCAATGTGTCAAAGCACATTAAACACCCATTTTTATTTTTTGCATGTTTCAATTTTTTTGCCTTTAGTTGTGGTGCTAAAATAAAAAATAGCTATCTTTGCGCATTATGTTGAAAGCACTCCAAAATAAATTATTAGTCATAACTACCAACAGCTGGTTAGACTTAATTATACACTTTGCTATAGCCGTGTCGATAGTGGCTATCGCGGCTACCTTGTTTATAAATGCCTTTTTGCCTTCTATTACACACCACGGACAAATAATAACCGTGCCTGATTTGCGTGGCATGTCGGTTGATGAAGCCGACCGTTTTTTGCAAGCACGCGGCATGCATTATATAGTAGGCGATACCAGCTATTCGCGCAAACACAAACTTAATGCAGTCCTTGCCCAAACACCCGAAGCAGGCGAGAAAGTAAAACAAGGGAGACGCATTGTATTGACTGTCAATCCTAAAACACCTCCCAAACAGAAAATGATAAAACTTAGCGGAGAACAGATTGATGATGCAAGGCGTATGCTTGAAAATATTGACCTTGAAGTGGGGCGCGTGAATTACAAACCCGACCTTGGCAAAGATGTTATACTGGAATATTATGTCAACGGAAGGAAGATGGACAGTCTAACTATAGTCAAAGGCTTTTATGTACCTATTGGTACAAAAGTGGATTTTTTGGTTGCTGATGGTAGAGGCGAATCAGAATTTAGTGTGCCTAATTTAGTAGGATTAAGTGAGGAAGAAGCAGAAGAAGTCGCCAAAGCACACGAGATTAGTTTACACAAACAATATGACCACCGAAGCAAACGCGAACTCGGCACAGTCGTTTGGCAAAACCCACCCACACACATAGGCACAGTACGCAAGGGAGGCAAGACAGGCGTTTATGAGGAGCGCGAGCGCAATAAAATTCGCTCTGGCGACCTTATGGATATTAAAATAGCAGGCAATCCTGCCGCAAAACCCATGACAGACGAAGAACGCGAAGCGTATGAAAGAAACCGAGACTCTTTAGAACGAAACGTTAATAATCGAACAGGCAAGGAACTTGAAGAGTATTACAAAAAATGGAGCAAAGAAGACAAGAAAAATGAAAAAGAAAAACCTAAAGACAAACCAAAAGATAAAGATAAAGATAAAGATAAGCCAAAGGATAAACCTAAAGACAACAATCCCAAATAAGCTCCTCACACACCCTTTTTATGAACAGAACAATATGGCTCAAAGCCGATAATGTACATATTATACAAGTTATAGACCAACGCTATTTACCACATGCTGTCATAGTACAAGACCTTGCTACATGGCAAGAAGTGGAAACTGCTATCAAAGATATGACAGTACGTGGCGCACCACTTATAGGGGCTACAGCAGCGTATGGCATCTATTTAGCTTGCCTACAAGCCGAAAAAAGCGAACAACCCAGCCAACTTCTTGCACTTGCTTTTGAACGGCTACGCGAATCACGCCCTACAGCTATCAATTTATTTTGGGCTTTAGACCGCATGAAGTCTGTACTCAATGAAGCACAAGACCCTGCTACCAGAACTAAACTCGCGCGCCAAACAGCAAACGACATAGTAGAAGAAGATGTAGAAGTATGTCGCAAAATTGGTGCCTTTGGCTTGCCTATTATCCAAGCTATAAGCGAACGCAAAAAAGGCGAAGTCGTAAATATACTCACCCATTGCAACGCAGGAAGACTCGGTTGCATCGAATGGGGTACAGCAACCTCACCCATATACCAAGCAAAAGCATTGGGTATCGAAGTACACGTTTGGGTAGATGAAACACGCCCCCGCAATCAAGGGGCAAGCCTTACCGCTTGGGAATTGCAACAAGCAGGCGTACCACATACCATTATTGTGGACAATGCAGGCGGACACCTTATGCAACATGGCATGGTCGATATGGTGATAGTTGGTACAGACCGCACCACACGCACAGGTGATGTAGCCAATAAAATAGGCACGTACTTAAAAGCCCTCGCTGCCAAAGACAATAACATTCCTTTCTATGTCGCCTTGCCTTCGACTACTTTGGATTGGACTATACGCGATGGTTTGACAGAAATTCCTATCGAGGAACGCTCTCAAGACGAAGTGAAATACATTATGGGAAAGGCGCAAGACGGTTCTTTGCAAAGTGTATTGCTCACACCCGAAAATAGTCCTGCTTCTAACTACGGTTTTGATGTTACTCCTGCACGCCTTATCACAGGGCTTATCACGGAAAGGGGCGTTTGCAATGCTTCTGAAGAAGGATTGCTTACACTTTTCCCTGAACAAAAATAGATGCTATTTTACAATGTTTCCATACATATATATGGCTTGTTGATGCGTTTTGCGGCACTCTTTCACCCAAAAGCAAAAAAATGGGTGCAAGGGCGAGCCAATATATGGCAACCGTTGCAAGACGCATTGCACAAAATAGACAAACCTGTAGTATGGTTTCATGTGGCTTCTCTAGGCGAGTTTGAGCAGGCAAGACCTGTTATGGAAGGCTTACGCGAAAAAGACAAGGATAGTTTTTTCTTGTTATTGAGTTTCTTCTCTCCTTCAGGCTATGAAGTTCGGCACAATTACGCGCAGGCTGATTTTGTAACTTACCTGCCCCTCGATACAAAAGCCAATGCCGAGCGTTGGCTGACCATCGCAAACCCAAGCGTGGCGTATTGGGTAAAATACGAGTTTTGGTGGAACATGCTCGAAGCAATGCAAAAACAAAATGTACCGATAATCTTATTTTCGGCATTATTTCGCAAAAAGCAGTTTTTCTTCAAGCCTTATGCCAAATATTTCTTGAGTATTTTACAAAAACTCAACCAGATTTTTGTACAAAACAAAGAAAGCCTTGAGCTTTTAGAAAGCCATGGTTTTCAAAATGCCCAAATGGCAGGCGATACGCGCTTTGACCGCGTATTGGCGCAGGTTGCGCATTTTGAGCCTGTTCCATACATAGAAGCTTGGCGCGATGGCGCGCCTATTTTGGTGGCAGGAAGTGTTTGGGAGAGGGATTTATTGGTCATTTTGCCCGTTTTGGTAAATAATTTTCCTGACCTGCAAATAATTTTTGCACCACATGAGATACATGAACATACTTTACAAAAAATAGAAAAAGCCTTTCCGTCGCAAACTATTCGTTATAGTGCGTTAGAAAAGGCAGAAAAAACAACATCAAAAGTTTTGTTGATAGATAACGTGGGCTTATTGGCGCGTCTTTATCATTATGGGACTGTAGCCTATATAGGTGGTGCTTTCAAAGAAGGATTGCACAATATACTCGAACCTGCGTCTTTTGGAATACCCATTGTTTTTGGGCGCGCCTACCAAAAATTCCCAGAAGCTTACGCACTTATTGAATCAGGAGGAGCATTTTCTATACAACAGGAAGAAGATTTCCGACTTTTAATACAACTTTTTTTAACAGACTCGCCTTTTTGTACGTTGGCAGGCAAGCAGGCACGTTTGTATATTGAGCAAAATAAAGGCGGTGCAAACATCATTTTGCGTTAAAGTTCCTCTTTGATTTTTTGTATATCTGTGCCTTATTTTTCACAGCAAAAGATTTACAAATTTTCTGCTGTGGAAAGATTGTCGTATTATTTTTTCAGTCCTATTTCTGCGAGGCGTTGGTTTAAGAACTCGCCTGCTGTGGTGTCTGTATAGTTTTTGGGATTTTCAGCTGTAACACAAGAGGGCAGGCAAGTCAAATCCATATTACTACGCGGATGCATGAAAAAAGGAATAGAATAACGTGAAGTTCCCATTCGCTCTTTGGGCGGATTGACTACGCGGTGTATGGTCGATTTGAGTGCATTGTTGGTAAGGCGTTCAAGCATATCACCTACATTGACTACGATTTGTTCGGGCAAAGCCGTTACTGCTATCCATTTGTCATCTTTGCGCAAAATTTCTAACCCGTCTGCGCTTGCCCCCATGAGGAGCGTGATAAGGTTTATGTCGCCATGTGCGGCAGCACGAACTGCATCAGCAGGAACTTCGTCAGGGTTTGCGATAGGGTAATAATGCAAGCCGCGCAAAATGCTATTGCCGTTGTGTACTTTTGCATCAAAATAATCTTCTTCGAGTCCTAAAAACAAAGCAATAGCTTGCAATAAATGCTTGCCTGCCTTCTCGAGTGTACTGTAGGCTTGTGTTACTACACTTTCAAAATCAGGGGTAGGAAAGACGTTATCAGGGTATTCTGCTTTGATGGCATCTTGCCCCACTACAGTTTGCCCTATTTGATAAAACTCTTTCAAGTCGCCTACGTTGCGTCCTTTGGCATGTTCTTGTCCTTTGGGCGTATAACCGCGTTGCCCTGCCAGTCCTTCAATATTGCATTGCATCTTTGCTTCGATATCTTGCTGAAAGAACTGCGTGAAAGTGGCGTACAATTCGGCTACGAGTGAGTCGCTTAAGCCGTGATTTTTGATGGCTACAAAGCCTATCTGTCCAAAGGCTTTCCCAAGTTCGTCCACAAAACTTTGTTTACGTGTCGCATCTCCCGAAAGGAATTCTGCAAGGTCAAGGGAAGGAATAGAGTCAAAAAGATGGTCTTGCATATTTTTTAAAATAATGTATAATTGAAAGCGCAAAGATATAATTTTTTTTGAATAAAATCTAAAAAACAATGGGTGCTTCGACAATAGAAACATAGGGGACATAGTGTTTTGGGCTATGTTTTCTATGTACCTCATCTGGTTTAACACAAAATTTGTTGGAGCATCTACTTTTTTGATTTTGTTACACAAAAGTATTTATCTTTGCACTTTACATCTAAAAACTACTTTATGAAATTATTAGATTACACCCTCTTTGTGGGTTTAGTATTCCAAGTGAGCTTGCTGTTTTCTTCATGCACACCAGAAGGGCAAACGGCAGGCAAGAACAATGACAAAAAAGCCAATGGAGGCGGCGAAGTCGTTGAGAAAGAAAAGCCTAAAAAAGCAGTCATTGAAGTTGACCGCCAATACAATGACATTGCGCGTTTTATCGCAGGTATGGCACCTGAAGAAGGGGCTACCGTTCAAAAACAAACCGAAAATGCAAGTTGGAAACAATATGCAGAAGCTACCGAAGGGCAATGGAAAAACATTAACCAGACCAAATTGCCTAAAATGACTAATTGGGCAAAAGAAGAACTCAAGGATGTCAATAAAAAAGGCGGCACCTTGTTTTATCCTTTTGGAGGTGCTGACTTCTTGCACGCGGCTACATTCTTCCCTGAATTTGACCAAGTAGTAATGATGGGGCTTGAGCCTATAGGCAATATGCCTGATTTTGAAAAAATCGCGCAAAAAGGCACGCTCCCTGCTTACTTAAACAGCATACGCCGTTCTTTGGTTACCATTTTGGAATACAGTTTTTTCAAAACTATAGACATGGCTGTGGACTTTACAGGGCGTGTTACGCAAGACGTAGATGGCACCTTGCCTGTTATTTTGCTCTTCATGGAGCGTACCAATCAGCGCATCATCAATTACGAAAAGGTGGCCATCAATCCTGAAGGAAAAATAATCAAAGCAAGCGAATCAAAAGAGAAGAACGCTTACATAGGCACGAAAATCACGTATCGCCGCGAAGCGAACCCAGACGAAGTAAAAACATTCTATTATTTCAGTGTGAATCTTTCCAATGACGCATACGGCAACTTAGGCGGTTTGATGGCGCGCAAAGATTTGAAAGGCTTTATAGAAAGCTTAGATATTTCGGCTACCTATCTTAAGTCTGCTTCGTACTTGATGTACAATGGCGGTTTCTATGGTATTCGTGATTTGATTTTGACAAAATCGCCCTACATATTGCAAGATGATTCGGGCATGCCACTTAGCAATTTTACAAACGGCAAATGGGATTTAACATTCTTTGGTGTGTATGCTGGACCAATCTCGTTGTTTTCTAATCGTTGGCAACAAGACATGAAAGTGGCTTATACCAAAAAAGAGCAAGTACGCCCGCTACCTTTTGGTATTGGTTATCAATACAAAGAAGGCGCATCAAACTTGATGCTCGCCAAGAAGAAGTAGCTTTCTGCTCATGTTTAGCTTCGGCGAAGCTTTAAACTTCGCTGAAGCTAAAGTATGTTTTTTACATGGTCTTTTACATTATCTTGAATACAAACTCTTTTAAAATTTCCGCTTCGTTGTCCCCACCTGCTTCTATTCCTTTTGCTTGCAAATCAGCCATGCGCAGTAGTTGAATAGCCCAAAGTAAGTTCTGTTGGTGGTAATTTTGCAGGGCGGCTTTGTAATCTTTGACTAAGAAAGGGTTGATTTTCAACACTTTCGCAAGGTTTTGGTCAGACTTGTCTTTTTCTTGGGAGGCAAGGAGCAGTTTTACAAAATAGCCAAACAGCAATGAGAGAGTAGGCATGAGCGGTTGCTTTTTCGGGTTGGCTTCCCAATAAGCTATGATTTTATAGGCTTTTGTGCGATCGCGTTGTGCGATCGCATTTTGCAATTCAAAGACGTTGTAATCTTTGCTAATGCCGACATATTTTTCTATCAAGGCTTCACTGATAGGCGTTTCAGGCAAGACATTGATGCACAGTTTATCCAATTCGCCACTCAATCGGGCGAGGTCTGCGCCTACTGCTTCGACGAGGAGTTGGACGGCTTTCGGCTCGATGGTATATTTATGGTCTTTGAGGTAGTTTTGTATCCAAGCAGGGAGTTGGTTTTCGTACATTTTTTTAGTTTCGACCACGACTGCATTTTTTTCAATTGCTTTATAGAGTTTCGTATTCTTGTTCAGCGTTTTGTGTTTGTGTGCGAGTACCAATATTGTGCTTGGCTGTGCCTGAGCCACATAAGCTTCAAGGATTTTGCTGCTTTCTTCTTTGGCGAGGTCGGGTAGTTGTTGAAACTCCTTTATGATGACTACTTGCCTTTCAGCCATCATAGGGAAACGCCTTGCCTGCGTGATGATGTTCCCCATGTTGATGTCGCGTCCATACAGCATAGTTTGGTTAAAGCCTTGTTCGGCAGGGCTTAACACGTTTTCTTCTATCATGGTAGTTATTTTGTCTATATAATAACTTTCCTCCCCATGCAAAAAATATACGGGAGCATATTCTTTCTTCTTAAGATCGCGGAGTACATCTTCAGGGCTTTTGAGCATATTGTTTTGTGTCTTGTTATTGCCTGCAAAGATAATACATTTTTTAAATCCTTGCCTACCTACATAGCCAAAGCTGTTAATTTCTGTTCTGGGGCAGGCAAGTTGCTACGCTTTAATACAGCTATAGGCGATGTTTTAAGAACTACTTTTGCAAAAAGGCTCGTAAATATATATAATAGTAAAACTATTAAATAAAAATAAAAGCCGTTTTTATTTGATTTTATTTGGATAGTACCAAAAATTCATTAAAATTGCGTTTTGGTTTTGGTAAATACACCGAATTCCATAATGTTTAATCAATTTAATTTAACAATCTTTAAAATTCATGAAAGCAAAACTACTTAGTATAGTATTGTTGCTCTGTGCATTTGCTTTACCAGCAATCGCGCAACAACGGACTATATCGGGGAAAGTAACTGACGACCAAAGTCAGGGAGTACCCGGCATCTCTGTACTCATCAAGGGTACTACTCAAGGCACGACCACCAGTATAGATGGCGGCTACAGCCTAAGCGCAACGGATAATGCCACCTTGGTGTTTCAAGGAATCGGCTATACCACACAAGAAATAGTGGTGGGTGCATCTAACACCATTGATGTATCACTTGTAACAGACAACCAAATGCTTGGTGAGGTTATCGTAACAGGAACTGCAGACGGCATGGTAAAGGAAAAAGTACCTTTTGGCATTTCGACTATAGACCAAAAACTTATCCAACAAGTACCAGGTGTAGATGCAGGACAAGCCCTACAAGGTAAAATCGCAGGGGTAACAGTTGTACAAGGCGCGGGGCCTTCTGGCGCACCCTCTATCCGTTTTCGCGGAGCTACCCAGCTAACAGCAAGCAATGCACCACTTATATTGATAGATGGTGTTATTACCGACGGCTCTATAGGTGATATCAACTCTGAAGACATTTACAGAATAGAAGCCGTAAAAGGAGCTTCAGGTGCTTCTTTGTATGGTTCGCGTGCAGGCAATGGTGTATTGCAAATCATTACAAGACGTGGGCAAGGATTGCAGTCAGGCGATATGAGGGTAACATTCCGCAACGAATTCGGGAGTAGCTCTACTATCAAAGACTACCCTTTGGCTACCAAAAATGCTTCCTTGTTTTCTGCAGATGGACGTGTTACAGGAGGCGACCCTGACGGCTTGGTAAACAACGCTTTCCCTAAATACACTAATTGGCAAAAGAAATTCTACAGACCAGGTAACTTTATGACTAACTATCTTGCTATAGAGGGTAAAAGTGGCAAAACAGGTTTTTTAATCTCTTTCCAAAATATGAACAGACAAGGGGTTATTAAATTGAATGATGGTTATCAACGTAGAAACTTTAGAATAAACGTGGATCACCAACTTTCTAAAAAAATAAGCCTTTCTGTTTCAAGTGCATACATCAACTCTGATGATGACAATATACAAAATGGACAAGAAGGTCCTTTCTTTGCACTTACATTTATGCCTCCTGGCGCGGACTTAGAAGCAACCAACCCTGAAGATGGCTCTCCTTACCGTTGGAATGCGGCGCGTATTGCTCAAACTGGTGCATTAGAAATAAATCCGCTTTATCGTATGGCTAACAACAAACGCAGAGACAAATTGAATCGCCTTGTCGGTGGAGTAGAAGTGCGCTATGATATATTGGATTGGCTTACATTCAGTGCAGTACACGGTATTGATAGAGAAGATTTTACAAGACGCAACACTTACCCCGTAGGATATTTGCCTAATAGCCCCACAGGAACTATCGGAGGTCGTTTGACAGAAACGGCGAGCAATCGTTTTTCTCAAAATACTTGGTTGAATTTAATTACTAAAAAGAAATTTGGCGAACTCAATACAACGTTTCGTTTAAGCTTCTTGCGCGAGCAAAGTGATTTCAATCAAATAGATGCACGCGCTCAAGGTTTCCCTACTCCAGGTTTGATTAACTTGGGTGCGGGCGATCCTACACAGTCCGCGTTGTCGTCTGTTGTTGAAAAACGTGTGGCACACAATGTTTTTGCGGCAGGTACATTGGATTATAAAGACCGTTACATACTTGATTTCTTGGTTCGCCAAGACAAATCATCACTTTTTGGAGCTGACAATCGCTCCCGTACATTTTTTCGTACTTCGGCTGCCTACAGGGTTTCGCAAGACATAGCTATAAATGGTATAGACGAATGGAAAGTGCGTGCCTCTTATGGTACTTCAGGGCAACGCCCAAGTGTATTCAACGCACAATATGAAACCTATTCAATTTCAGGTGGTTCTACTATCAAGGAAAACTTAGGCAATAGCCAACTCAAACCATCTGTTTCAGGAGAGTTAGAGATAGGAACAGATATCGCTTTCCTAAAACGTTTTAACTTTACGTTTAACTATGTACACACTGTAACCAACGACCAGATAATGCTTGTGCCCCTTGCTGCCAATGCAGGTGGATACAAAGCCCAATGGAGAAATGCAGGACAACTTACAGGCAAGGTTTTGGAAGCGTCTTTGAATGCCAATATACTCAAGACTGATAATATTGAGTGGAGTGCTGGCTTAGTATTCAGCCGTATTCGTCAAAAAGTTACACGTTTAGATGCTCCTTCACAACGTTTTGGACCTGGTAATAATGGCGAAGCCGACTCACCACCTTTCTTTATTCGTGAAGGTGAAAACTTGGGCATCATGTACGGGCAACGCTATGCACTTACGCCAAGTGATATGCAGTATGTACTTGCCTCTAACGGTCAGCCCGTTGATGCGGCACTTTATACCCAAAATGCTGATGGTTTGATGGTATTAGCAAGCTCGGTTGGTACAGCTACTGAAGTGCCTCTTAGAATGACTAATCCTGACGATAAAACAACATTTTGGAAAATAGGTGACTCTAACCCTAAATTTAACCTTGCGTTGAACTCAACTTTCACTTGGAAAGGGCTTTCTGTTTATTTCTTATTTGATTGGAAGGCAGGCGGTGATGTATATAACCTTAGCAAGCAATGGGCAATCCGTGAACTACGCCACAAATTTGTAGATGGTGGTAAACACAGCGCGTATTACGGGGCCGTATCTAACTTCAGTAGTGTGCCGACTAATTTCTTTATCGAAAAAGGTTCATACATCAAATTGAGAGAACTTAATATCAGCTATAGGTTCAGCAAAGAAAACCTTATGAAATTAGGCGATTGGGCAAAATTGTTCAGAGAAATCCGTTTTGGTGTAGTAGGTCGTAACTTGTTTATGATAACCAAATACTCAGGTATAGACCCTGAAGTTTCTGCTGATCCTCCTGCTGCTCCAGGTGCTTCTAATAACTTTGATAGAACGCTCTTTGGGTATGACGCTTTTGGTTATCCTCAATTCAGAACCATATCTGGCTTTGTAACTTTCACTTTCTAAAAACATGAAAAAAATACTTAAAAATATAACCTTCGCACTCGCTTTGGCAAGTGCCGTAATACTGCAAAGTTGTAAGGGAGAATTAGATGTTGAAAATTTTAATGACCCCAATTCAGCATCAGTTCTAAAAGACCCTAAATCAGTTGCCAATATACCCGCGGGTGGTTTTTTGAGCCTCTATAATGCTATGGACGGCACAGGTCTATCCACTTTGGATATCACAGGTGATTATATGTCATCTTCTTGGGGCAATTTTGGCATGCGTGATATGGTAACACAACCACGCTTTGCTTTTAACAATTCTATAGCTTATTCTAATGCAGGCGGTACAAACCTTGACTTGTGGAAAAACCTATATTCTGCCATTGGCACAGCGCGTGACCCATTGATTATCATCAATATAGAAGGCAGAAGCCTCGACAAAGTAGGCAATGACACTACGATGATGGTAAAAGCCTCTTGTGAATATTTACAAGGCGTTGCACATGGTTATGTGTCTTTGTTTTTTGATAAAGGCTATATAGTAGATGAAACTATTTTGCTTCAACCGTTAGTGCCTGCAGCACAAGTGCGTGATGTCGCTATAGCTAAGTTGGATAAATGTATCGCTACTTGTACAGCCAATACATTCACCACTACGTTTTTTAACGGACAAACTTATACCAATGTACAGTTGGCAAAAGCGGCTCGCACTATGGCGGCTCGTATCCTTGCCTATCACCCACGTACATCAGCAGAAAGTGCTTCTGTGGATTGGGCGAAAGTGAAGACTTACGCACAAAACGGTTTAGATTTTGACCTCATCGTGAATGCAAATGGCATTAACTACTTTACCAATGCAAGATGGTTGATGAATGCAGGCGCAAGCAATGATACTTTTTGGTGCAGAATAGACCAACGCATTGTGAGTTTGATAAGTACCAATGGATTACAGAATGTGGCTACACAACCTATGAGATGGCCTGACGCTGGTTTAACTGCTTTGACAGGCATAACCGATAACCGTTTTAATACTGATTGGGTATTTGGCTCGCCTGAATTTATACCAAGCAGAGGGTTGTATGTATTTTCAAACTACTTTACCAATCGCTACACTGCTACAGTTGATTTAGACGTAGGTCCTTGTCGCATGGCACTTAAGGCAGAAAATGATTTATTGCTTGCAGAAGCTACCATACGTACAGGTGGTGCAGGTGCTACTGCCGCGGCACTTATCAATAATACACGTACAACAAGAGGTGGCTTGCCTGCACTTACAGGCGCGGAAACCAACTTGCTTGCACATGTGCTTTATGAGCGTTCTATGGAGTTGATGAACTCTATGGCAGGTATGGGCTTTTTGGATAACCGCCGTATGGGTTATATCGATACAGCTACTTTGCAAATTGTAGGAAGCTATTTCAATGCAGGTACTGTTCCACATTATCCTGTCCCAGCACTTGAATTAAATATTGCGAAATTGCCTACCTATACTTTTGGTGGTCAATAGGCGTTTAATTTAATACATGTTATTAAAAAAAACCTACAGCTTGCCTGTAGGTTTTTTTTCGATTCTTACCTACCTTTGCGGTATGCTTACTGATGAAATATTGCGTTTAAAGTCTTACTTGTGTGTAGGTTTGGATACAGATATAACGCGCCTGCCCAAACACTTGCCTGCCACACCCGAAGGCATGTTAGCCTTCAATCAAGAAATCGTAGCGGCTACGGCTGATTATGCGGTTTCGTATAAACTGAATACTGCCTTTTATGAAGCGCAAGGCGCGGAGGGCTGGAGCGTAATGCAAGAAACCCTTGCCTGCATACCGCCCCATAAACTCACTATAGCAGATGCCAAACGAGGCGATATCGGCAATACAGTTACCCAATATGCCCGCGCTTTCTTTGAACGTTTGTCGTTTGATGCCATTACAGTTGCGCCTTATATGGGTGCGGATTCTGTGATGCCTTTTTTACAATATAAGGATAAGTGGGTGATTTTGCTTGCACTTACATCAAATGAAAGTGCGCAAGATTTTCAGACCTTGCCTATAGCGGGTATGCCTATAGCGGGCAGGCAAGAGCTTTTGTATGAAAATGTATTACAAACCTCCAAAGAATGGGCTACACCTGCCCAAATGATGTATGTAGTTGGGGCAACTAAAGCAGCTCACTTACAGAAAATTCGTGCAATAGTTCCTGAACATTTTTTGTTGGTGCCTGGCGTAGGTGCGCAAGGTGGTAGCCTTGAAGAAGTAGCCCAATATGGCATGAACAAAAACGTAGGCTTGCTGGTAAATGCTTCGCGTAGCATCTTATATGCAGGGGCAGGCAAGGATTTTGCTGATAAAGCACGCCTCGAAGCCCAAAAAATGCAACAAGCTATGCAAGACACTTTAGAAAAATACGGTTTTTAAGGGAGGGAGAACTAAACTCTTTATTGTGGTTAGTTTTCTGTAGGTTTACGGCTATTCATAGTAGAACTCCATTCGAGGTTCACAATGCTTTGTATAACTCTGCCACGACCTCGAATGAGGTCGGACTATGAATAGCCGTATGTGAAGCATACGGAAAATAATGCAAAAAGATGTGGGTAATCGGTAGCCTTTCATTCCGTCCCTAACTTTGTTTATGGCTCAATATTATCCAAACGATAACGGGCGAGCCTATAAGTGCGGTCATGACATTGAGCGGGAGAGAAGACGCGCCTTGTTGCGGTAGTTTCGTAAGACCATCACAGAAAAGCAAGACCACAGCACCTGCAAGGGCTACGGCAGGTACGAGTATTTCATGGCGTGATGTGCGCAAAATAGCGCGCACAGGTGCAGGAATAGCCAAGCCAATAAAACTCACTGCGCCACAAAACGCGGTAGTCGCGCCTGCGATGAGGCTAACCAAAACAATGATTTGCAAACGCACCTTGCCTACCGAAATGCCCATGCTTTTGGCGTACTGCTCACCCAAAAGCCAGCCATTCAGTGTATGACTCAACAGCCATGCGCCGACGATACTGCTCAATACAAGACTTCCTAACACGCTCAAATGTTCCCATGTTACGCCTGCTACACTGCCCATGCTCCAACGCCAAAAGTCCATCACAGCTTCTGGACTGCTAAAATATTGTAATAAACTGATGAGCGCGTAGGCAAAATTGCCTATCATCAAGCCCAATAATAACAAAGAATAAGCCGATTTGACATGCGAAGCTACCCCTAACATGAGCAACATCACGATGCTTGCACCCAACATAGCCGCCAAAGCTACTATCCAACTGCCTGTTATCCAAGTCGTTGTTATGCCTATTCCGCCCAATCGAAGTAAGGCTACGCCTAAACTTGCCCCTGAAGATAAGCCCAACACTGAGGGTTCGGCAAGTGGGTTTTGAAAAAAAGTTTGCATCAATAAGCCTGCTACTGCTAATCCTGCACCTACCAACAGCGCAGTCAAGGCACGCGGTAGGCGTATTTGCCAAATAATATCTTGGTTTTTTGAAGGATAACCCAATAAAATACGTGTAATGTCTATAAGCGATATATTGACTGCTCCCCAAACTAAATGAAAAATAAATAAGGCACACAATAGTAGCATGCCTATACTATAAAATTTGTTGTGGCGCATTATAGGCTTCCCATGTAGGCTATTTTAGGTTCACCGCCATTAGCAGGAAAAAAAATTTGGACAGGCGCAGGCATGCCATTCACGCCTTGTTTTTTGGCTACGAAGTAATCCTCTATGCGTCCTTTCTCAGCCGATTCTCCGTAGCCTATAGCAGTGCTTGTATTTGTTTTGCGGACACGCGTAATGCGTACGGGGATTTGATAAAACTTTGCGTTGTTGTGCGCTTTTTTGAAACTGAAGTCGCGTAAATCCTTGCTCAATCCATCGCCGTTGCTATTAAAAAGGCTTTTGTGTGCGTATTTCAACACTTCTTGTGCCGATGCGTCATCATCAGTTACCATCAGTGCGTCCATAAATTTGTTAAGCACTTCCATAGCTTTTGCATCAGTGTCTTTGGTAGTGAGTTGAGCTTGTGAAGCGTGGGCTATGACCACAGCAAGGAAAAGTGTGAAAAGAATGTTTTTTTTCATGGGAGTAGGGGAGGAGAGTATGTTTTTGGGTATGAAACGAAAATGCGCTTCATTTGGTATAAATGGGCAAACCTTACAAGTGCATATAGCTTGCAAGGTTCATAATAACGTATAGGTATAATAATTAGCGCGAACGCTTTTTATGCTTCTTCTTGGTTAATTTCTACCATGTCGATGGGCAGTTTTACAATTTGCTTCAAGTCCTCGCCTGTTTGTAGCATGTCTTCATCATCAGAGTCGTAATACCATTTTACTTCGGTCTTGTTTCCTGCAACGTGTAGCTTTTCAAGTTTTTTTAATATTCCAAGTATGTACATGGAAGAGCTTGTATTGAAATAATCTAACTTGAAAACAAGCAGCGTTTGTTTTTGGGGTGTACTTGCGTACTGGTCGAGCCACGTGAGGAGTTGCTCGTAGAATTGGTATGAGTTTTCAGGAATAGAGCGTCCTGTAATTTCGAGCTTTCCTAATGCGGCATCAAAATTTACCTCTGGCGTTTTTGATGTACCACTAATGACTATGTTTTCCATATTTGGAGATAATGATTAATTTACTTTTATTTTCAGTACAAACACCGAAAATGGTTGTTCAGTTTCTTTAAATTCAAAAGTTGCTTGTCTATTAGAACGCCTCATGATGTCTATCAGTCCCAAACCTGCTCCGCCCTCAGTGAGTACTTCGTCTTTGTTGAGTGAGTTTATATAGTATTCTTGTAGCGCGTCTTCGCTCATTGTTTCGAATAATTGTATGCGTGCTTTGAGTGTGTCGGCATCTGTTTCTTGTATCCAGTTACCTGTTATAATCCAATAAATCCCCTCTTCCAAATTTTCTTCTGTGGTTGTTTGCAAAGTTGGGGTTTCTTTGCACAATATCAGAAAAGGTGATTTTATAGCGTTGGTATTGTTTTGGATGATATCGGTAGGCAAGGTATGCGTATAATGATAACTATTTTGGAGGCTTTCTATGAGAATATTCACTATTTTTTTGCGTACTTTAACCTTCGCAGATGCTTTCTTGAGGGCTTTTTCGGCGAGTTGCACTAAAAGATCTACCAACTCACCATCAACTTCTCCGTTGTAGGCAAGGAGGATTTGTTTTTCGGTGAGCCAGTCATAAAGTTCAACATCGGGTGATTTACTCGGTGTTTCCATAAACATGGGTAAGCAATTTTCTTAATTCAAGTGCAAATTTACTTTTTATTTGTGAATATTAGAAAAAAAACAGTTTTTTTTTATTTATCTACCTAAATATAAATCTTTTCTTACAATATTTGCACAGAAATTAGTGTAAAGATGTTAAAAATATGCACAATGCTTTGTCTTGTGGCAACAATAGCCCTTGCCTGCGACCGCTACAATCCGGCTCAAGACAATATTCCTGACCTTCCTACGCCTTCGCATGCACATGCTATAGAAGCCATGCGGTTGATAAACCGTATGATAGAGGAACATCCTGGAGAGCCTTTTTATCGATATAAGAAAGGTCTTATGTATTTGCAAAGAGGTGAGTGGCAAGAAGCCGTTGATTTTTTGCAACAAGCCTTGCGTTACGACTCGCTCAATGCGCAGTATCGTTACGCACTCTCTACAGCGTACCATGCTCAAGAAGCCTACAAACCTGCCCTACAAACCTTGCAAAGAGTTTTGCCAAAATTGGATAATGACTTTAAGGCGTTGCTCTTGGCAGGCGAGTTGTATTATCAACAAAAAGAATACCACAACGCCACTAAATACCTCAACAAGGCACTCAAAATAACACCACATGAGGCAGATGTTTATTTTTGGAAAGGCTCAGTAGCACTTGCGCGTTTAGATACAGCTGTGGCTATTCGCAATCTTAACTTGGCTCTACAGCATAAACCTGATTATGCCCTTGCCTACAATGCCTTTGGCGAAATGTATAGCCGTTATGCGCTCTATGATTTGGCGATTCAATATACCCAAAAAGGCTTGCGATATGCCCCAAAAGAAGCGCGACTTTATTTTACAAAAGCGGAGGCCTTCCGCATGAAGCGGTATGCAGATGACAGCGCAAAGGCGAATTATGAAAAAGCCTATCAACTCAATCGTAAACAATACATGACTGCTTATTATTTGGGCAAATATGCTTATGACGCAGGCAAGTATGAAGAGGCAAAACGCTATTTTGAAGCCGCTGTAAGGCAAGAACCCGTTTTTGCAACCGCCCATTATTATATAGGCATGTGTTTGCGCATCAGTGGTAATAAAGAAGAGGCTTTGAAGAAATTTGGACTCGCTATGAAGCAAGATGCAAAATTATTTGCCGCAGCAGATATGTATTGGGCATTGCAAACTGAGATACAACAAGAACGTTATTTGCGTTATGAAGATTCTTTGCGCAGAAGTGCTGAAAGAATAGCTATAGATACTACAAGAAAAATTACAAACTAAACCACATGGACGATTTTTTATTCAACAATGAGGAGCAAACAGCTTTTCTAAACCTCCAAAAAGAAGGCAAATCTATCTTTTTGACAGGAAAAGCAGGAACAGGTAAAACAACTTTGCTCAGGCATTTGATAACAACTTTGCGCTCCCAAAACAAGAAAGTTGCGGTACTTGCGCCTACAGGCATAGCCGCATTACAAGCAGGAGGGGTTACTATCCATTCTTTTTTTAGATTGGACACACGCACTTTTATGCCCGAAGACCGTAAGGTAAGCCCTTTAGATGGCAAACGCCTTGAAACTTTGAAAGCTTTAAACGTGCTGATTATTGATGAAATATCAATGGTCAGAGCTGATTTGTTAGACGCGATAGACCTTTGCATGCGCAAAAGTTTGGGTAATAATACCGCTTTTGGAGGCAAGCAAATAGTCATGGTGGGCGATATTTTTCAAATCCCGCCTGTAGTAACCGACAAAGACTTGCCTATTTTGGAGGCATTTTATGATAAAAAAACGTTCTTTTTTGCCTCAAAGGTATATAAAAAATTAGTACACGAAATCATAGAACTCAAGCAAGTGTATCGCCAAAAAGACGGGTATTTCATGGGCATGTTAGATGCTATACGCATAGGCGAATTTACAGAAAAACAGTTGCAAGCCATCAACGAACGCTATGATCCGAATTTTACATCGCAACCCCATGTGATAGAACTTACTACCACCAACGCGCTGGCAGATACGCGAAATAAACAAGAATTGGCAAAAATAAACGAACACACCCACACTTTTGAGGCACAAGCGCAAGGCGACTTTGATGAAAAACTCTACCCAACACAAAAAAGCCTCCAACTCAAAATAGGTACGCAAGTAATGTTTATCAAAAACCATGTGAGCGGAAAATGGGCGAACGGCACTATAGGCAAGGTAGTGAGATTCTTGGAAATACAACCCTCGCAAGATTATGACGAGAGCGAAAAAGACGTTTTGCAAGATGCAGAAAACGAAGTTTCCGAAATTATTATAGAAGTTTTATTGGACAATCAGGAAACCGTTTTTGTAAATACTACTACTTGGGAAAAGAAAATCTATGAGTATAACAGAGAAACTGATGACATAGAAGAAAAGGTATTGGGAACATTCACCCAATACCCACTCAAACTTGCTTGGGCTATTACGATACATAAATCACAAGGCTTGACTTTTGAAAAAGTATCTGTCAATTTTGGCTATGGTGCTTTTGCAGCAGGGCAGGCGTATGTTGCCCTCAGTCGTTGCAAAACTTTAGAAGGCTTACAAATGCGTACCAAAATATACAAGAAAGACATCATTGTAGACGAAAGCGTCTTGCAATATTATGACAATTATTTGCGGTAAGGGACTACGTAAAAAGTAATGCACCCAAAACGCTTTTTTGTACATATGCCTTAAACAAACTGGAATTCTGTTCTACAGGCATACATTTTTGTTCAAAAACAACCTGCAGATAAGCCGTCTGTGGTACCTATCACTTTGCAACGGAAAAATTCTCTGACGTAATTTGGTTATTAAAAAATTATTGCGGACTTTAAGAATCCCTTGTTACGCTTTTGTGTGGTGCTAAAGTGAGGGGAGATGCTTACAGCATGACTAACTTTCCAAGAACCCGTAATTTTTACACAAACATCTTTTGCATCACAAAATCGTTCATTTCGTAGCCATCACCAATATCAAAATCGGCTACACGCGCTATAGTGAAGCCGTTTTTGAAATAAAAGTTGATGGCTATGTAATTGCGCCGATTTACGGTTAGTTCCAATATTTCGGGTGTGTGTAGCCCTTCAAGATGCGTTAAAAGTGCTGTGCCAACGCCTTTTTGGTGGCTTTCTGTATCTACATAAAACTTGTGCAGAAAGTAACATTTCTCGTCAGTAGTGCTTACTGAAGCGTAACCTATCAAGTCCTTGCCTGCGAAAACTAAAGAGAATTGGTGATGCTCTTGTATCAGTTGTTTTTGTAGGCTTTCGGGCGAGTACATGCGCTGAAGCATATAATCTATTTGGGTTTGTGATATAATGGCAGGATACCATTTACACCAGATTTTGCGTGCCAATTCGCCCAATACGGGGATATCTACTTCGGTAGCAAGGCGGAAAGTATATTGTTGTAACATTCTTTTGTTTTTGATGCAAAAGTATGCTATCTGTTTGAAAAAAACGATTGTACGCTTCTTTTATACAAAAATAGCCTTTGGCATGTGCCGAAGGCTATTTTCAAATTATTGTTTGTTGTATGTTTTTTCGTCTTTGTTATAGAAGAAACTAATTTCCTTGTTTTTTTCAAAAAAGGCTTTCATTTCGTTTCCGTTGCTAAACTTTTCGTCTATGTTGTCTGTAACTTCAAAGAAGACGAATGATTTGGTATCTTTTGCAAGCTCGAACTTATAAAAGTAGTAGTTTTGCTCCTCATTTTTCTTTAGGTTCAAGAAATTTGTTTTACCGATTTGAGTGAAGTAGCCTGTGTATAGGCTCGCGTCATACTTTTTTTCGCTGCTGTTGTATTCATTTTTTTCAAATTGATAAATGCTTCCGCCTGCGTCAGTGATAGTAAAAAAATTAGGGTTTTCTTTATCGCCGCCTTGTTCTATCCATTTTCCCAAAAAGTCTTTGCTGATTTTCTGTGTTGGTTTATCCAGAGGGTATTCGGCTGAATAGGGGCAAGCTGTGAGCAAAAACAGCAAAGGCAATAGCAAGAGTAAAGGGTGTATTTGTTTCATATAGTATTTTTTAAGGTTTAAGTTTTAAAAACGAAAGTGTATAGTTTGTTATTGTGTATTTAATAGGCTCTTTGCAAATTACCTTGCATAAAATTGACAAAAGCTTGGTTGACAACACGATTACCACCTTCGGTAGGGTAGTTGCCTGTGAAGTACCAGTCGCCACTGTGGTTGGGGCAGGCAAGGTGCAGGTTTTCGACTTTTTGAAATATAACCTGCACACGCGCTTTGACGTTCTTGCCTACTATTTGCGCCACTTTATTGGATATTTCTTCTTCACTAAAAGGCGCGTACAAGGCTTTGACAAGGTTCGCCTTGCCTGCTCTGCCCTCTTCTGCGGCTATCAAACAATGCTCATAAGTTTCTTCTAAGAGATGCTCGCGTCCTGTTTCTTGCAATAGAGCCTTGACTGCACGAAAAACGATAAAGTCACCTAGGCGCGACATATCGATGCCATAACAATCAGGGAAACGAATTTGGGGGCAAGACGACACGATGACGATTTTCTTGGGTTGCAACCTGTCCATCATCGTAAGAATACTTTTCTCGAGCGTTGTGCCACGTACTATAGAGTCATCAATGAGTACAATATTATCCACACCTTTGCGGATAATGCCGTATGTGGTGTCATAAACGTGTGCCACCAAGTCGTCGCGATGCTCGTCGTCTGTAATAAAAGTGCGAAGTTTTACATCTTTGATAGCCAATTTTTCAACTCGTGGGCGGAAGGAAAGGATTTTCTCCAACTCCTCCTCGCTTAGTTTTTGTTGAAAGATAGCTTTTTTGCGTTCTTGAATAAGGTAATGGTCGACACCTTTGGTTAAGCCTAAAAAGGCTGTTTCAGAAGTGTTTGGGATATACGAAAAGATGGTATTCTCAAGGTCGTGGTCTATGGCTTCTAAGACTTGTGGCGTGATGAGGCGGCCTAGTTGTTTGCGTTCATTGTAAATTTCGGGGTCGCTACCACGTGAGAAGTAAATGCGTTCAAAACTACAAGCTGTTTTTTTAACAGGTTCGGTTATTTTGTGTTCTTGATAATTGCCATCTTTGTCAATGATAAGGGCGTGCCCTGGTTTTATTTCTTGTATTTGGTCAAAGTCTATATTGAAAGAAGTTTTGATAGCGGGTTTTTCTGAAGCCACTACAATAACCTCATCATCAGCATAGTAGTAAGCAGGGCGAATACCTGCCGGGTCGCGTACTACAAACGAGGCGCCATATCCTGTAACACCTGCTATAGCATATCCGCCATCAAAATCTTTGCAAGAGCGTGTAAGGACTTTCGCCAAATCCAGTTCTGCTTCTACCATTTGCATAATTTCTTGCTTGGTGTGTGTTTCTTTGAAAGTCGACAGGAATTTGAGGTTTTCTTCATCAAGAAAATGCCCCATTTTTTCCATTACGAGTACAGTATCTACTTTATCTTTGGGGTGTTGCCCCAATTCCAATAAGCGTTCAAACAGTTCATCAACATTGGTAAGGTTGAAATTGCCTGCCAAGACAAGGTTGCGGCTTCGCCAGTTGCTTTGTCGTAGGAACGGGTGGCAGTTTTCGAGGCTGTTGCCGCCATGTGTGCCGTAGCGCAAATGTCCGAGGTAAATTTCTCCTAAAAAAGCTGTGTCTTCTTTGAGTATTTCGCCTTGCTCGAAAGTGTAAGGTTTCTTTTGGAGCAGAGGCGATATTTTCTCGTTCACTTTTCTAAAAACGTCCTCTAGTGGTTGCGCTTCTGTGGAGCGGTAGCGGCTGATATAACGCTTGCCTGGTGGAATATTGAGTTTGATATTGGCGATTCCTGCACTGTCTTGCCCGCGATTGTTTTGCTTTTGCATGAGCAGGTATAGTTTTTTTAGCCCATATCGAAACGAGCCATACTTTTCAACATAATAGCCATAAGGCTTGCGTAAACGAATAAAAGCTATGCCACACATAGGAAAAGGGGGAAAGTATTGTAGTAAATGTGATAGCTTCTGGTAAGTTTCAAAACTCTCCGGAAGCTATGTTTTATTAGTCTAATAATTGCAACAAATCGTCTTGTGATAAGCTCTTTACAAAGTTTTCATCAGCTGCTATAAGGTCATCAGCCAACTGTTTTTTAGTCGCTTGCAAGGCGAGTATTTTTTCTTCTACAGTGTGGCGTGTGATAAATTTATAGATGAAAACTGTGTTTTTTTGCCCTATGCGGTGCGCTCTGTCCATAGCTTGTGCTTCGATGGCGGGATTCCACCATGGGTCAAGCAAAAAGACATATTCGGCAGCGGTTAGGTTTAAGCCGACTCCGCCTGCACGCAGCGAGATGAGAAAAATCTGCACATTGTCTTTGGTTTGGAATTTATTTACTTGGCGTTCCCGTTCGTGGGTTTCGCCTGTGAGGTAGGCATATTTCCAACCCTTTTCGCGTACATATTCGCGCACTATGTCCAAATGTTTTACAAATTGGCTGAATATCAAGACCTTGCTACCCTCACTGACGATGCTCTCAAGCCTGTGGCAAACATTGTTGAGCTTGCCTGAATCGCCTTGATAGTTTTCATCAATCATACGAGGGTGATTGGCTACTTGGCGCAAACGTGTCAGCCCTTCGAGGATAAACATATTGGATTTTGCTGTGTCGCCTGTTTCTAAATGGCGCATAATTTCATTGCGATATTGCGACTTGAGGCGTTCGTATTCTTTTTCTTGGTCTTCGCTCATTTCGCAATAATCCACTTGTTCTATCTTGGGAGGCAAGTCTTGTGCGACTTGCGACTTCAGCCGTCTGAGCATAAACGGCTTGATGATTTGCCCCAGTTTTTTTAGTTTATCTGCGTCTTGATTTTTTTCTATGGGGTGTTGGTATTCATCTCGGAAATAGTTGGCTGTACCCAAAAGGCCGGGGTTTACAAACGCCATTTGCGACCAGAGGTCAAGCGTGCTATTTTCTATAGGTGTGCCTGTAAGTGTAATGCGATGTCTTCCATTTAGTTCTTGAACGGCTTGCGACACATTGGAAGCAGGGTTTTTAATAGCTTGTGCTTCATCAAGAATAATGTAATTGAATTGGTATTTTTTTAACAATTCGATGTCTTGCCTCACCACGCCATACGAGGCTACGATGATGTCATGGTAATCAAAAGCCTCCAAGTTTTTTCTGCGGCTATAGCCGCGATATTCTAAGATATTGAGTTTTGTAAATTTTTTGGCTTCCAACTGCCAATTATAAAGCAATGAAGTTGGCATAACGAGCAGAGAGGCGCGTTTGCTATCAGGGTCATTGCTTTCGCGTTGCGCTTGCAAGAGGCAAAGCGTGATAACCGTTTTGCCCAAGCCCATATCGTCTGCCAAACAACCACCAAAGCCGTATTGTTGCAAAAAGCACAACCAGTCATACCCTGCTTTTTGGTAGGGGCGTAGTTCGCCTTTGAAGTTTTTGGGTAGGCTGTATGATTCTATGTCAGTAAAGTCGCGCAATGCTTCTAATTTTTGATTCATTATGACTTGCGCATGCTTTCCGTTGTGAAGTTCCGACAGCAAGTTTACGTGGTGTTTGCGTATGCTCAGGCTTTCATTATCAGTTTCTTGCGAAAAACTAAACAGTTCATTGTATTGTGTAAACCATGCTTCAGGTATCATGGCTATTTCGCCATTAGGCAAGGTAAATTCTCTTTTTTTGCTTAATATCAATTTTCGTAAATCTTTGAATGGAATTAAGAAGTCGCCAAATCGAATAATAGCACTCACGTCAAACCAATCTTGTTTTTCTTGTATGCTTATTTGAATTTCAGGCTTTCCAAGAAAGTATCGTTTATTATCTTTTAATTTGGATTGAATATTTATTTTTTTAGCTTTGAGTGCGGATTCATGTTCATGAAGCCAGCCCAGCATCTTCATTTTATTTTGAATTATTTTGCCTTTAAATAAGGGCAATTTAAGGTCTTGCAAATAACTTATGTATGCCGTTTCTTGTGATATATTTCGTTTTATTTTATTGAATTCGTAGCCTAGTCCATTTTCTTTTACATGCAGTTTTACATCTATTGGGAAAAGCGTATGCGGGTCTTCAGGTTTGAAATAATTATCGCCGTATTCAAATTGTAATTCGACAAGTAGGTTGCTGTTTGCGGATGTTTCTTCAAGCGATTTGGTGGTTTGGTCATGGTGGTCTTTTAGAAAAAGAACAGGTTTAGGATTGTGTTCTTCTACAATGATTTCTAACCCAATTCCATTTGCTTCTACTTCTTCGAATTGGCGCATAAGCGGCAGTGCGAATTTTGCAAAGTACGTTGCCTCCATTTGACGTTCTATATCAATGGTTGATTTTTTCAAAAAAGGTTTTATTTTATTGCCGTCTACATTATCACGAAAACTATAGAGTACATTATTAAGAATAAGCCAAGCAGGATTTTTGCATATCAAATGCGTTTCCCGTTTTAGTTGTGGCGTGTCAAGGGCAAGTTTTTCGCCTTGATAATAAAAGGTAGGAAAGTATTTTGTGCCGCTCTCGTGTCTATGAAAATGGAATTTGGCATTTGCTTGGTCTTCCGCAAGTATTACTTTATTTGTTTTACCACAAGGGTATCCATCGCGTGCTGATATATAAAATGGTTTATTATTTTCTCCAATCAGCATGAGCGCGTCGTTGCGCCATATTTCCAGAGATGCTTCTATAGCATCTTGGATAGGTTTATGTTTTTTCTCTTTGTCTTTGTCATACGTTTTTAAAATGGCTTCTTCAGCTGTTATTTTTTTAGTGCTACGCGATATTTTATCGCAATATGTTTTTGCAATATGCTCTGGGTGCATGAAGTCTGATAGCTTGAGCAGTTGAAAATCTATTTCATCTAAATTCTCGCTAAATTCTTTCATATTCGAAGAAGACAGTTGTTTATAATTCATCATAAGATCGCCATGCTCGCCTACTTGTACGATATACGCACCAATCAGATAACCTAAAAATTCATGATGCCAAACAGCATAGACTGTTTGAAATGGGCGTTTCAAAGATACTTTCATAGATAGATAAAAATAATATTTTAGTTAATGCGCATAGAGGCAACTCTCGTGGTATTTTAAGTTTTTTGTACCAAAACTCAACACATCACATACAAAGATTTGCAAAATTAGCTTTTTTTTTTCATAAACTCTTTTATTCAATGCTTTTATTTTTTTTATTTTTAAAAGTGAGGCAGCAAGGCAGGCAAGAAAACGCTCTGTTTGGTTTTTCCTTGCCTGCCTACACAAGGCATAATAGCAAAAATAGTTTGGTTGGTAGCCTTTGTTTTTTAGCTGATTATTGTACTATTCAATATGTTGCATAATTAAAATATTGATAATCAAATACTTAGTTCCTAAGTTGTTAAATTTAACATTTTAGCAACAAAATAATAACATTGTAAATTTGGTGCTTTGCTTTGCACAACGTTTAATCAAGTATAATAATCAACTTTATGAAAAAACTTTTTTTGCTACCATGCTACTACTTTTAGTGGCTGGTAAAGTTCACGTTGGCGCAACTAATTTGCCTCAACCATTAAAAAATAGTACACTATTCACCAAAGTAGTATGCCCTCAAGCTTCTGCCACTTATCTTCATTCTGGAGCCTATATGGATAGTGGTGGAAAATTACATGCATATAGTGTGTGGTTGGTTACAAAATACAATCGCGATTGTACAATTAAAAGACAATACCTTGATTATGGAAGCGGCTCACATCCGCCAGACTTGCGTCGCGAGCCTTTGGAAGAAGGCGAAGACCCAATCATCAATGATGAATTGAGGGACGAAATGACACGACGTGATGCTACTCAAAATTTTTCTAATACAACAATTCAATAATTTACTACTATTTTAGCATTAATTTATTCTAACTAAGTTAATGCTAAATTTCCATTTAAAAAAATGAAAAAGCGTTCACTTGTCATAATAATCTTTACAATATTAATAATATCAGTAGTTTTATTTGTTTTTATTAAAAAAGATAAACCTTTTGAAGGAAAAATACATTACCAAATTACTGATAGTAGTTTTGTTATTAGGCAATATGAAAGTATTGTATATGATGATGAGGTGGTATATGAAATAAAAAAAGATTCTATCATCGAAGAATTTCATCGCCAAAACCCAGCATATTTAAATCTTCCCAAATTAGTATAAAAAAAAATAGGATATATGCCTACAGGTTTTAACGAACCAAGAGGAAAACTTAATACACAAATAGCAATAGCAGGAACAAAAACAGTTTGTGATTTGAAAAATAGTAGAAAAAAAATGTACCAAATATACCAAAAAAAAATATCAGAAGATGTATATAAAACAGAAATGCCTACGGACTGTCTTATTACAAAAATAAAAGGAGACAGCATTATTTTAGGTTATAGATGCCAACAATACAAACTTGAAAAAACAAATGGCATTATGCAGTATATGTGGATTGCACATGGTATTAAAGCATACATACCGCCACAATATTCTACCAATCACCCAAGCGAAGAAGATGCACTGAATAATCTGTGGCTATGTATCCCACAAGGTGTTTGCTTGTTAATGTACACGCAATATTCAGAAAAAAATATGGCAGGAATACATATTCCAGTTACTATAAAAGCTATAAAAGTAGAAAAAAAATAAAATTATGAAAAAAATAATAAAATTAATCCTTTTTACATTGTACTTATTATGA
>Ga0163154_10000758_pt1 | contig 50305 bp, 44 predicted proteins | sample OliLakLV19MP9P1_FD_148649 | JGI IMG/M metagenome (GOLD analysis project Ga0163154, IMG submission 148649) | Freshwater microbial mat bacterial communities from Lake Vanda, McMurdo Dry Valleys, Antarctica - Oligotrophic Lake LV.19.MP9.P1 | ecosystem: Environmental > Aquatic > Freshwater > Lake >...
CCTCGGTGGCGACGCCCGCATGCAGCGAGAAACCGCCGACCTTGCCGGCGTCGCCCTCGGGCGCATCCGCATCGGCGGGGATCGTCTGCAGCGTCGCCACCTTGCGCCCGGCCTGCGCGCCGGTGGCGATGCGGTAGGTGATCGAGCTCATCCGCAGCGCGTCCAGGCCGTCGTCGCAGCCAGCCCGCTCGGACAGAAAGGCGGATTCGTCTTCGCCTTCGAGCCAGCCCTGGCGCGCCAGATGCCGGCACACCCGGTGCGCGATGGTGTCGGCCAGCTGCGTCAACTGCGCGGACGTCGGCGCGCGGGCCCGGCGCAGGCGCGGCTTGCGCTGGGGTTGCTTGATGTCCTCCTGATACACGCCGTCGAGCCACAGCATGTAAAAACGGATCACTAAGTGTCTCTCCAATTCCACCACGACGTCTTACAGGAAGGCGAATATTTAAATCGGCTGAACTTAATATGATCCAATATTTTCTATGGCGAGGTGCGCTTCGACTTGATGCAAGTGAAGAGCTAGCGATTAGCTATAATCTTTTTTAGGCGTGAATTGCTTTTATTGGTCAGTAAAGGCATCCTTGTACGCTGGGCTACTTGATAGGTTGAAGATAGGTGGCTAGATCATTTCCGGTGCAATGGTTTATTAACGCCGCTATGCCGTGCACGTGTGAAGTGGGCGCATGGCTTAGTTGGTTGCAGATTCACTGCCCGAAATATTCAACGGCTATTAAAGAGGTTGAGAAATTTGAAGGATGCTCAATCAAGGACTACGGAAATGCTATAACCGCGATTAGGTTTGAATGCGACTTGGAGTTAGAAATTATCGATCAAATACGTACAATGAGTTTCGAATTGACAAAAAGTGATGTCATTTTTGGCGCTTATTTTTCATTGCCATTTATTCAAACTGTAATTGGCAATCGGGTGTGTTTGATTGGTAGCGCAGAATATTTTAATGTGAAATGTAAAATGGTGAGTCTGGGCGACGGATATGTTGAACTTACAACTCGACAAGCGCAAAAATTTGGCTTTTTTAAGTCAGGCCCATTCCAATAATTTTTATTGTCTGCTTAAAACAGAACGTAAACTTCAACCTGATTCCGTGACCCAACCCTATAAGCACCGGACACCCACCTTTAATCGAATTCTAGCGGCAGCCTAAAACCTGCCGTCAGTTTATTCGCTTCCTTACATAATCGAAGTCCAAAAATCCTTCCAAAATTTCCAAACCCGGACGCCGCCAGCCGCAATCGCGGCAAAAATAATCCTGCATTTTCATCTCAAATATTTTTCAAAAGCCGTACAAAGCCAATGCCAAACAGCGTTCGCTGCTTGAGCTCTTTGGCTTTCTCGATCAATTCCTCCAAACTGCCCACAACCCGCCAATAGCTGGAACCCACGCCCTTCACTTTCATTGTCCAGTGATCTTTGTCCAGCCCGAGCCTGCGCAGCGCTTTGGGCTCGTCCACTTTGATCACACCACGCTTTCCTAGATGGAGTTCGCGGCCCGTAAAGTCAACTAAATCGATGTATTCGGCTTCCGTCACGGGCGGTACGTTGAAGGATTTTTCGCCCGCCAGCGGTGCCGAATTTTGCATCGCACATGCTTCATTCTCGCCGATTTGAACATGCCGCATCTTCACGCTCGTGTAGCTCGACGCGCTGACGCCTTTAACAATATCGGCACGAACAGGGTTCAAATCGACGTAAGTCATCGCTGCCAAAATTGATTTTTCGCTGACCAGCAGTTGGCACTTAAATCGGCCCTCCCAGAATCGACCCGTGACTTTATCCTCCGCATTTGCGCGCCGCGCGATGGGCTCGCTCAATGATTTCATTAGCCAAGAAACATCGGTCAATCGGCGTCGGTATGTGGCAACCTACGAGGGCTACGCGCCAGACGGCGCTGCTGTACTGGTGGAGGCTGCCACCGACAACACGAATCGTACGGTGGCCAATGTCCGCAACATCTTCACCAAACTCGGTGGCAACCTCGGCACGACAGGTTGCGTCGAGTTCATGTTCAGACGCATGGGCGTTTTCAGGCTCAAGCCAGAAGGTATCGATCAGGACGAATTGGAGCTTGATCTGATCGATCACGGCCTCTACGAAATGGGCGAGGGTAACGGCGAAAATGGCGAGACGCAGATTGTGGTGCGTTGCGCATTCGAAGAGTTTGGAAATCTGCAGAAAGCACTCGAAGAACGAAGAACGAGGCATAGCGCCCGTTTCGGCAGAGCAGGAGTATGTCTGCATAAGTCCCGCGGTTCTGCCGGTCGATCAGGCCACCTAGGCCACTGGCAGACGAACGCATCGAGGTAGGAAACAGTTCAACGCTATAGGTCGATAACGTCACGCTGGTACCCATCGCGAAGAACAGGTAGACAATCCACAACATGACTGTTGTTAGCTCCACCATCGCCCGTGCCGGCAGGTCGTCGAGCTGGACCATCGTTGGTAAAAAAGCAGCGCTCCAGGGCAATTAGCACAGCCTAAACTCACCGTAAACCCGAAAACTAAACTGGTGCGAGCAAATTCAATTTCAAATTCGCAAAAGAGCGAAAACCTCGATCAAAGGTAGTCATTTCGCAATCCGTTGCTTGTGCTAGTGCCGCAAGCCAAGCATCGGTCCATAAATCTGGAGATGGCTCTCGACGCGCAATGTTGGCCCGCCAAAAGCTCGCGTGCGTGGGAGGTGCCTCGTCGATCAAGGCAATACGAGGATCGCCGACCAGTTGTGACAATATCTCCCACGCCTGTTCTGGTTGCAGAATACCGGAACCCATCACCCGAGCATTCGTGAGCAGGCGCAGCAAAGCCATGCGCACGAGAAAGCAGAGACCTACTGCGCCATCTGGTTGCCCTTTCCACCAGTTAACTGCGGCAGGGCGATGAGTATGACCCTCGGTCAGCACTGGCAGCAGCACGTTGGCGTCAACTATGCATCGCATAGGCTTTGACATCGTCAGCCGCAACCGCCTCGCTGTCCAGACGTTTGACTTCGTCCAGACTAAGAAACCTCAGTGGCGCGTCTGCGGAAAGCGTGATGGGAGCGGTATCAATCCGCTTGCGACTGGTTAACGCGCCCTCAAGCTCGTGCTTTAGCGCATCTATGACAAGTTGGCGTAAGGTAGAGCCACGCTGCACGGCCGCTATCTTCGCCCGGCGAAGCACGTCATCTGGAAGGTCAAGGGTAGTGCGCATAAATATGCCTTACTGCATTCATACAGAAAGCTTGCCGGGTCTTGGAAGGGATGTCAAAGACCTAGCGGCCATTGCAGCGACAAAGGTGCGCTGGCCCGGGGCTAACTTTGACCTGACCCTTAACCGGTGTCTTGAAGGATAGGAAATCCAAAGCCACTTTTCGGTCATTGTACGCGGCGGTTTCGCGCGCTCACGGGGCTCGCATGGCCGCCCGGCCTGTCCGGGGAGCTCCCCGGTGTCGACTCTCCGGTGTCGACTGGTCCGGTGTCGACTCTCCGGTGTTGTTGTTTCGACTGTCCGGTGTTGTTGTTGGTTGGTCCGGTGTTGTTGGGTCCGGTGTTGTTGGAAATCAGCCCGACAGCGTGTAGGAAATTTCTGATCCTCGACTGTCCGGTGTTATACGATGGCGCGGTGAACGACCTGCACCGGGGTGACAAGCCAGCGACCTCAGCCCACGGCCAGTCGCACGGGCTTCCCGACCCGGCTCAGCATCTCGACCAGTGTGTCGATCGTGAACTTCGCGGTCTTCTGATTGACAACATCGGAGACCCGCGGGCGCGACACCATCAGGATTTGCGCAGCGTCCGCCTGCTTGAGCTGATGTTCGATGATCCAGTTCGACAGCTCGACCATCAATTGCTGCTTGAGCAAGCGCGTGTCGTTGATCTGCTTGCGCGACGCGGCGTGCAGCTTCTTGGCTTCCGCGGCAGAGAAGCCCAGTTCCAGGAAGAGGTTCGCTCCCGCCTTGGTGACGTGGCGGATTTCGGTATCAATCGTCATCGCTTGTTCTTTTTGGCGTTGACCACCGCGCGATAGCACGCCATGGCAATGTCCTTGTCCTGCTTCGAAGTGGCCTGCGTCTTCTTCTGGAAGCAGTGCAGGACGTAAACCGCTTCCTCGAACTTGGCGACGTACATCACCTGGGAAATGCCCTTGGCATCGCTGACGCGAATCTCTCGCGTGCCCGCACCGACCTCATCGAAGGGCTTCCAGTCGCTGGGCTCGATCCCGGCCTGCACCTTGCCCAGCTGAAAGCCGGCTTCCTTGCGCGGTGTCTTCGGGAACGCGAGCAGATCAGCGGAGGAGGACCCCACCCATCGGATTTTCTTCTCGTCGGTTGCGTCGGGCATCTGTATAAAACTTTATACCATGTCGTGGTCTCAGGTCAAACAGCCCTGCTGCACGCTGCACAGCCGGTGACGCCGGTGTCCGGACTGGTCAGCGTTTGCAGCTCATCGAAGCCGTTGTAGTCGTACAGCGTGCTCAGATCACGCGGATCGCTGACCGTGCGCAGATTGTCCGATTGTCCTGCGCGTCGTAACTGAACTCGATCTCGTTACCGTCCGGATCGGTGGTTTTCTGCAAGCGATCCAGTTCGTCGTCATCGTGCGCGGTCAGATGCAACAGCGGATCGAGCACCGACTTCTCGTTGCCGTCGTAGGTATGCGTGGTCTTCTGAGTTTCGGCGCCGAAGTTGTCCTTGAGTCGGCCAAGGCCGTCATAGACGCGGCGCATGGTCTGCGCCAGCGTGTCGGCGGGATCAAAGGTGCTTTCGCGGATGCGATTGCTCAGCTGCGGTAGGGAGGAACCCGCGGGCGATGAATTTCGCCCCACCCCGCGACAAGTGGTGGTTTGAAACAACATCGGCATCTGAGTTGGTGGAATCGGCACGGTGAAGTGTGTGCGGGTTCCACACGAGAAACCACCTTACACGGGTTGCATGGCTAGACCCGGGCGGCAAGGTCACCAGCAAGGGCTCCCAGCCCTATCGATTGCACGACGTCGTTGAGCTGATTCATTTAAGCGTAAGGCGACACGCCTCGATCAGTTCGTGCCTTTCCGATCACGCACCAAGCGTTTTCGGGAGGGGCGAATCTCCTCTACCTACGCTGCTAATTCTGGGTGTCCAAATCTCCTTTGATTCGCGAAGGTTAGCTGACTGTCCCGATCATCAATACAACAAAGGCGGCCGCCAGCAACGGCGGCCGCCTTTTGAGCGGTCCAGAGACGCTGCCGCATTGTCGGCGAACAGCGGCCTCTCGTCCTTGAGCGACAGTGCCTATTGATCAGCCTTTTCGAACCGCCACGACGTATCGCCGAGAAGCGTGTTGTAGGCAACATTCCCCTTCACTTGGCTGAATTGATCAGGCGCTATGAGGCCGACGGCATAGTTCTCGTGGCGTAGCAGGTACCCCGCCTTTTCCGTGAACGCGGGTTTCAGGCTGACGAAGCCTTGTGCATCGGCAGGGGTTAGGCAGGGCATATCTGTCGTCGGCTGTTGACCTTGGCTGCAGACGCCAATGGTCGCCGCCTCCGCAGTAAACACTTCCGCTCCCGCCGCGTCGCCAAACACGCCTACATACTGTAGAGACCCCGAGACCTCCTTAACAAATCCCAGATACAGTTCTTGGGACGTTTTCAGCTTGAAGTTTCCGTTGGGCAGCTTCTCTACGATCAGCGTCTCGGGATCGCCCTTGACAATCTTGGCCGCATTCCCAACTGGCTTGAGAAAGAACTCTTGGGTCAGGTCCATGTTCCCTTCCGGGCGGATGTTTCCGACCACGCTATAGGTGAACAGGTACATCTGCTGCGGCAACGGCGGGACAACCGCCAATGATGCGCAGGGCTCCATGAGCCAGGTAGCATCCTCTTTGTTGTATGCAGGGTTGCTGGTCGGATGCAGTTTGCCGTAAGACTTCTGATTCCTCAGATACCAACCATTCGTCTTCGGCCATTTGGACTCAAACGATACGTTGTTTCCTGATCCACCCTTACCCAGCGGCGCGATCTGGGTCATATACGCCCGTTCCGCTTTGTCGGTGGCTCGGAATTCAACCCACATCTGGCCATTGTCGGCAGAGATGACAAGAGGCGACTTCCCGGTCACATCCAGGCCCGCGGGCGCGGGATAATTTAACACCTTCAGCGCGGTCATCCCGTTGTCGACCGGAATCATGTTCAAGTGAAGCGGAACTGAATCGGCCGACGGAGCCCCAACGCGCGCGGGCGCCCGGCCGCTAGCCTCGATGTTCCTCTTCGAGATGCCCAAGTATTGAGCGCCGTTCGCCGGGGCTCCGTCCACAGTGGGCGCCTTCAACATGAAGCAGCCGCTCTCGCCGCGAATCGTCTCCACCGGCACAGCGCTCTCGCCGAGTCGGACGCCGGTCAGGAAGTTTCCAATGCTAGGATCTTTGCTAGCGGTGAAAACGGCTTTGAAGGAAAGCTGCACCGGATCGCTGCCGTTCTTGATTCCGACATATTCGTCGTACAGCTTCCAATCGGCATTCGTGGTCTGGAATGTTTTCGTCCACTTAGTGCTGCCATCGACCACCGTGACTTCGATCCCGTCTGCTTCCGTGGCGCTGTGTCTCCCGCGATGATAGAAGGAGAAACCGTATTTATTCCCGGCGCCGATTCCGAGCACCTCCTGGGAGAGCGTGCCGTGGCTATTGGCATTGACCTCGGCGAACTGTTTGAAGTTGGCCGGCGCTTTAAAGGTCATACCACCCACGCTCGCGCCATCCTTCCATATCTCGATCTGGCCCTTTGAGTCCGTGGTGGACCAGCCTTTGACGGCCGCTTGTTCGTGGAACTGAAGAGGATCGCTGTTTTGGGGGGCTGAGAAATCGCCATTGACGACCTCTGCGTGGCCAATTGCGGAATTTGCGATAAACGCCACAGCCAGAAACAGGCCCATCAGTCCTGATCTTCGCGGCATTCTCGCCGCCATTTCGTGCGGATACTTGTGCATAAATGTTTTTTCCTCTGTTGGTCCGACAAGTGGGCGCAATCCAACCCTGGTTGCGCCCACAGCCCGTGCTCGTCCCGGAGCCGCTAGTGTAAGGAAAAGACCGGGGGAAAAACCAGGATATCCATGCTGGAGTTCGGAGTTCGGGGGGTTCGGGGACAGTCAGCCAACTCCGCCTCCCGTCGACGCCCCGGCGGCTTTGGGCTTAGGTCGCGGCCCGGGAGAGGCGGGGCGTACAGCCGACGCCCCACGCGTTCCTCCAACGCCTCCACGAAATCCGGAGCGCCGCACGGCTGGCCGCTGTATGTTGCCTGACGCACCTCGGCTTCACGCCCGCCGGCCCCTTCGGCTCGCAGCCGGTCCTCCCAGTTCTCCAACAGTCCCAACTCGCGCCGAGCACGCGTAGGATGCGTTGAGGCACGAACCGCATCGATTGAAATTACGGATCAAGTACGGCAACGTCACGGCAATTGATGCCGCGATTGATGCGGTTCGTAGGCTCACCACATCCTGCGCGTGCTAACCAAACATACCATAAGGCATTGATTGGCAACGGTGCTCTGGCGCGTTCGGAGTATAGGAAATTCAAACGCCCTTTTCGGGCAGTCTGCCCGGCAGCCAGCGGCAGCGCAAGCGTCGGTTTGGCGCGGTTTGGCCGTGGTTGGGGCGTCATCGGAGAGCGCTTCGCCGGCTGGACGGGTGTTCGGCAGGGCCGTTCGCGGCCATTTCCCCCAGTTGCTGACAGCGGGCCAAGCGCTGCCGAATGCGGCCTTCATCGGCTTCACCGGCACGCCGCTGTTCAAATACGACGAGCTGACGCGGCGCATCTTTGGCGACTATGTGTCGCGCTACGACTTCAAGCGATCCGAGGAAGACCGTTCCACCGTGCGCCTCGTGTACGAGAACCGTGGCGAGAAGCTCGGCATCGCGCGCATGGACCTCAACGACCGCATCGCCGAAGCCATCGAACGCGCTGAGTTGGATACCGACCAGCGCGCGCTGCTGGAAAGGCTGCTGGGCAGGGACTACGAGGTGATCACCGCCGACGACCGGCTGGTGAAGCTCGCCGACGATTTCGTCGAACATTGCTCGCTGCGCTGGCAAGCCGGCAAATCGATGCTGGTATGCATCGACAAGATCACCTGCGCGCGCATGTTGATGCTCATCGAACCGCGCTGGAAGGCCAGGATCGACGAGATCGAACGGTTGATTCCGCTCAGGGCTGCGCTGTTGGCGATCGCGACCGATGCCGACGCGCGCGAGTATCTGCAGCGCGAGATTGAAGGCTTGCGCGCACGCCGCGACTGGATGGCGAGCACGCTGATCGAGATCGTCATCAGCGAGGCGCAGAACGAACGCCGCGACTTCAGCACGTGGGGCCTCGACATCATTCCGCACCGGGTGGTGATGAAGACCGGCTTCGACACCGCGGATGGCAAACGTGTGCCGATCGAGGATGCGTTCAAGGATCCCAAGCATCCGTTCCGCGTGGCCATCGTCTGCGCGATGTGGCTGACGGGTTTCGATGTCGAATCCTTAGCGACCTTGTACATCGACAAGCCGATGCGCGCGCACAACTTGATGCAGGCGATTGCCCGCGCCAACCGCGTCTATCCCGGCAAGGACTGCGGCGTCATCGTCGACTACAACGGCATGCTCAAAAGTCTGCGCCAGGCGCTGGCGCAGTACGCACTGGGCGACGACGGCAATGCCGACGATGGCGACATGGTCGCGCCCATCGCCGAGCAGGTCGCGGCATTGATGCAGGCGATCGAAGAGACCGAGAAGCACCTGGCCAAGCTCGGGTTCGACAGCAGCCGCTTGCTCGGCGCGCGCGGCTTCGTTCGCATTGCGTGCCTGCGCGATGCGATGGAGGCGGTGTACACCACCGATGAGGACAAGCGCCGCTTCGAAATCATGGCGCGCCAGGTGTTCATCGCCTTCAAGAGCCTGATCAGCGAACCCAGCGTAGTGGCCTTCGGCGAGCGCCACGACAACATCGAAGCGATCTACAAGAAGGTGCAGGAGCGCCGCGATAGCGCCGACGTCAGCGTTGTGCTCAAGGAACTGCACCGGATCGTCAACGACGCCATTCGAGCGCAGCCGGGCGAGGACCACGCCGAAGGCTTGACCGTCGATCTGAACCAGATCAACTTTGAACGGCTGAAAGAAGAGTTCGCCAAGGTCAAGCGCAAGCGCGCGGCACTCCAGGACATCCGCGACGTTGTCGAGAACAAGCTGGCTCAGATGCTCGCCGACAACCCGACGCGCATGGATTTCTACAAGAAGTACCAGTTGATCATCGCCGACTACAACAGCGAAAAGGATCGCGTCACGGTCGAGGAAAGCTTCGCGCGCTTGCTCGATCTCGTCCAGGGAATGGACGCCGAGCAGGCCCGAGCTGCAGACGAAGGACTGAGTGAAGAAGAACTCGCGCTGTTCGATCTGCTGCGCAAAGAGCAGATCAGCCAAGCTGATCGCGAACGCGTCAAACAAGCCAGCGCGGCGCTGCTGAAGTCGCTGGCGGAGTTGTTGGCGCGGATGCCAACTTGGGTCGACAACAGCAGTACGCAGGCGCAGGTCAAAGTCATGATCCTCGATCGCTTATGGGAGGCGTTGCCGCGGCCGACGTTTTCAGACGAAGAGGCGGAAGTGCTCGCCGGGCGCGTCTATGAATACGTGTGGAGCAAGGGTCGGGCAGGCGGGCTTGGCGCAGGGCGGGCGGGCCAGTTGTGATTTTCCGTCAAGTAGACCCCGGCGCGCTTCGCGCTTGCGGTCAACATGACCTACGCGTTGAGCTGGTGGTCTCCGGGCAGGCTGGCAACATTGAAGTCAGCGGGCACGCTCTTGCGCTCGCTACGCAGCAAGCCGAAGCCACTCGTCGAGACAATCACCGGTGCGCTCACCATGACCAACTCAGCATGGTCACCCACCACGCGGATGTGCACCTTGCTTCCCGTTCGGGTGCCCAGTTTCTGCCGAACTTCCTTCGGAATCGTAACCTGGCCTTCGCTGGTGACTGACAGACTGCTCATCGTAATCCCGCAGTAGTACGAAGTAAGAATCCTAGGCAGGCTGAGGCCATTTGGGTTGACTTGCCTCAACACGGCATCCTCCATTGGAACTAAGATGAAAGCCCACGCTTCGACGGGTCATGTCCATGTATCACCATATCTTGATATCTACTGATGGATCGGACTTGGCGAAACGCGCAATCGATAGCGCAATTGCCTTAGCCAAGCTGGTCGGCGCAAAGTTGACGGCGGTATATGCCGTGCCTGAATACATTCCGCCGATGGACGCGATGGTGCCGGTGTATCAATTTGCGTCGCCGCAAGAGTACGAACGGCAAGCCGCTACCGAAGCGCAATTAGTGCTCAAAGATGTGGCGACAGCTGCGGCCGTGGCCGGTTTGGCTATCGATCTAGTGCACGGCATCGATAGCCATCCCTATCGTTTGATTCTGGCCACCGCCAAAGAACGCGGCTGCGATTTGATTTGTATGGCCTCGCATGGCCGTCGTGGCCTCAGCGCACTCATTTTGGGTAGTGAAACACAAAAGGTCCTGACCCACGGCGAATTTCCGGTGCTGGTCGTGCGCTGACCCGTCTATGGCTGCCGCCGACTATCAGTTGGATACCGAGGCCGGCGGCGACATCTTGCGGCTCAGCGGTGACTGGACGGTATTCGGTTTGCCAGCCGCTGAACGTCGCTCGCGAGATCTCAACGCCAAGCGACCGCAGCGCGTTGATGTCAGTCAGATGGGCTCACTCGATACGGCTGGCGCCTTGCTGTTGATCCAGCGTTGGTTGGGGCCGGCACCGTGGCCCGCGTTTGATGGTTTGCGGGCCGCTGATCTGGAATTGCTGAATTTGGTCGGCGCGAGTTACGCCGCGCCGCGCCTGCGCAAGCCCAAGCCCTTTGGGATTTTGCCGCTGCTCGAACGCACCGGCGCGGCATCGATTTTTGCTTGGCAGCAGTTTTTGCTGCTGCTGGCCTTTGGTGGGCAAACACTGCTGACGGTTTTCGCCATTCTGCTCGGGCGCCAGACCCTGCGCTGGACCAGCGCGGTGCACCACATGGAGCGTGCCGGCTTAGATGCCGTGCCGATTGTCTGCATGTTGAGTTTTTTGGTGGGCGCCGTGGTCGCGTTTTTAGGGGCGACGGTGCTGGCTGACTTTGGCGCGCAAGTATTCACCGTCGAGTTGGTGAGTTTTTCATTCATGCGCGAATTTGGCGTGTTGCTCACCGCGATCATGATCGCCGGGCGTTCTGGCAGCGCTTACACGGCAGAAATCGGCATGATGCGGGCGCGCGAGGAAATCGATGCGATCCGCACACTTGGCCTTGATCCTATTGAGTTATTGGTGATTCCGCGGCTGCTCGCGTTGTTGGTGATAATGCCGGTCTTGAGTTTTCTGGCCGTCCTATCAGGCATGTTGGGCGGCGCGCTGGTCGGCAGCATTGAACTTGGCATTTCCCCAGGCCTATTCATGGCGCGCATGCAGGAAACCGCGGAGTTGCGGCATTTGCTGGTCGGTTTGTCGAAAGCGCCGATTTTCGCGGTGATCATCGCTCTGGTCGGCTGCCTGGAAGGTCTGAAAGTCCGCGCTAGCGCAGAATCGGTCGGCCGCCATACCACCTCGTCCGTAGTGCAATCGATATTCCTGGTGATTTTGGTTGACGCCATTGCGGCGATTTTCTTCATGGAGATCGACGTATGAACGACATCGTCATGAGCGTGCGCGGATTGTGCAATCGCTTTGGTGCCCAGCTAGTGCACGAGAATCTGGACCTCGACATCATCAAAGGGGAGGTGCTCGGCATCATCGGCGGTTCGGGTGCCGGCAAGAGCGTGCTGATGCGCTCGATCCTCGGCCTGCAGCCTTATCAAGCCGGTCGAATCGATTGGTTCGGCCAGGAAATCGCCAAACTCGGCGATGCGCAGCGCCACGCCTTGGAGCGCCGCGTGGGCGTGATGTTTCAAGATGGCGCGCTGTTTTCGTCATTGACGGTGCTGGAAAACGTCATGGTTCCGCTCAAAGAGCACAGCGAGCTGGATGAGCATTTTATTGCTGAAATTGCGCGATTGAAGATCGCACTGGTGGGTTTGCCCGCCGATGCCGCCGATAAATTCCCGGAAACGCTGTCCGGTGGCATGCGCAAGCGCGCCGGTTTGGCGCGCGCCTTGGCCTTGGATCCGGAAATTTTGTTCTTCGATGAGCCCACTTCTGGACTGGACCCCATCGGCGCCGCCGCATTTGACGAACTGGTCGCCACCCTGCACCAGGCTTTGCATTTGACGGTGATTCTGATTACCCACGATCTAGACAGCGTCTATCGCATTTGCGAACGGGTGGCCGTGCTCGCCGACCGGCATGTGATTGTGGTCGACACGCCCAAAGTGGTGCAGAACTTTGATCACCCCTGGATCCACGCGTGTTTTCAGGGCCCGCGTGGACGCATGGCTTACACTCAATCGCAAACGCGCAATGAGGCGCAAGGCAAACCCACAGCAGGCAGTGCGAGTAACGAGCTTGGTAGCACCGCTCTTACTGCGACTGGCGCAACTGCTGCCCACCCGAGGATTTGATTAGCCATGGAAACCCGGGCTCACCATATTTTAATCGGCGCTTTTGTGCTGCTGACCATCATTGGTGGCCTGATTTTCGCGCTGTGGGTCGCGAAGGTCAGTCTGGATGATGAATTTGACGAATACGATGTGCTGTTCAAGGAAACCGTGACCGGCCTGACCAAAGGCGCGGCGGTTAATTTCAATGGCATTCAAGTCGGCGAGGTCAGACGCTTGTCATTGGATCGCGCCGACGCATCCCGCGTGCTAGCGCGTGTGCGTGTGGATGCGAACACGCCGATCAAAATCGATACCACGGCGCGCTTGACCTACACTGGACTGACCGGCGTGGCGATCATCGAGTTAGTCGCAGGCAAACCCGATGCGCCTGATTTGATTGCCGAAGAAGGCGAATACCCAGTCATCCCGGCACTGCCGAGCGCCTTCCAGAAACTGATGACCGACGGTGGCGACGTCTTGGTGCGCTTCAATGATGCGTTGTCGCGGGTGAGCGAGGTGCTCAGCGACGCCAATACCCAACGCGTGTCGGAAACCTTGTCGCACATTGAATCGATTGCCGCACAGATCGATGACGATAAAGCTGACCTCGGCGAGGCGATGCGCCGCGCCAACCGCGCGTTTGCCGACTTGAGCGACGCGTCGACGGCATTCCAGAAGCTGGCCACGCAAGGTGGCGCCACGTTGACGCGCGCCGATCAGTTGATCGACAAGGAAGTGGGTCCAGCGCTGGCAGACCTCAAGCGAACCTTGGCCGCGCTGCGCGAGATTACCGGGCGCGTCGACACGCTGCTCAAGCGCAACGCCACGCAAATCGACCAATTGGCGCAACAAGGCGTGCCTGGCCTAACCGCTGCTTTGGATGATTTACGCACGCTGGCGGCTAGCCTTAATCGAATCAGTGAGCGATTGGAAGCCGCGCCCGCTGACTATCTACTGCAACGCGACAGACCACGCGAGTACCGACCAAAGTGAAGCTAAATCACCGATTGGGAATCTTGGCCTGGAGCCTTGCGCTGACGGGCTGCTTGGGTGGTTTGTTACCCAAAGCAGAAGAGCGCGCGGTTTTTGCGTTGCCAGCGCCGGTAAAAATGAGCAGCCGTGCCTTGCCCGCCGCGCTTCTTGTGGAAACGCCGCGCGCAATCGCGCCACTGGGTGGCCCAGACATTATGGTGGTGCGCGCGGATGGCGAAGTTCAGATTCTAGCTGGCGTGCGTTGGGCCGCGCCGCTACCGATGTTGTTGCAGGATTTGTTGGCGCGGCAGATAGAGATGGCTGGCGGAGCGCCTAGCGTTGCGCAATCCGCGCAGTCTTATCGAATGCCGCTGCGTCTGGCCAGTGATTTGCGCGCCTTTGAAGCACGGGTGGATGGCAATGCGATGAGCGTGCACGCCGAACTGACGGCACACCTCATCTGCACACAGGATGCCCGCATTCTTGCCTCATCCGCTCCAATCAACATAATGATGGCCGACTTGCCAAACACTGCAACAGCCGCCACCGCCGCACTGCGCGACAGCGCCAGCCGCTTGGCGCGCGAGGTAACCGTGTGGCTGAGCGGCGTGGATGCCGGTGGCTGCGACCTGGACTAGGTTGAACACGCGCCTGCGAACGCTGCTGTTGCTCGCCGCGCGCACCGATGCGCGTGCCAGCGTGGGCGGCGGCCATTGGCGCACGCGCTGTTTGCATTGTCGAACTACCATAGGCATCACCGTGAGCGGCGAGCCCTGGCCGGGCACCAGTTTGGAACACGTGGTGGCGCGCTCCTGGTTTGACCAGCCGAAGGCCGCTGCGCTGATAGTGATGGTCGGCGTTGCCGACGATGCACGCAATTTGGCCCTGGCCTGCGCACGCTGCAATCACCAAAAGGGCCGCGGACCCGACGCCAACGGACCTGGCGACCCACACGCTTATCAAATTGTCGCTAGCTTGTTGGCCGCACGTTTAGCGCGTTGGCGCGAGCTACTCGATTGAGCCGATGGCGGCTCAATCCGCGCAAATGACGCGATTTCGCCCGCCCAATTTGGCTTTGTAGAGCGCGCCATCGGCCACCCGCAGTAGATCTGCGGCGGCGCGCATATCGGATGACTGCTCGGCAATGCCAATACTCACGGTAATGCGCAGCGCGCCGCCATCGATAGGCAGCTCGGTGGCGGCCAGTGCGGATCGTAAAAGTTCGGCGAGTGCCAAAAACTCCTGCTGCGATTGCTGCGCGCTGAAGGCGACGAACTCTTCGCCGCCCAAACGTCCGGCCACTACATCAACCTCCAGCTTGGACTTCACCAAAGCCGCAAAACCGGCCAACACGCGATCGCCGGCTAAATGTCCATATTGATCATTGACCGGTTTGAAATGGTCCAAATCCAAAATCATCAGGCGCAGACGGCCGGGCTCGTGACGGCCACGATCGAAAGCATGCTCCAGCATCTCGCGCGATTGTCGGCGGTTGTAGAAACCGGTCAGCGCATCAAAAACCGCTTGATTCAATAACTCGCGGTGATAATTGGCCTCGGCGCTACCTTCGCCGAAAAATTTCAACTCACATTGCCCCACCCGTAAGCGATCGCCGTCGCGCAGCCCAAACTGTTTGACCCGTTCGCCGTTGACGAAACAACCGTTGGTGGAACCTAAATCCTCCACCGTATATCCGCTGGTATCACGGAAAATTCGGCAGTGATGTCGCGATACGCTGGTATTTCCGAGCACCAAACCGCAGTCCTCAGCACGGCCGATCAATAGCGGGGTTGCACCGATGCGCGCTTCGACGCCCAGTTGCGCACCGTTAACCACCACCACACAAGCTGGTTCGCGCCCTGCCGGCGCTAAGGTCGGCAGCACAACGCGGGTGGTGGTGTGAGGCGCTTTGCGACGCGCTGCCATCGGCTCACTCGTTCTCCGTTTCAAAGCCATCCGCAAAAACACCGATTGGGTCGATGTCGGTGCTTTCATTATTACCCAGCAGCGGATCAAGCGCATTGCTTGGTGGCGTTACCACCGCGCGATTGCTGACGATTTGTTCTGGCCTGCGTGGTGCCGTGACGGTCAACGCGAAGCTTACCGTTGAATTGGCCGGCATGCTCACCAGCGCGTCCACCGTTTCGACCCCACTGGCCGAACATACCGCACCAGCGGTAGCGGTGCATGTCCAACTGGCATTGCTCAGCTGTGGCAGGATGTCGGTCACGCGCGCGTTGACCACGGTCTGCTGTCCCGCGTTGCTGACCAGCAGAATGTAAGTGGACGGTGCACCACCCGGCAGTACGCGCAAACCATTGCGTTTGAGGATGGCCAAATCAGCGCCATCGGCCGTGACTACGTGCGCCTCCGTAACCAGGCTGGCGTTGAACCTGGAAACCTCAGTTGGACGGGGTAGAGTGTGCGGTTCTCACCCCCCAGAACCGTGCAATCTGCCCCGTAGCGGACTGACCCAATAGGTGAACTGATCAAAGTCCTGAAAAGGCAAAAGAATCATCGCGTTATGGGTGATGGGAAACGGTCAGCTGAGGTTTCTAGGGTGAAGTTGGCATCCCCCAAATAGCGTGCCTCCAAACTAATTGCGCCAGACACTGCGGGGACAAAACTGCAGCTCAAACTGGGCAGGTTGATGCCACAAATACCGCTGCCATCCGTGATCAGAATTTGCCCGGTCGCAGGCCTACGTGACATCGGAGAACTGTCACGTAGCCTTGCGGGCAACGTGACCTACGACCTTAAGCTTTGCTTGCGCGCGCGCCGGCTTGAACGAGCCCATCCCTGGCGCCACCAGGTCCAAACTGACAGTCACTTCGATGGGCTGGCCGGCCGAAGACGGATCCGGCGTATCGCTGACCACGGCGACGCTAGTGTTAGCACGATTGACCTGATGCGGCGCGATGCCGCAAGCACTGACGCAAGAAGGCCGGCACCCGGGCCGGCCTTCTGTAGCAAGAATTTACATTGACAGGCTTATGAACCCGGCGGAATCACCAAGGCGTTTTTGTTGGATTTGGGTGCCAATTCGGCGATGCGCGGGTCATCGTGCATCAGGTTCACCATGTCGGACAACACATGCGCCCCTTCGGTTAACAGCACGTCTGGTTTGTCGTCTTTGGACTTCTCGCTGTCGTCATCGCTGATTGCGCCACGTTCACCTGGATTCAGGCCATCATCTAGTACGGACGCCAGTTTGGGATCGGCCTCACCGCGCGCTTTGGCGCGTTGCGCGATGCGCGCTTCATCGGCCTTGCGTTCCGCGTCACGCCCGGCGTAATTCAGAGAAATGGATTTGCGATCACGCGATTCGCGATACTGTTTGATGTCTTCCTTCAAGAAACCAAACTCGCGATCTTCTTCCACGCGCATTTCGTGGCGGCTGTTCAGCAAAGGTAATAAACGCTCAAAACTGCCGACCGGCGCAAAACTGGCCGCCGCAATTTTGGTCCACGGCAGCGCGTTATCATAGGTAGATTCGCCGTAATCGGACGACTCCAGGGTTGCCGGGAAAGCTAGGTCCGGCAGCACGCCTTTGTGCTGGGTGGAGCCGCCATCCACCCGGAAAAACTGCGCCATCGTCAATTTGAGCTGGCCCAGCTGCGGCGTGTCCTTATTGGCGATGTAATCCAAATCGACCAATTGTTGGACGGTGCCTTTGCCAAACGTGGGCTCACCGATGATTAAACCACGACCGTAATCTTGGATTGCTGCGGCAAAAATCTCCGATGCGGATGCCGATGCGCGGTTGACCAACACGGCAAGAGGGCCGTCATACGCCAGTCCGCGTGCGGTGTCTTCTTCGACCTGCACCCGGCCGCGGCCATCACGGACCTGTACGACCGGACCTTGATCTATGAACAAACCGGTCAGTTCGGTCGCTTCAGATAAGGATCCGCCGCCGTTGTTGCGCAGATCGATCAGCACGCCGTCGACCCCTTCTTTTTTCAGTTCGCCAAGCAATTGACGCACGTCGCGGGTGGAACTGCGGTAATCAGTCTCGCCACGCGAGCGCCCGGCGAAATCCAAATAGAAGGTTGGCAGCTCAATGACGCCCACCTTGTGCCCTTGGGGACCGCCGGTTTCGATAACCCGTTTGTGCGCTGCCTGCTCTTCCAGTTTCACCTTGTCACGCACAATCTCGACCAGCGTCGGCGTGCCACCCATACTCGATTTGGCAGCCAGGACTTCTAGCTTGACCAAGGTGTCTTTCGGGCCACGGATCAAATCGACCACATCTTCCAAGCGCCAACCGATCACGTCGGTCAACTGGCTGTCTTTGGCCTGCCCGACAGCAACGATGCGATCACCGACTTTGACTTTGCCTCCTAATGCGGCAGGACCGCCTTCAACAACCGAACGGATGACGACAAATTCACCCTCGCGCTGCAGCACGGCGCCGATGCCTTCGAGCGATAAGCGCATCGAAATAGCGAAGTTTTCGCTAGCCCGCGAACCGAGATAATTGGTGTGCGGTTCAATGGACATGGCGTACGCATTCAGGAAAGTTTGAAACACATCCTGGCGATCCAACTGCTCAACCCGCGTCAGATAATCGGCGTAACGCTTGTCCAGCGTATCCGCAATCTTGGCATCTTTGCGTTTGGCCAGTTTCAAGCGCAGCCAATCGTTCTTGACGCGTTGCCGCCAATGTTCGTTTAACTCGGCCTTTGTGCTCGCCCACGGCGCGTCTTTGCGGTCGTAGGCGTAGTCTTCGTCGACGCCAAAATCGAAGCCCTTGCTGAGCAAGGCGCGCGCATATTCAGTGCGTTCACGCAGACGCTGCAAATACACCTTGTACATCTCGTACACGGCATCCAATTTGCGACGCTCAATGGCGTTATCCAACTCGATGGCGTAGCGCTGCTCGAAGCCCGCGATATCGCTCTTCAGGAAAAACACCTTTTCGCCATCCAGTGCGTCCATGTAGCGCTTGAGGATCTCGCGCGACATCGCGTCGTCCAGCGGCTTGCTCGCATAATGTAGGCGAGTCAGATACTTAGACACCCAGTCAGCGGCCTCGCCTTGTTCGGGCGTCGGGGTCAAATCAGCCAAGCTGATGGTTTTCGGCTTCGCAAAAGCTGGCGCTACCACCGCCAACCCGAGTGCCACCAGCAATGCGCTTTTCAACAAGGTCATCGTACGTCTCCGCTTAATACCGCCAAGAGTGCACCCACTACAAACCTAGAACAAGTGACTAAAGCCGCGCTGTTCATGCGCTTAACGCGTTACACCCGCTTCATGCGCCTGCCGGTCAGCATGGTACGAAGAGCGCACCAACGGGCCGGAGGCGACGTGACTAAATCCCAATTCATCGCCAAAAATACGTAACTGATCGAACTCTTCCGGCGTCCAATAACGAATCACCGGGTGATGGTGGGCGGAAGGCTGCAAATACTGTCCGATGGTGACCATGTTCACGTCGTGAGCGCGTAAATCGCGCAAGGCTTGATGGACTTGGCTTAAGGATTCGCCCAGCCCAAGCATGATGCCGGACTTGGTGGGCACGCCTGGATGCTGTGCTTTGAAGCGTTGCAGCAAGGTCAAAGACCAGTCGTAATCGGCACCCGGACGCACTTCCAAATAACGCTCACGGACGGTTTCCAAATTGTGGTTGAAGACATCCGGCGGCCCTTCTACAAATGCTGCCAACGCACGCTCCATCCGACCCTTCCCACGAAAGTCGGGGGTCAGTATCTCGACCACGATAGAGGGGCTGAGTTCCCGCGTCTGTCGTATGCAATCGACAAAGTGCTGGGCTCCGCCATCGCGCAAATCGTCGCGATCCACCGAGGTGATCACCACATAACGCAGCGCCATATCGCGAATGGTGCGCGCCAAATTGGCCGGTTCGTTCTGATCTGGCGGTTTGGGCCGACCGTGGCCGATGTCGCAAAACGCGCAACGGCGCGTGCACACATCGCCCAGAATCATGAAGGTCGCCGTGCCCTTGCTAAAACACTCGTGAATGTTGGGACAGGAGGCTTCCTCACACACGGTGACCAGCGAATTGGCACGCAGGGTCGCCTTCAAGCGTTCCACCGCATTGCCGGCCGGCAAGCGCACGCGAATCCAGCTCGGCTTGCGCAACAGCGGCCGATCAGCATCAAAGGTGACTGGGTTGCGGGCGATCTTGCTCTCGCCGAGTTGCTTTTCGCCGACCAACAAGGTCGGAATGATCCTATCGCTTAACAATTGGGACATTGTGTGCTCGAATCTAAAAGAACGGCGCCGAATAAGATCGTACACTGCGCGCCCCTGCACGCGCTGCGCAACGATCGTTAAGGTGCGGCAGATTAGGGGCAATTCAAGTAAACCTTTTCGAAACCGCGCGGGTTAACTGCTCAGTTATCCGGTGCTCGGGGCCCAGTCAGGTGGCCTAGTCGTCTCGGCATCGTTTCGGCGCGAATGGCCGCATGCCAAAGACCCGAGCAAACTGCGCCAAATAGCGCTGGGCGAGCGAATGGAGCGGTGGACAATGGCCAAAGTCGGCGATCTGAGTGACTTGCAATCCACGATAGCCGCAGGGATTGATGCGCCCGAAGGGTTCTAGATCCATGTCGGCGTTCAGCGCAATGCCGTGAAAAGTGCAGCCACGACGCACGCGAATGCCGATCGCCATGATCTTGCGCTCGGCCACATAGAGCCCTGGCGCGCCGCTGCGACGTTGGGCTTCGATGTCTAATTCCGCCAGAAGATCAATGCCGACTTGCTCTAGTTTATTGACCAATTCGCGCACGCCCAGGCCCAGTCGGCGCAAATCAAGCAAGGGATACGCGATCAGCTGTCCGGGTCCGTGGTAGGTCACTTGCCCACCGCGGTCCACCTGCAACACCGGAATATCACCTGGCGCCAACACATGCTCGGGTTTGCCAGCTTGCCCCAGAGTGAAAACCGCAGCGTGCTCCAACAGCCAGATTTGGTCGGCCGTTTGTTCATCGCGCTGATCCGTTAGCGCTTGCATCGCGCGCCAAATGGGCTCGTAAGGTTGGCGGGCGAGCCACTGGGAGGTCAGGCTAGCCATGCTAACAATCTCAGTTAACCGCTCTCATCACGCATAGGCACTGCGCCTGATGTTTGGTTTACTCATCAGTACTTACAACAGCGCCCGGTTTGGCATAACGCTCGATCCACTCATTGACTTGCTGATACCAGAAGATGGAATTCTGCGGTTTCAATATCCAATGATTTTCGTTGGGGTAATAAATGAATTTGCTCGGCACATTGCGACGTTTCAGCATTTGGTAAAGCTCAATGCCATGATTGACCGGTACGCGGAAATCCATTTGACCATGGATGACTAAAGTGGGGGTTTTGAAATTGCCGGCGCCAAAATGGGGCGAAGCGTTTTGGAATAGACTCGGATCTTCCCAGTAATCAGGAAAGCGCGGTTGCGCGAAACCAAAATCACTGCCAATCTGCGTGTACCAGTTGTACACGGCGGCGTGCGCGATCAGGGCTTTGAACGGGTGTTCACGGCCTAACAAGGTGGCTGCCAAATAACCGCCATAACTGCCGCCGCCGGCGACCATGCGCTGCGGGTCGGCCCAGGTTTGTGCTGCCAGCCAGTTTGCTGCTTTGATTGTATCTTCGTACGGCAGTACATCTTGGCGGGGATTGATCGAATCCGTGAACGCTTGGCCGAAACCCGAAGAACCGTGGAAATTATGCCACGCGACTACATAACCGCGTGCCGCAAAGAGTTGCGCATTCCAGCGCCATTGAAAACCGTTGGTAATCGCGTTATGCGGGCCACCGTGTAACAATAAAAACACTGGATGGGGTTTGGTTGGGTCAAAATCCGCCGGGTAATTGACCCACATTTGCACCGGGTCGCCTCTCGCGCCGGCATAGTTCACGCTTTCGTATTTGCCTAGGCGAAGTTTGGCTAACGCGTCGCGATTCAACGACGACAACTCGCGTGTTTGCCCGTTCTTGACATCAATGCGCACCAAAGTGGGTGGCTCGAGGAAGCTCTCTCGCAAGCCAACCAAAACCGGTTTACCGCCACGCGCCAGCGCGATCGAGCCCACACTCGCGCCATCGGTGATCGCCCGTGGTTTACCGCGCAGCGGTAACTGGTAAACCCGCACGCGGGCCGCATCGTCCACGGCTGCGTACAGTCCCTCACTATCGGCTTGCCACTGCAGACCATCTGCGGAGCGATCCCATGCTGGATGCGGCGCGCGCAAAGCCAATTTGCCCTTAGCATCAATGATCATCAAGCGCCGCGTATCACCATAAAAACCTTCGATCGTCTGGCGCGTGAACGCCAGTAATTTGCCGTTCGGACTAAATAGCGGGCTATTGTCAGATGCCGCATTATCGGCGGTCAGGTTGCGCGCCGTTTTGCCTTCGAGTAAATAAACATCCAGATTAATGCGGTTATCCCGCGCATCACTATCGGCGACGAAGGCCAATTGGCCATTGACCGGATTAATATCGAACGATGTGCTATCGGCCAGACTACGCGGTAATTCCAAGCCGCTGGTGAGGGTCAGCGCTACCGCCTCGCCGCCATTGATGTCAACGCTAAACACATGCGCCTGGCGTTCATCAATCCACTGATCCCAATAGGTAACCGGCGTTGCGTCCCACACGCGCGCGGTCATTTTTGACTCGCTGCGCTGTTTGAGTTTTTCACCCATTGCGTCGAAGTCGAGCTCTGGCCAAACGCGACTGATAAAGGCGAGCTGCCGCGAATCGCCATACCATTTTGGCGTGCCAACGCCGGTCGGTAAGTTTGTTAAGCGCCGTGCTTCGCCGCTGGCGGTCAGCGGTAGCAAGTACAACTGCGGCGCCTTGTCGTCGTCGCGCTGGGCAATGAACGCCAGCCAACGACCATCGGGGCTGATCACCGGATTGCTTTCGTTGGACGCATGGCTAGTCAGAACCCGCTGTTCGCTGCCATCGGTAGCAAAGCGCCAAAGATCGGTGTAAGCCTTGTCCTCAGCAACATCAAAGCGGGTGACCGCGGCCACTGCAAAACTGCCGTCCGGCGTGACAGCCGGTGACGCGATGCGCTGTAAAGCCCACATCGATTCGGCGGTCAGCGTGCTGTCCGCGGTGGAGGCCGCGGTGGAGGCCGCGGTGGAGGCTGCGGTGGAGGCCGCGGCATAGGCCGCGGTGGACATACAAAGGCACAACAAGATGGTGCGCAGCACGGCGGTTTTTCCTTTTGGATGGTCTGCGGGAATCTAGCAGGCGCAAGGCACGCTTGCTGAACCGGTAAGCAGCCTGACGCTATCGCGGGCGCTTGCCCTTCGCGTTTTCAATCCACCCACGCACGTGCTCACTCAGTACGGGCAACGGAACTGATCCCAAACCAAGCACCTGATCGTGGAAATCACGGATATCGAATTGCGCACCGAGTGCGGTTTCTGCCTCGTGGCGCAATTGACGAATGCGGATCATGCCAATCATGTAACTCAGCGCTTGAGCGGGCCAGGAAATGTATCGATCAACTTCGGTATTGATCTCATGCTCGCTAAGCGCAGTATTGGCGAGCATGTAATTCACGGCTTGTAGTCGCGTCCAGTCTTTGCTGTGTATACCGGTATCGACCACTAAGCGACAGGCGCGCCACATGGCATAGGTGAGTTGCCCGAAACGCTCATACGGCGTGCGGTAAATGCCCATTTCCAAGCCGAGTTCCTCGGCATAGAGCGCCCAGCCTTCGCCATACGCGGAGATATAACTGTAACGCCGAAAGGCCGGTTGCTCGCCTTGCTCAGATGCCAGCGCGCCCTGTAGATGGTGGCCGGGTACCGCTTCATGCAAAGTGAGCGCGGGTAGGGTGTAGAGCGGACGGCTGGGCAAATCGTGGGTATTCACCCAATACCAACCCGGCTCTAGTGTGCCCTGTCCAGGTGGCACATAGCGGCCGGCGGTGTAATAAGGGGCAATCGCATCGGGCACCGCTTGCACGCCGTAGGGCAAACGGGGCAACCGACCAAAAAAGCGTGGCAATTGCCCATCTGCGCGTTTGGCCACCCAGGATGCCGCGGCCAAAAGTTCATCTGGCGTCCGTGCGTAAAACTGCGGATCGCTGCGCAGGAATTGCAAAAACGCCGGGAAATCGCCAGCGAATTTCAGCTCGACGATGATCAAATCCATCGCCGCGCGGATGCGTGCTACCTCCGCCAAACCGATTTGGTGAATCTCTTCGGGGCGCAGTTCCTCGCTGACGTAATCCAGGATTTGCCGCTGATACCACGCTTTGCCGTTTGGCAAACGATAGGCCGCCAGACTGTCACGCGCAGCAGGGATATACCGTTGGCGCATAAAACGCAGCAGTTTGGCGTGCGCTGGAATCACCGCTGCGCGTATGGCGGCTCGGGCTAGGGTCTGAAATTCACTGGCCTGCTCAGCACTAATCGACGCCGGCAAGGTGCGCAGCGGCTGATAAAATCCGCTACGCTCGGGATCGGTTAATTCGGCGACTGCAGAAAGTGGCCCATCGCGACCTTCCAGCACCACGCGCGGCAAGGTGCGGCCACTCTTTAAACCCGCGCGCAATAATTCGATATGTTGGTCAAAGTAATCTGGCACCGCGCGTAAACGGGCCAAGTAATTGCGTACATCAGTGGCGTTCCTAAACGGATGGTTACGCGGCAACATCGCCAAATCCGAATAGAAACTGGAATCTGAATTAAGCGGCATTTCAGTGCTGCCCAATTCGATATTGGCGATGAAACTGTCGATTTGTGCGCGGTAGATGCGCAGGTCGATGCTTTCTGCCGCAGTCAGCTGCGCTGCGTCCAACTCGTCCAATTGAGCAAGCACAGCACGCCAATATTCGGCCCGCCGTGCTTGGACTGCAGGACTGACATCGCCGAGCTGGTCATCGTAGTTGTGCACCCCAATGCTGGTGGCAAACAGCGGCTGCTGTTGCAAACGCCATTGCCACTCGGCGCGCCAGATGTCGGAGAAGCGCGTGGCCGTAGCGGCCAAAGCTAAGCTGGAGTACAGCAAACAGCAGGCGGCGACTAAGCAAGTGCGGATCAGAATCATCGTGTTACCTCGCGCGCGAGCGCGCCACAAATTGCGATTTGCTGCCGGCCATCCATCAGTGGTGGTGACCACCATCGCCATGTACATGACCGTGCGCCAATTCCTCTGTGGTCGCGTCGCGAATCTCGACAATCTCAATGTCAAAATTAAGGTCTAGCCCGGCCATTGCGTGGTTGAGGTCCACATCAACTACGGTCATCCCGACTTTGAGCACCGTCACTGGCCGCGGGCCCTGCTGGGTTTGCAGCATCACGGTGATGCCCGGCTGCAGCGCCACTTGGGCGGGGAAATACTTCTTGGGTACGCGCTGAGTCAGCGCCTCATTGCGCTCGCCGTAGGCTTGCGCGGCAGGCACGATCACCTGAAAACGTTCGCCAACTTGGCGTCCAATCAACGCCTGCTCCAAGCCCGGAATGATATTGCCGGCACCGATCAACGCCGCGATCGGCTCACTGCTGCCATGCGAAGACTCCATCGGCGCTTGCCCGACCTGCGCCACACTGTAGTGGAAACGAATAACTTGCGGTGCAGCGTCGCTCATAAGTGCTCCAGAATGGCCAAAACAAAAGGGGACGTACACTAGCTGGAATGCAGCCGAATTGGTCGATTTGAGTGGGTGAAGGGCCAATAGGGGAAAAGCGTCAGCGCACAGCGCCGACCCACAACAGCCAGAGTTCGGGCTTTCGGTGGGTTCGATCTGTGATCGAACGCTTCTCCCTCACGAATCTATCGGTAAAGCGCTAAACTGAGGCTTCAAAGAATATGCCACTCCCACCAAACGCATGAACCCCACCAGTGTACTGCCGTCGCTCTGCGCAGTCGTGATGGCGCTCGCGTCTACGGCGTACTTGGCGCGTTTCCTACGCCTGCCGGACCTTGCGCAACGCTATACCGCCATTGACGGCTTACGTGGTTACCTTGCGTTTTTTGTTTTTCTGCACCACGCCTGCATTTGGTATTTCTTTTTGCAGTCGGGCGAATGGCGACCGCCGCCATCTAACCTGTACACGCATTTTGGGCAAAGCAGTGTGGCGATGTTCTTCATGATCACCGGATTCTTGTTTTTTTCTAAGCTGTTGGATGGGCGACAGACCATTGACTGGTTGCGATTATTTGTTTCGCGCTTTTTGCGATTAACGCCCGCATACCTGGTGATGCTGGCGATCATGTTTGGCGTTGTGATGCTGGTCAGTGACGCTGACATTAGATCGGCCCCTGTTCAGGTATCAAAAGATGCCTTGCGCTGGATGTCGTTTACCATCCTTGGCGCTCCCGATTTGAATGGTCTTGCAGACACCTGGAGAATAACCGCTGGGGTAACCTGGAGTTTGCCTTATGAGTGGTTTTTCTATTTCTCATTGCCGCTATTGGCCTTAACCACAGGTTCTGCGGTGCCCTTGAGGTATCTTTTGCCCGCCGCAGCGGCGGTCACAGGGATGCTTTGGGTATGGGAGCCCTTGCTACCGCATTTTTTGTCGTTTTTGACCGGAATTATTGCCGCGCTTTGCGTGCGATCAAGTTATGTTCGCGTGCTCACTGCATCGCGATGGGCGGCCGTTTTCGCTTTTGCTTGCCTCGCCGTCATGGTAAATTATTTGCCGACCAGCAACGCCTATCTGAAAGCAATACCGCTGGCCTTGGCTTTTATTATCATTGCGTGCGGGAATAGTCTATTCGGCCTATTGACGCATCGTTTGTCGCGAATGCTCGGTGAGATGGCCTTTAGCTTGTATTTGATGCACGGAATACTGCTTTATGTGAGCTTTAGCTTGATCTTTCGCACAGATACCATTGCCGCACTGTCCGCCGTCCAGTATTGGGCGCTGGTCATCAGTTTAATCCCTATACTTCTGGGTATTTGCGCTATGTCCACGCATTTTGTCGAACAACCCGCCATGCGCCAAACCAGTCGTTTAACCCAATGGTTGCGAGGTTCACTAACGAGGCATAAAGCGGCGCGCGATTAGGTGGACTAACAATGCGATGGTCAAAGCCAGGATGAATGCCGCGCCAATTCCGAGCTCCGGCAGCGTGAGCGCCAACACCGCGCAGAAACAGGCAAACCCGAAATAGCCGTACACCATGCCACGCAACAATCGTGTGGCAAATTGCCCGCCTGATTGCCGGTGCGAGAAACCCACCAGCACTGTGCTCATGACCGGAAACATCGCCAATAGACCGCTTAGACGCGGCCCCAGATGGTTAGCGAGGTAAGTCACCAGCAGCACCAACGTGGCCGCGCTTATCAAACGCCAGGGCAGGTCGCTGGTCACCGTTTTGCCGGTGACCCAGCGCGGCACCGTCGGAAAAGCCAATGGCACCAACAACAGCGCGGCAATCACGCTCACAAATGACACGATCAGGCTGGTATCCAATTGGCGCAGCGCCAGCACGGACAGGCCGTACAGGCACAATGCAATCAACATGCAGTCCGGCCAGCTGCGGCGCTGTGCGGCCCAGGCGTAGGCCAGGCTGAAGGTCAAAATAGCCAGCACGGCGAGCAGCGTGCCGTGCGCGGCGGTCGCGGCAAACGCTGCGCCTTGCTCCAGCGCGATAAACCACAAGATGGGTCCAGACAGGATTGGAAAGGCCGATAACCATCCCGCTACCTCCGGACCCCAGCGCCGTCCAGCCAGCGTAACCGCCAAGATCAACGTCGGTACGAGCAATAACTTCAGCAACAATAAGGTCATAAAGCGTTCATCCAATTGGTTTTATACCGACAGCGCCGGTGAGGCGCGGTGTCGATACAGGGGTTCTTCCTGCGCTTCATCGGTCGAACGCATTTGGCCGCTGCAGCGGAAGAGTCCGCGCACAGCACGGACCTTTCCTTCGATGCTTTGCGCCACTGTCAATCAACACCTTACAACTTACAACAGGGGTTCATGGAGGGCGCGACGAAGCAATCCAGACCTTGCCTGGTTTGCTTGGTCGAAGCAAAAGCAGCGGGCAAGCTCCGATTTAGCGCTATTTGCTCTTCTTCGGCCCCAATTTGCGGGTTAGCGTGTTGCGGCCGCAGCCTAGCCGTTTGGCGGCGTGTTGGCGATCACCACCGGTGACTTTTAGGGCTTCGTCGAACAGCACTTGCTCCAGGCTGGCTTTGGCCGCTTCGAGCAAATCAGGCTGATCGAGTTCCAGTTGTAGACGCGCCCAATCGGCCAGCGGTTTCAGCCAGCCGGCTTCAGCGGCGGGCGCGGCTGCGGCTTTGCGCACCTCGTCTGGCAAATCGCCACTCAGGATTTGCGAACCCGGCGCCATCAGCACCAGTCGCTGGCACAAATTACGCAGCTCGCGCACATTGCCGGGCCAGCCATAGTGGGTCAGTGCGCGCACCGCGTCGACCGACAAATGTTTGGGCGAGACGCGCATTTCGCGCGCGGTTTCCGCCAAAAAACGATCGGCTAGTCGTGGCACATCTGCGGCGCGTTCACGTAAGGCGGGCAGATGGATGCGCATGACGTCCAAACGATGCAACAAATCCGCGCGAAACTCGCCGCGTTCCACTTTGCCGCGCAAATCCTGGTGGGTTGCGGCAATCACCCGCACGTCGGCGCGAATCAATTCGCGACCACCGACGCGGTAGAACTCACCCTCGGCCAAAACACGTAACAGACGCGTTTGTAATCCGATCGGCATATCGCCGATCTCATCGAGAAATAAGCTGCCACGTTCGGCTTGTTCAAAGCGCCCTTGATGGCGCCGCGTGGCGCCGGTGAATGCGCCTTGTTCATGGCCAAATAGTTCGCTTTCCAACAACTCGGGTGCAATCGCCGCGGTATTGAGCGCGATGAACGGACCCTTCGAGCGTGGACTATGGCGATGCAGCGCGCGGGCGATCAGTTCTTTACCGGTGCCTGTTTCGCCGGTAATCAGCACCGACAAATCGGCGCGCGACAGTTTGCCAATCGCGCGGAATACTTCGCGCATCGCTGGCGTATCACCGACCAAACCCTCATCCGACCAATCGGTCTCGGCGGCCGGCGCTTCGCGTGCCGTCGCGCGCCTAGCCATATCAATGGCGCTGTCGATATCAAAAGGCTTGGGCAAATAATCGAATGCACCGCGGTGAAAGGCCGCGACCGTGCTGGGCAAATCGGTGTAGGCACTCATCACCACCACCGGCACTTGTGGTGCGCGTTGGCTGAGTTTCTCCATGAAGGCCATGCCATCCATGCCGGGCATGCGCACATCGGTGAACACCAGATCGGGGGTGCGACTGGCGAGCGCGCGCAGTGCCGGCTCAGCCGCATCAAAACTCTCGACCATAAAACCGGCGCCCGCGAAAGCTTTTTCTAGAACGAAGCGGATCGAGCGATCGTCATCGACCAGCCAGACCACGCGACGCGGACCACTGCGGACTTGCGGTAGCGCACTCATGGGGTCACCGGGATCAACAAACTGAAGGTGGTGGCGCCGGGGCGGCTGATAAATGCCAGCGTGCCACCGTGCTCACGGGCAATCGCCAAGGCCACCGGCAAACCCAAACCCGTGCCCTCATCGCGACCGGTTACAAAGGGCAAAAACAGACTCTCACGCAGGGCGTCCGGCACACCGCCGCCGTCGTCACACACATCGATGCGCAAGGCGAGTCGACAACTTTTGTCGCCGATGCGCGCGCGCCGCTCGGCACGGGTGCGTAAACGAATGCTGCGAGCGCCCGATTGCAAGGCATTGCGGGCCAAATTCAGCAGCGCCTGGGTCAATCGATCCGGGTCGCCGTCGATATCCGGCAGGCTGGGATCGTAATCGCGAATCACTTCGGTGCGCGCGCCGGCTTCGGCGCCGATCAAGGTACGCACGCGTTCCAAAACCTCGTGTACGTTGAACGACTGACCGGCGTGCGCTACATCGGGCCTTTGCAGCAGACGATCGACCAAACGCCGGATACGATCGGCCTCGGCGCGGATTACCTGCGTGTATTCCTTCAAGGCTTTACTGGGTAGCTCGCGTTCTAACAATTGCGCCGCGCCATGCAGCCCGGCGAGTGGATTTTTAATTTCGTGTGCTAAAGCGCGCGCCATTTGCTGGGCCGCCGGTTCCGGGGTGGATACCACGCCTTCACCCAGATCTTGATCGTGTTCGGCCAGCGCGTGCAGTTCAATCAGCACGGTACTTTCGCTGCGCCATAGGATCGGCGTCAGCGCGACATCGTAGCGTTTGGGCGTGTCACGTTTGAGTTCGAGCAATAAGCGGCGGGCGACGATGCGCTCGCGCTGGTCAAATACGCGCTTAACCAAACTGGCCAGGATGTCAGTGCCGAGCGCCAGATCAGCGACCCGTGTGCCAACGATGCGTCGCTCGCAGTAGGTTTCGATCAGCGCGCCATTGGCGTGCACGATGCGCAGCTGGCGATCGGCAATTGCCAGCGGCGTGTGTAATTGGTCGAGCAGCGCATCGCCATCGGATGCGCTGCTCGTTTTAGCTTCCAAAGCCGGCGCTGGTGCACGCACCGCGGCGGTCAAACCGACCACCCCACGCGCCAGAGCCCGCACCAGTCGCGTGGCCATATCGGCATCAGATCGAGTAATACTGCAAAACCTCGACTGGATGCGTGTGCATCCGCAACGTGGTGACTTCCTTCATTTTCAGGTCGATATAACCATCAATGAAGTCGTCGCTCATCACGCCGCCCGCCTTGAGGAACTCGCGATCCTTATCCAGTGCTTCCAGGGCCTGGTCCAAGGAATGGCACACGGTCGGGATGAGCTTTTCTTCTTCCGGCGGCAAATCGTACAAATCCTTATCGGACGGCGCGCCCGGATCGAGTTTGTTCTTGATGCCATCCAGACCCGCCATCATCAACGCGGTGAAGGTCAAATAACCGGAGTTGATGGCATCCGGGAAGCGCACTTCAATACGACGCGACTTTGGATTACTGACCCACGGAATCCGGCAGGATGCGGAGCGATTACGCGCCGAATAAGCGAGCAGCACCGGCGCTTCAAAGCCCGGAACTAAGCGCTTGTAGCTATTGGTACCCGAGTTGGTGAAGGCATTCACGGCGCGCGCGTGTTTGAACACGCCGGCGATGTAATGCAGCGCCATTTTCGACAAACCACCGTACTCATTACCGCTGAACAGGTTCTTGCCACCCTTGGCAATCGACTGATGCACGTGCATGCCGCTGCCGTTGTCGCCAACCAGCGGCTTGGGCATGAAGGTCGCGGTATGCCCGTGCTGGTGAGCGATGTTTTTCACCACGTATTTCAGGGTCAGCAGCTCATCGGCTTTTTTGACCAGCGTATTGAACCGCGTGCCGATTTCGCATTGGCCGCCGGTGGCCACTTCAGAGTGATGCACCTCAACCGGGATGCCCAGCGCTTCTAAGGTCAAACACATCGCCGAACGCAAATCTTGGAAAGCGTCGACCGGACCGGTGGGGAAATAACCGCCCTTTACCCCTGGGCGATGGCCGGTATTGCCGTGTTCGTAGGATTTGCCGCTGTTCCACGCGCCCTGCTCGGATTCGATCTCATAAAAGCTGCCATTGATTGAGGCATTCGAACGCACGCTGTCGAAGATGAAAAATTCCGGCTCCGGACCAAAAAACGCCGTATCACCCACGCCAGCGGCCTTCAAATACGCCTCGGCGCGTTTGGCAATGCCACGCGGGCAACGCGAATACGGCTGCATGGTCGACGGCTCAAGCACGTCGCAGCGTAAGACCAGCGTCGATTCTTCGGCGAACGGATCGAGGAACACCGTGGAGGCGTCCGGTAACAACACCATGTCCGACTCGTTAATGCCCTTCCAGCCGGCAATCGACGAACCGTCAAACATCTTGCCGTCTTCAAATACGGAGTCATCCACGGTGCTAGCCGGGATGCACAAGTGTTGCTCACGACCACTCATATCAGCGAAGCGCAAATCGGCGAACTTGACGCCATTGTCCTTGATCAGTTTTTTTACTTTTTCGACCGACATCGAGAGCCTCCAAAGGCGATAAGTGGGAAATGCCCAAAGCACACAGCAATCGCTGTGCCAAGCACGAAAGCGCCAGAAATCAAGGCCACGCCATCGGCATGCGCATCATTAGGGTGCAAATCATTGAGCAATTGCACCACTCGGGTGCTGCGGGCGAATTTCCGCCAACGCGGCTTACAGTGGGTGCGCGATTGCGGTGCAGGCGAGGGCGTGCAATTTAGGAAACATCCGGGCTAGCTTTGCGCGCTGCGGCCAAACCGGCCCACCAGGAGTTGCGACATGAGCAAAACGCCAGACGGAACCTCCATTGCTGAGATTTGGCGTATTCGGCTGGCGGATGGCTTGCGTCAGCTGGCGTGCCCGCTGGATGCCAGCACGCAGCAGCATTTGCTGGAATACATTGCCCTGCTGGTGCAATGGAACGCCGCTTACAACTTAACCGCGGTGCGTGAGCCATTGGCGATGATTGATCGACACTTGATCGATGCGCTGGCGGTGTTGCCGTATGCACTAGAGCGCGATCTGGCTGATATTGGCAGCGGTCCCGGCATTCCCGGATTGGTGTTGGCCATGGTGCAGCCTTACCAGCGGGTGTGGTTGGTCGACAGTAACGGCAAAAAGGCGCGCTTCCTGCGCGAATGTGTGCGGCGCTTGCCGTTGCCGCAGGTCAGCGTTTACGAGCAACGCGCCCAGGCCTTGCCGCAGGGCGCCGGTTTTACCCAGGTAGTCTCGCGCGCCTACGCTGAGTTGAGCGATTTTGTGCAAAGCACGCGGCAGATCATTGCGCCGGATGGCCGCTGGCTGGCTCTGAAGGGCAAGCGCCCAGACGCCGAAATAGCGCGCCTGCCAGAGGATATTGAGGTCACCGGCGTGCATCCGCTGCGTGTTCCTGGCGCTGACGGCGAACGCCATCTGGTGCTCATGCGCCTGCGCCAGTAACCGTAATGCTCCTTAACTGGCAGCGCTTTGACGCCGATCAATGGCTTTCCCTACAGTGTGGGTAGATTGGCGCTGCGCGTCGAAGACTGCCGTTGGAAGCGCCACACACCGTAGTGAGCGCTCCGAGCGCAACGCGCCCGGAGCGCTTGGAGGCGGAATGTGGCGGTCTACACATGAGCATTTCGAGCACCGCGCAAGGCCGCAATCGGACCGCAGGTTTCTGGAGCTTCTGACATGTACAAGCACATTCTGGTCCCATTAGACGGCGCTACCTTGTCCGAATTGGCAGCCGCACATGCGGTGCGTCTGGCCAAAGTGCTGGGTTCCAGGATCAGCTTGTTGCATGTCATTAGCCGATTCGATTCAGACACCGACCATGCAGTCCCGCTGCTGGCGTCAACTGCGAAGGAAGCTTTCCAATTGAGCGCGATCGGTGAGGCTGAGGCGATTTTGTCGGCCGGTGCGCGGTTAGGGCGCGCGCATGGTGTGGCCATGGAGGGTTATTTTGTTTTCGCGCGCAATCCCTACGAGGCCATCATCGAGGAAGCCCGGGCCCGCCACTGTGAGCTCATTGTGATGGCCTCGCATGGGCGCCGCGGTCTGGAAGCACTGTTATTGGGTAGCGAGACGCAAAAGGTGCTGACCCACTGCCAGATTCCAGTTTTGGTTGTGCGCGGCTGAGTGGATCAGCTCATGAAGCCTCTGGCGAAACTGCAAATCAGCGATTTCCGAGACGCTTTGTTGGCGCGGGAAGCGGTCTTGGCGAAGCTAGAGGCGGATGCACCGCGCACCGGCAGCGTCGATCTAGTCAGTGCTCTGCGAATTGCCCAACTCCAATGCGCACAACAAGAACTGGCTGCCGTGCATGCTGCGCTGGGTCGTTTGGATCGCGGCAGTTTTGGACGTTGCCTTAGCTGTGGAGCGCGTTTGCCGTTGGAACGCTTGCGCGTTATGCCGGCAGCCCAGCTGTGTGAGGTGTGCCAATCTCGTGAGTCCGGATAAAAATTAACGCCCGAGCTGCGCAAGTCTTACCTCGGTCTTCGTTTACGGTCACACTCTGTGGCCCAAAAACGCAGGCTCAGTCGTAGCGCATGACTTTGGCAGCGCAAATTCTGATCGTTGATGATGAAGCCGATATTCGGCAAATGCTGCGGATTTATCTCAGCGCGCAGGGTTTTCGTACCATGGATGCGGACACTGCGGCGGCAGCACGGCTATCCCTGGAGCGACACTCACCCGACTTGGCGCTCGTCGATTTGGGCTTGCCGGATGAGGATGGCCTGACGCTCATTCGACAAATTCGCGAGCGCTATCGATTGCCGATCATCATCTTGACTGGTCGCGGCGACACGATTGATAAAATTATTGGCCTGGAAATTGGCGCCGACGACTACGTTACCAAACCCTTTGACCTGCGCGAACTGCTAGCGCGCATTAAAAGCGTGCTGCGGCGCAGCGAAGAGTTGCCACGCGAGGCGCCGACCCCCACGTTGCTGCGCTTTGATCACTTTGAACTGCACCTCAAAGAACACCGGTTGGCGAACCGCGACGGTGAGCAAATTGCGCTGACCTATGGCGAATTCAAACTGCTGGCAGCGTTGGCGCAACGCCCACAACAAGCGCTAACGCGCGACGATATCTTGGATCTGACCCACGGCCGCGAAGCCGGTGCTTATGACCGTACCGTTGACATGCAGATCACCCGACTGCGCCGTAAGTTAGGCGACGATCCAAAACTGCCGAGCCTGATTCGATCCGTGCGTGGCGTGGGATATATGTTGGCCTGTGTCGTGACGTCGCACAACTGAGCCCGGATGATGAGCGAGCAGACCACCCAATCGCCGTTATTAGAGGCCTTGGCCGACGCGGCTCCCGACGCGCTGCTGGCGGTTGATCAGGTCGGCAATATCCAGTTTGCCAATCGGGCGACGCTCCAAATGTTTCAATTCCTGGCCGCCGATCTGCTAGGCAAACCGATCGAAACGCTGATTCCCAAACGCTATCACGGCAAACACCGCGACGATCGCGCGCACTACGCGAAGAATCCGCACAGTCGACCGATGGGCCTCAATCAGGAATTGGTCGGTCGGCGTTCTGACGGTTCTGAATTCCCGGTAGAAGTCAGTTTGAGTCCGCTCATGGTGGCCGGTGCGCACTTGGTGCTTGCCGCGGTGCGCGACGTGACGGACTTGAAGCGTACGCGCGAGTTGTTATTGCGAAGTCAGCGCCAGGTGGCACTGACCAAGTTGGCTGAACAAGCCGTCAGCACCGCCGGCATCGAATCCTACTGCCAGGAAACGCTGCGGGTTTTGGTTGAGCAACTCAAGCTCAGCCACGCCGGAATTTGTGAGCGCGGCCATCAGGGCCTGCATCTGCGTTTTGTTGGTGTGCATGGTTGGGCCGACCACGAAGCCTTGCAAGTCATCGAAAAAGCCTTGTCACCGGCGCGCTTACGGCGCTTTCTGGATGGTCACACGCCGCAGTTGCGCGTGGTGCCGCGGCGCTCCAAGAACGCTTGCGCCTCGCAAGTGTCCGGCTCGATTATTGCGCTGCGCGGACCGTCCAAAGTGCACGGATTTTTATCGGTCTTTCGCCCCAGTGACGCCCCCTTCAGTGACGATGAATGTCTATACGCACAGGGCGCTGCGCACTTGGCGGCCGCCGTTTTCGAGCGCCAGCACCATCAAGGTTTGTTGTTACAGGCGTCCAAAATGGAGGCGCTTGGTCAGTTGACCGGTGGCGTGGCGCACGATTTCAATAATCTGTTGACGGTCATCGCTGGCAATCTACAAATTTTGGAAGACCTGCTACCCGATCGCCCAGATGCCTTGCAGTTGGTTGAATCGGCCACGCGGGCGGCTAAACGCGGCGCCGAATTGACGGGCAAGCTGCTCGCCTTCTCGCGCAAACGCCAGCTGACGGCGCAGGCGGTCGATTGCGTGCAACTGCTCACGGGTATGCGCGATTTGCTGCAGCGCACGCTGGGCGAAGGCATCGAATTGCGTTATCGAATGGATCCGCAGTTAGCGCAGGCACTGGCCGACGCCGGTCAATTGGAGAGCGCGGTGCTCAATCTGGCGCTGAACGCCCGCGATGCGATGCCGCGTGGCGGCGCGCTGACGCTTTCGGCACACCCAGGCGAAGCAACCCGGTCAGGCCGCGGCGCCGATACCGTAGTCATTGAAGTGAGTGACAATGGGCACGGCATGAGTCGTGAGGTCATCACGCGTGCGCTGGAGCCCTTTTTTACCACCAAAGCCGCTGGCAAGGGCACCGGACTTGGCCTCAGCATGGTGTACGGTTTTGTGCGCCAATGGGGTGGCGACGTGCGCATCTACAGCGAACCGCGCATGGGCACTACTGTGCGTCTGCTGCTGCCTGCCGCGCCGAACGCGCAAAGCCCAGCGCCAGCGCAGCCGCGCGGCACTCAACTGCGCGGTCGCGAGCATCTGTTGGTGGTTGAAGACGATCCGGAAGTCGCCAACATCGCCCAGACCCAATTGCGCTCGCTCGGCTATCGGATCACACCAGCGGCCAATATTGATGGCGCGTTGGCCGCCTTGGCCAAGCACCAGGACATCGTCTTGGTTTTTACTGACGTTGTGTTGTTGGGTGGCGAAACCGGTTTCCAGCTGGGCGATCGCTTGCGCAAAGATCGACCCTTGCTGCCCATCTTGTACTGCTCTGGGTATGCGGAGGCGGCGCTGGAGGACCATTTTGGCAACAACCCCGAGCGCCCCCGCATCCTTGCCAAACCGTATGCGCGCGAAGAGTTGGGCGCGGCGGTGCGCGCGCTGATCGACAAGGCAGCCCTGCTGCCGAGCTAGGCTTCGGGTCGGGTGCTTTGTTCGATTGAGCGCAAAAAATCACCGACGCGCAGCGGCTTTCTTTGCACGCGGATCACTTTGGCGACCACCGCGGCGCGTTGCAGATCGTTGCCTGGATCGGAACTCAATAACATCACCGGCACCGGATTGCGCGACGCGCCGACCCGCCGGGCGAGTTCCAATCCGTCCATGCCAGGCAAATCGCTATCGGTGACCAGGCAATCAAAATGCATGGTTGTCGCGACGTACTCAAAGCGCTCGGCGCTGACAAACGCAGCGCAGCGATAGCCAGCCCGCTGCAATAAGGATTGAATAAACTCGCGCACATCGGCGTCCGGCTCAACCACGCCAATCAAGGGCGCGCACGCCGCTTGTTCTACGTGATTGCTCATGATCAGTGCGCCAGCCGTCGCGTGATCGGCGCCGCGGGTCGCACATGCAGGCCTGCCAGCGTCCGCAGTTTATTGACTTCGCGAATGCGCACGCCCCGTTTGACCACTTCGATCACGCCTTCGCGATGCAGTTTGGACAGCGTTCGACTGACTGTCTCTAACTTCAAGCCCAGATAGCTGCCAATTTCCTCGCGGGTCATCGGCATGCCGATGGCACTTCCGCAAACGCTGTCGGCGGCGGCGCGTTCGGACAAGTCGATGAGGAATTGCGCAAGCCGTTCTTCTGCCCGCAAGGAACCGAGCAACAATAGCGTGGACTGTTCGCGACGAATCTGACCGCTCAGCATCCGATACAGCGCGGCTTGGATACGTGGCACTGACTGACCATGGCGTTCCAGCACCGAAAATGGCAGTTCGCAGACCACCGTGTCTTCCAGTGCGGTCGATGAACTAGCGTGCTGACGCAAACCGACCGAATCCAAACCGACCAGATCACCGGCTAAGAAAAAACCGCTGATCTGTTCGCGACCATCCTCGGTCAGCATGGTGACTTTCAGCATGCCGCTGCGCACCGCAAACAGAGATTCAAAAGAACCCGAGACATGAAACAAATAGTCACCACGGGCCAAGTGTCGCTCTTTCAGGTCAGGGAAATCCCGTAAATCAAGCCGCAAGCCACTGGTGATCGTACCGAGCACGCACGGCTGTACACAATGACCGCAAACGCCTTCTCCGCACCGTTTCCCTGCTGTGATCGCCATTTTCGTCTCCAACGTGAGCTTGTTGCGCTGTCTAGAAGCCTAGGTAAGTCCGTGCAACAAAGCCGACACCGTTGCGTCACGCTGAGTAACAACAAGTAACAGACGGGTTTGGATCAACATTGCATGCAGAGGAATGTGGGTCTGGCCAGCGAGGTGCATTGCGGTTAATTTCCACCCCAGGCGCTCGGCCGCTAATCGAGAGATTCATCTGGGGTGCAACCGGGCGTCGGTGCGGCAGCCAACATTGCAGCCGCCTTCACGGAACTTTCATCATGTCTTTGACGCAATTAGCAATCCTGACTTAACGCCCTGACGCCATGACCGACGCCATCGCTCCGCGTGTGACCGCTGTAGACCGTTTCCTCAATCGCGTTGAACGGATTGGCAATGCGCTGCCTGACCCGACGACGCTATTTGCGCTGATGGCGCTGGGGGTCATCGCGCTGTCCGCCTTGGTGGCTTGGTTTGATGTGGTAGCTACCCACCCAAAAACTGGCGCGGAAGTGCGTGTGGTCAGTTTGCTGACCATCGAGGGGTTGCACCGGATCATGACCGGGCTGGTCACCAACTTTACCAATTTCGCGCCGCTGGGTACCGTTCTGGTTGCGCTGATCGGCATTGGTGTCGCCGAAGTCAGCGGCTTTATTGGCGCGCTGATGCGGTTACTGGTGTTGAATGCGCCACGCGTGCTGTTGACGCCGATCGTGGTGTTTTGCGGCGTATTGAGCAACGCCGCCAGTGAAGTCGGCTACGTTTTGCTGGTGCCACTGGCTGGGCTGATTTTTCTGGCCGCGGGACGTCACCCGGTGGTGGGTGTTGCCGCCGCCTTCGCTGGTGTCTCCGGTGGCTACAGCGCCAATCTGGTGCTCGGCACCATTGACCCTTTGTTGTCCGGGCTGACTCAAGAGGCTGCGCGCATCGTCGATCCTGCCTACGTGGTGTCGCCAATGGCCAACTACTACTTCATGTTTGTGTCGACTTTCCTGATTACCGGCCTGGGTTGGTGGGTCACTGAGCGGATCGTTGCGCCGCGTTTTGTTGCCTACGATGGCGAACGCAGCGAACAAGATCAGGTGCAGCCGTTGTCGGCTTTGGAGCGCCGTGGATTGAAATGGGCGGGCAGCGTTGCCGTGCTGTTGATTGCGTTGGTGATCTGGGGACTGGTGCCAGAAAACGGTTTCCTGCGCAAAATCGGCGCAACGGGTAACGATGCGGTGTTGCAGTCGCCATTTCTGGTCGGGATCGTCGCCTTTATCTTCGTGGCCGGCGTTGCGCTTGGTATCGCCTATGGCGCTGCAGCCGGCACCATCAAGAACGATCGCGACATCGTGCGCGGCATGAGCCAACAAATGAGCACACTGGGTGGCTACATGGTGCTGGTGTTTTTCGCCGCGCAGTTTGTCGCCTTCTTCAATTGGACCAACCTAGGGTTGGTTATTGCCATTGAGGGCGCGGCCTTGTTGGGCGCCATGGGGCTGCATCAGATTCCGCTGATGTTGGCGTTCATCTTGCTGTGCGCGGCGATCAATCTTGCGATGGGCTCGGCGAGCGCCAAATGGGCGCTGATGGCGCCGGTTTTCGTGCCGATGTTCATGCTGCTCGGCTATCCACCGGAGGTCACGCAGAACGCCTATCGCATCGGCGATTCAGTGACCAACATCATCTCGCCGATGATGAGTTACTTTGCGTTGATCATCGCCTTTTTACAGCGCTACATCCCTAACGCGGGCATTGGCACCCTGGTATCCACCATGTTGCCGTATTCCATCGTCTTTCTGATTGGCTGGTCAGTCCTGTTTGTCATTTGGATCACGCTGGGAATCCCAGTGGGCCCCGGTTCGCCGGTGACGTTGTTGACACCGTAAGGGACGGGGAACGGGCCGGGTGCGAGTCAAACTGATGTGCTGATCCATGGCTCTGGGCCGGCGCTGTGCGCTGACGCTGGTCCTGAATGGTGGGGGAGAAGCGTTCGATCACAGATCGAACGCACCAAAGGCTTAGCCCATCTTTAATTAAAGCTGGGTTAGGCTCTGGGTCGGCGCTGTGCGCTGATGTTTGTTCCTGCACGGTGCGGGAGAAGCGTTCGATCACAGATCGAACCCACCAAAGGCTTAGGTCTGGGCCGGCGCTGTGCGCTGACGCTGGTCCTGCCGCGGGCCGCACCCGAACGCCGCGCCTGCCGCACATGGCATCATCGGCGACCCGGTTTCCCGTGTCCCGTGTCCCGTGCCCCGTGCCCCGATTTCGCTGAACGCGTCGCGTGGCGCGCGCCCCTTGTTCATCCTCGGCATTTCCGCCTATTTCCATGACAGCGCCGCCGCGTTATTGCGCGACGGCCAGATCGTGGCTGCCGCGCAGGAAGAGCGTTTCAGTCGCGTCAAACACGATGCGCGTTTTCCCAGCCTAGCGGTGCGCTATTGCTTGCAAGCCGGCGACGTGGAACTGGCCGATGTTGATCACGTGGTGTTCTTCGAAAAGCCATTTTTGAAGTTCGAACGGCTGCTGGAAACCTACCTAGCGTTTGCGCCACGCGGGTTTGCCAGCTTTGCGACCGCAATGCCCATCTGGCTGCGCGATAAGTTGTTCCAGAAAAAGCTGATCGCCGATGAGTTGGCACTGATTGGCGCTGAGCGCGCGGCTCCAGCAAAGCAGCCCTTCGCCCTAAAAAACCCACTGGCCTTTTCCGAACACCATTTGAGCCACGCGGCGAGCGCTTTTTATCCATCGCCGTTCGATCGCGCTTTGGTGCTGACGATGGATGGTGTGGGCGAATGGGCCACCGGCACCGCGGCAATCGGGCAGGGCAGCCAGCTCGACATCGTGCGCGAAATGCACTTCCCGCATTCCTTGGGATTGTTGTACTCGGCGTTCACCACCTATTGCGGCTTTCGGGTTAATTCGGGCGAATACAAATTGATGGGTTTGGCACCCTACGGCCAGCCCAAATACGTCAAGCAGATTCGCGAACAGCTCATCGATATCAAGCCAGATGGCAGTTTTCGGCTCAATTTGGATTATTTCGACTATTGCACTGGGCTGTCGATGACCAGCGCGCGATTCCACGCGCTGTTTGGCGGCCCACCACGCGCAGCGGAGGCATTGATCGAAGCGCGGCATTTGGATCTGGCCGCCTCGATTCAACAAGTCACTGAAGAAATCGTGCTGCGTTTGGCGACGTCCTTGCGTCAGCAAACCGGCGAACGCAATTTGTGCTTGGCAGGTGGCGTGGCGCTGAACTGCGTCGCCAATGGCAAATTACTGCGTGAAGCGGGGTTTGAACATATTTGGATTCAGCCCGCCGCTGGTGATGCCGGCGGTGCGCTGGGCGCGGCTCTGGCGCTTTGGCATCGCGTTTTGCGCGCGCCGCGCAATGCCCTGGGTGCGGGTGGTGATGGCATGGCCGGCGCTTTTCTGGGGCCACAATTTGACGACGATACGATCGCGGCGACGCTCGATCGGTTGGGCGCGGTGTACCGACGCTTGTCCGATCAGGAGCTGATCGCCAGCGCCGCGGCCGATCTGGCCGATGGTCAGGCGCTTGCTTGGTTTCAGGGACGCGCCGAATATGGCCCACGCGCACTGGGCAATCGCTCGATTTTGGCTGATCCACGGCGCGCCGATACGCAATCGGTATTAAACCTAAAGGTTAAGTTTCGCGAGTCGTTCCGGCCATTCGCGCCAGCGGTGTTGGCCGAACATGTGCACGACTGCTTTGATCTGAGCGCGCCCAGTCCGTACATGCTGATCGTTGCACCGGTTAAAGCGCAATGCCGATTGCCGGTCGACAGCAGCGCAACCGGCCTGGATCGCCTCAAACAAATCCGTTCAACGATCCCCGCGGTCACCCACGTCGATTATTCGGCGCGTGTGCAAACCGTGCGCGCCGACAGCCATCCACGCTTCCATGCTTTATTGACCCAGTTTCATGCGCGCACCGGATGCGCGGCACTGGTCAATACCAGCTTCAATGTGCGCGGCGAACCGGTGGTCGGCTCCCCCGAAGATGCCTTCCGTTGTTTTATGGGCACCCATTTGGATCGACTGGCGATCGGCAATTGTTATCTGCGCAAATCCGAGCAAAACGATCAATTGGCCAGCAATTACGCGCATTTGTTGCCGGCGGATTGAGCACAGCGTGCGCTGTAAAGGCGGGTTGCAAACCCGCCTTGGCACCTTGTTACGCGAAAACCCTTGACCGCGCCACGCAGCGCTCGCTAGCGCACGGTGCTCAAGCTTCCCGCCACTGAGAATGCTGCTGTAAGGATTTGTAAGGGAAACCTGAATTGGGCAGTGCCATAGGGAACTCTGGAGGCTTAGCACTCTCCAAGCGAGAGTGCTAAAATGCGCCCATCAGGCACGGGTCACCGACCCCTAGCCCTACCGATTAAGGAGTTAGCGATGACAACGCACGCAATGGTCGCAAACAATCTGCCGATTCTTGGATCAGTGGGCAGTCTCGATTCGTATATTGGGGCGGTTTACCGTATTCCCATTCTGGCCGTCGAAGACGAGCAGGAACTGGCTCGTCGTTTCCGTGACGACGCCGATCTGGAAGCGGCGCGCCAGTTGGTGATGTCGCATCTGCGTTTTGTGGTGCACGTGGCGCGTGGTTATGCCGGTTATGGCTTGGGTATCTCGGACTTGATTCAGGAAGGCAATATTGGCCTGATGAAAGCGGTCAAACGCTTCGACCCGACTATGGGCGTGCGTCTGGTGTCGTTTGCGGTGCATTGGATTCGCGCCGAAATTCATGAGTTCATTTTGCGTAATTGGCGCATTGTCAAAGTGGCGACCACCAAAGCACAGCGCAAACTGTTCTTCAATTTGCGCCGCGCCAAAACGCGTCTGGGTTGGATGAACGCGCAAGAAGTCCAGACAGTTGCCAAGGATTTGGGTGTGGATCCAGCGACGGTGGTGGAGATGGAGGCGCGCTTGCAAGGTCAAGATATCGCTTTTGACGCACCCGCTGACGACGATTCCGATGCGCGGCCGGCACCAATTGCCTTTTTGATTGATCAGGCGGCTAACCCGTATGAAAGCCTGGAAACCTCTGACGCCGGTGAGCGCCATTTAGATTCTTTGGCTGAAGGCCTGGAAAAACTCGACCCACGCAGCCGTGACATTGTCAGTCGGCGCTGGTTGGCAGAGCCCAAATCTACGCTGCAAGAACTCGCCGACGAGTACAAAGTATCCGCCGAGCGGATCCGCCAGATCGAAGCTGCGGCGTTTAAAAAAATGCGCAGCATGTTCGCCGATTGATGCCCAACGGCTGAGGCTGGCGGGCAGCGCCCTGCTCTTGATTTTTCTCCAGCGCCACCCCACTCGGGGTGTGCGCTTGCTTGCGGGTTATTCGAAGCGCGCGTAGCCGTGCGATAATCGCCAGCTGCGCGCCGTCATTTGGCGGAATTGCCAATCCAACGCGTTCTAGCGCGCTCACCAGACACCACACTTCCCCTGAAGGACGATTCAGCATGGCCAACGAAGACAACAACAGCCCAATCGCGAACGGCAACGGCGCGGCCGAAAGCGGCCCGCAACTCACTGTGCAAAAGGTCTACATTAAAGACGCTTCCTTTGAAGCACCGGGTGCACCGCATATTTTCCAGGAGCAGGGTCAGTCGCGCGTCGAGCTGAACCTCGGCCAGAAAGCGCAGCAGTTGGGCAACAATGTCTACGAAATCGTGCTCACCGTCACGGTGACCTGCAAAATCGGCGAAAAAACCGCTTACTTGTCGGAAGTTCAGCAGGCCGGCATTTTCGGTCTGTCGGGTTTTGACGCGCAGCAACTGGACATGGTGATCGGCACCTATTGCCCGCACGTGTTGTTCCCGTACGCGCGCCAGGCGATTTCCAGCATGATCGAACAAGGCGGCTTCCCGGCCTTCCTAATGCAGCCGATCAATTTTGAACAGATCCACGCCGACAACGTGCGTCGCCGCCAGCAAGCCGCTTAGTTAAAGCTTGCCATGAGCGTCGCGCGCATCGCTGTCCTTGGAGCAGGCTCCTGGGGCACCGCATTAGCGACGCTACTGGCGCGCAATGGGCTCGACGTGCGCCTCTGGGGGCGGCGGGCTCAAGCGCTGATTCGCCACGGCGAAACGCTGGAGAATCCGCAGTATCTGCCGGGCATAGCCTTGCCCGGCAATATTCAATACGGCACCGATCTGGCCGCAGCGGTCGATCAGGTGGATGCCTTGCTGCTGGTCGTGCCCAGCCATGCATTCGCCGAAACCTTAGCTTTAGTGCGGGCCTTCTTGCCGGCGCAATTGCGCGGGCTGGCTTGGGCAACCAAGGGCTTTGAGCCGGGCTCTGGCGATTTCCTGCACCAAGTTGCGGATCGCTTGCTTGGTGTCGAACTGCCCAAAGCGGTCGTGACTGGGCCGAGTTTTGCCAAAGAAGTTGCGCTCGGTTTGCCGAGCGCAGTTACCGTGCACTCCGATGACACAGCGTTCGCCCAGCGCATCGCCATCGCGCTGCATGGGCCGAATTTCCGCGCGTACAGCGGCAATGACATTCGCGGTGCTGAACTCGGTGGCGCGATGAAAAACGTGTTGGCGGTCGCCACCGGCATTTGCGATGGCATGCAGCTTGGCCTGAATGCGCGCGCCGGCCTGATTACCCGCGGCCTGAATGAAATGCTGCGCTTAAATCTGTGCCTGGGCGGTCGCGCTGAAACGATTATCGGCCTAGCCGGTTTAGGCGATCTGGTGCTGACCTGCACGGGTGATTTGTCCCGCAATCGACGCCTGGGCTTGGCGCTGGGGCGCGGTATCCCATTGGCGCAAGCAGTGGCTGACATTGGCCAAGTGGTCGAAAGTGTGCAAACCGCCGACGAGGTGATGCGACTGGCACAGCGTTTTGCGCTGGATTTGCCGATTTCTTCGCGCGTGCAAGCGGTACTGCATGGCGATACCACGCCAGCCGATGGGCTGAAATCCCTGCTGGCGCGTGACCAGAAACCCGAATATCCCGCGGGTTTAGGATTAGGGTGAGGCGGGATTTCGGGCGACCTGTCGCCGCCGAACGCAGGCCTAAATTCCCACGGGCCGCCGTAGTAGGCCGGGTCCTCGCGTCAGCCAAGCGCGCTCCCACAGGCTGCTGCTCTCCATGCATTGGCAAAGGGCATTGCCCCAGGTATCTGGGCAAGGCCTAAGCGAAACACTCAGCCTTCACGCTGCTAACATCCTCCGACCATCCTTGATGATGTTGCCGCATGGAACTGTTCGGTTTGCTGGCGGTACTGTTGTTCTTCTATCTGCTGATCGCCCCGGCGGTTGCTTGGGTACGCGCCAGCAACCTTCGTGCGGAAAGCAACGAGAACCAGCGTAAGTTTGATCTACAGACGCGGGAAATTCGCGAACTGGCCAAACAGGTCAGCGCTTTGCGCGAACACCAACTGGTCTTGCTGCAGCGTTTAGACAAGCTGGTGAGCGGCACGCAGCAAGACGAAGAGCAAGCTGCCCCGCTGCAGCAACCGAGCGCGCAGCAGCCCGCCCCGGTTCAGCAACCGAGCACACGCATTGTCGATGCGCTGCAGGCGCAGACGCCTAAACCACCGCAGCGCAGTGCCAGCCCAGAAGTTCGCTTTGAGCCTAGTGAATTTGGCATTGCGCCTGCGCAATCGCCCAGCACAACGCCACCTGTAAGCAAGCCCAGCGCCGAGCCCGCTAAGGCGCCGCCGGCAACATTGCCCATCACCCCACAAAGCTGGGCGCTGGAACCGCTGGCAAAGCCCGAGCAGCCGGAAATCATTGAGGTCTCCGCAGCCCCAGTCGCGCCACCGCCCATTAAAGTGGCTGAAACGATCGCCGTCGCGGCGGCACCGCCGCAGCCCAGGGCCTCTGGCGATGCGCGCACGGCAGAAGCGGTGTGGACGCCCAAACCGCCACGCCGGCCATTTGACGAGCCGCGGCCTGCGCCCAGCGATTTGCAGGTGCAGATGTCGGCGTTTTTCCAGGCAGCCAAGGGTTGGTTATTTGGTGGCAATCTGGTCGCCAAGATCGGTTTGATGATCTTGTTTATCGGCGTGGCATTCCTGCTGCGCTTTGCATCGGCCTATGTAGTAGTGCCGATTGAAGTGCGTCTGGCCGCCATTGCGGCCGGCGCAATCGCGCTGCTCGGCTGGGGCTGGCATATCCGCACTAAACGTCCGGGCATTGCCTTGCCGGCGCAAGGCGCAGCTTTGGCAACCTTGATGCTGGTCACCTTCGGTGCCTTCAAGCTGTATCACTTGTTGCCCAGTGGCGCCGCGTTTGCTTTGCTGTTGCTGCTGGTCGCGTTCACCTGTGTGCTGGCGGTTATGCAAGATGCGCTGTGGTTGGCGGTGTTTGGCATCGTCGGCGGTTTTGCGGTGCCCATCTTGACGTCCACCGGCAGCGGCAGTCATGTCGCACTGTTCAGCTATTACGCGCTGCTCAACGCCGGCATTCTGGCGATCGCTTGGCGGCGCGCGTGGCGTTCGCTCAATCTGCTGGGCTTTTTATTCACCTTTGTGATTGGCACCGCGTGGGGCGCGCAAAACTATTCAGCCGAACATTACGCCAGCTCGCAGTTCTTCTTGGCGCTGTTTTTGGTGTTTTACGTGGTCATCGCGGTGCTGTATGCGTGGCGACAAGCGCCGCAATTTAAGTTCTACGTCGACGCCACGTTGGTCTTTGGTGTGCCCACCGTGGCCATGGGTTTGCAATACGGCTTGGTCAAAGACATGCCGTTTGGCAGTGCCTTGTCAGCATTGTCTTTGGGCTTGTTTTACGCCTGCACGGCGATGGTTTTGTGGCGTTGGCGGCAGGGCAGTTTGCGCTTGCTGGTCGAATCATTCCTGGCCCTCGCGGTGGTGTTTGGCACTCTGGCGATTCCTTTGGCCTTCGATGGTCGATGGACTTCAGCGGTCTGGGCCTTGGAGGGTGCTGGCATCGTGTGGATCGGTTTGCGCCAGAAACAAGCCTTGGTGTGGCGCTTTGGCATCCTGGTGCAATTCTTCAGTTGGTTGGCCTTCCTGCGCGCATTGACCGGCTTGGACCCGATCGCCGCATTGGCCAATCACATCAGTTTGGGCTTTGTGGTACTCGGCGCCACTGGCGTGTTCTTGGCATTGACCTTCCGTCGGCATGGTTTACACGACGACGATGCGCCCGGCGAGCGACAGGGTTTTGGCCGGATGGCCAATGGGTTTATCGCAATCGCCGTGCTTTGGCTGCTGGCTGGGATGTGGGTGGAGGTATGGCTGCGGGTGACCGGCGTACATCGCGCCAGCTTGTATGTGTTGACCGCGATTGCCTTGGTGTTTGGATTGCAGTGGTTGGGCCGTCGGGCTAACTGGCGCCTGCCGGATCTGCTGGCTGGCGCTGTCACTGCGGTAGCCGGACTGACCTTCTTGGCGCTGATGTCGCGCTATATGGATTGGCGCAACATTAGTGTCTATGCACAAAGCAGTCTGGCGCAGGTGCTGTCGAACAGCGCGCTGATCGGCGGTGCCCTGCTCAGTGCGGCCGCCTTGGTATCCGCTTTTGCCTTCAAACGCCGAGTTGCCGAGTTAGAGGCTGAGGTACTCGACGCCACTGATGCGCGCCGTTCGGCGACCATCTGGCTCAGTCTGGCGATCTTCTGGTGGTGCGGTTTTGCCTTGCATGGCGCGGCGCACGCCTTAGCTTGGCTGACCAGTGCCGGTGAGCTGGCCGAGCCCTGGTATCACATCCCGTTTTGGGCTGCTTACAGCGTGGGTCTGGCTTTATCCGCGTGGGGCACGATGCTCCTTACGCAGGCTTACGCGTTTCCAAATCGGAACTTCGTATTGCGTCTGCTGTGGCCGTCGCTATCGGCATTGGGAACGTGGTTCTACTTGGTGCAGACCTCGCCCAAGCTGATGATTGAGCAGATGTTGGAGTTCGATGCGCCGCTGGCGCTGCCCGCAGACGGCGTGCAGGATGTGCTGATGGCGTTTGCCGGCGGGCCCGTATTGGGCAGCGTGATTTTGCTGCTGCTCGCTTGGATCGGCATGCAAAAGATAAGCAATAGCAAACGAAGCCCCGATCTGAGCGCCGAACAACGCAGCACCGGCGTGGCGGTTTGGCTGATCGGCTTGGCCGTGGTTTTGTATGTGCCGCTGATCGACAGCCTGTCGGTGTTGAGCACGCAGTTGTTGGTCGCGCAAGGGGCCGTGATTGGCAATCTGGGCTGGCTTAGTTATGCCGACGCACGACTGCTGTGGATGAGTTTGGCGGCGCTGGCGCTGTTGCCGCTCGCCAATAGCCGGGTGCAGGCGCTGCGCTGGGTTACGCTGCCCAGCGCGCTGCAGCAGACGCTGGCTACCCTGGTGATCCTCGGCATGCTCTATGCGCAAAGCCGATTGCCAAGCTTTGGCACGGCGATTGCGATGGTGTCGACCTGGGCCGCAATGGCTTGGTGCTTGCGTTATTGGCACGCCCGCTGGGGCGTATCGGCGGGTGGTGTGAAGGCCCTGCATTTTGCGCGCGTCATTGCACCGTGGGTGATGCTGGCACCGCTGGTGTCGTTAAATCTGATTCCCTTGCTGGCCGCGCCGGAAGCGTCCAGCGACGATTGGGTGATGGCGGGCATGTGGCCCGATTATTTGGCCGCGTGGGTGTCGATTGGTGCGTTGTTTGTCGGCTTGGCGCAAGTGCGTCGCGCCGGCTGGCCGCTGAGACCCGTGCACCTGTGGTACGGCGCCACGGTGATTCCCTGCGCGGCGCTTTGGGCGCTGTTGCTGGTGATCTACTGGAATCTGCGCCAGGACGGCAGCATGGCGCCGTTGCCGTACCTGCCGATCCTCAATCCACTGGATTTGACCAGCGCATTCGTCGCATTTTTGCTCGCCGATCTTTGGCGTTTGCACGCGGCCGATGCCAGCGTCGCACAACGGCTCTTCGCGATTCGCGCCGCAATGGCCTTGGTATTTGGCTGGTTCAATTTGATGTTATTGCGCACGGCCGCGCAGTTCTTGGGTTTGCCTTATCGTTTTGCACCGCTGTTTGAATCGCAGTTTGTGCAGGCGATGTTGTCCTTGGTTTGGACCTTGTGCGCATTTGCGCTGATGCGCTACGCAGCGCGCAAACTGTCAAAACCACTGTGGATGGTCGGTGCCGCGTTACTCGGTGTGGTGGTGCTGAAACTTTTCCTGATCGATTTGAGCAAGGTCGGCAGCGTCGCCCGAATCGTATCGTTCATGGGTGTAGGTGGGCTGATGCTGCTGATTGGTTATCTAGCACCATTACCACGTGAAGCAGAGAACGAGGAGGGATCCACTCGATGAAGCGCGTATCGGTTGCACTGCTGAGCTTGCTGCCGTTGTTTGCCAGCGCCGATCCAGCGCCCCTGCACAAGCCTACGCCAGCTGAGTTTGCGATGCGTTTGCCGGTGTCGGTGAGCGGTGAAAACGGTGTTGTGCAAATGCTGCTGCCGATCGAGGTGTACCTGCACGCGCGCAGCGCGGAACTGGCCGATTTGCGCGTTTACAACGATGCCGGTCAGCTGTTGCCGTTTGCGTTGCACCGCCCTAGCTATCGCACGCGCATTGAGTTTCGCGAGCACGCCACCGCGATGTTTCCGATCTACGTGCAAGCCTCCGACGCGCGCGATGACCTGGAATTGCAATTGCGCACCAACATGGATGGCTCGCTGCTCACCATTAACGCCCGTGGTTCGGAACCGCCCTCCAGCCGCAAGCAGCTAAGTTCGGTGATTGTTGATCTGGGCCCCAGTGACCGGCATGAGTTATTGGAAAGCTTGGCTTTCGACCTACCAGAGCAAACCCACGATTACCGCGCGCGTCTGGCGATTGAGCGCAGTGACGATCTACGCCTGTGGGATGGCGTGGCGCACGGCAGTGTCGATTGGATCAGCGCCGCCGACGCCAGCCGGCGTTTGGTCGTTGACCGGATCGACTTGCCCAATGGCGATGGTCGCTATTTGAAAGTGCGCTGGTTAGAAGGCGAACCGATGGGCTTTGCGACGATCCGCGCGCGCTGGCGCAGTGCGTCGGTGCCACTTGATCCCACGCTGGAAGTGCAATTGAGCGGCACGCCAGGACCGATCGATGGCGACTTTGTGTACGCCACCAGCCCCGCCATTGCCGCCACCGCGATTGGACTTGATCTTGCCGACCCCAACTCGGTGATGCCAGTGTCGATTGGCTTTTACCGACAAATGCGCCAGCCCAAACCGCAGTTGTGGCTGCTGCCGAGCATCGAAAGCACCTTCTACCGCTTGAACCACAATGGCCGCGAACGCCAATCCAGCCGTATTCACATCGGCGCTTTGTCCGGTGCGCAATGGGTAGTCCGGCCGCAGACCGGCGGGCACGCGGCGCCCAAATTGGTGCTCAGCTGGCAACCGCAAACCTTGGTCTTTAATGCCCAAGGCAGCGGCTTTTATCTGGCCTTTGGCGCCGATGCGCAGGTCCATACGCGCTGGTTAGGCGGCGTGGCGCAGATGGCGCAAGTGGCGCCTGGATTTAGCCGCGAGGAAATCGAACAATTGGAGCGCGCCAAACCGGGTGTGCTGCAAAGCACGCCAACAACCAGCATGAATGCGCCGGTCGAAGTCGTTGCGACAGACGCCGATGCCGCACGCATGCGGCGCTTCGCACTGTGGAGCGTGCTCGGCTTTGGGGTGTTGGTGCTGGGCTTCATGACTTGGCGTTTGTACGGGCAAATGCAGACATCAAGCAAGTAGAAGAGACGGGATTTCGGGCTCGATCGCCCGGTCGTCGAACCCCAAAGCGGCTCCGCCGCTGGACTAACCGACAGCGCGCCTGAAGCGCTGCTGGCCGCATGCTGCACTGCGGGTAGAGTGGCAGAGCGGCGAGCGCTATCTTTACGCTTCCTTCGCAAATCAGCGACGCTAAAGTCATGAGTGCTGTTCGCAGTTCTGACGCCGGCCCTGGGCTGGCACACGTGCAGGAAGCCCTGAAGTCGATCGTC
>Ga0163154_10000762_pt1 | contig 50250 bp, 20 predicted proteins | sample OliLakLV19MP9P1_FD_148649 | JGI IMG/M metagenome (GOLD analysis project Ga0163154, IMG submission 148649) | Freshwater microbial mat bacterial communities from Lake Vanda, McMurdo Dry Valleys, Antarctica - Oligotrophic Lake LV.19.MP9.P1 | ecosystem: Environmental > Aquatic > Freshwater > Lake >...
CGATGGTCATTTCCTAGTACCTCAAAAATCTGTACCCCACATTACCCCAAACCTGACCTTAACCCCTATTCCTTGACTGTCATGTCATTAATCCTTTTTAACTCTCTGAAATAAGCGAACCGACAGTAGATGGGGTGAGTGCCATTATTTTGAGTCGTATAGCGGGTACGAACATCGACTTTGGCGCTGTCACAGCAAGGACAGTTCTGAGAGAATAAATCTATCATGAGATCCAATTGAGGTGCAGGGTTAGTAGACTACTGAATCCCTGTAATATAGCAATATCAAGGCTTTATGTCTCCTCACTCAGCGGAACCAGTGCCTAAGCCCCTCTGCGCAGGCATAAAAGGCAGAATGATCTCTACGGTGCTACTGCCAGCCCTATGAATCTAGTGAAGTGGGTGGCTCTAGCGGGCTGGCGGCATGGCTAACCAAGGGATTAATCAACAGATTCATACTAACGGCCCAAGCGATCGCAATCATCCACCCGGCCAAAATATCGCTAGGGTAATGCACACCCAGATACAACCGAGACCACCCAATGCCGACAACATACGCACTGCCAACTGCCAGTACCAGCCACCGCCAACGAGTATGCCAACACAACGTGATCAATACCGCAGCCGTAACCATACTCGACATGGCATGACCACTGGGAAACGAAAAGTCTGTTAATGGCGGGAATGACGAGTCCCACAGATGAGGCCGCATTCTATGCCAAAAGGTCTTGGCGTAGAGGTTGATTGCAGCCGACCCCAGCAGCGTCACCACCAAATACAGCAGCGATCGCCGCTGCTGGCGGTAGGCAAATAGCCCCGCCAGCGCCACCGTCATGGGTAACAGCCTCCAGGCCGAGCCAAACTGCGTGACTATTCCCGCAAACTGAGTCAGCGCTGGGCGTGCCGTGCCATGGATGGCTTCTAGGATGGTCACATCCCACGAAAACCCACCGTCTAACCCCCAAACGCGGCAAGCGATTATGGTAAAACCCAGTAATGGTAAACAAATACCAGACATCAGGATTAGCCTCGACTTTCCCCACCACCGCCGTAGAACTGGTGCAATCAATTCAGTTGGTTTCCAGGATTTAGAATTTGACTTCAAAGCGATCGCATTCTACTCCACCGATTCTACAATCCGATACTGACCTCCGACATAGTTAAAGAACTCAAGGCCATAGCGATCATGCTGATAAACATACCAAGTCTGCGCTAGCTCGCCTCCGGGCTGGCTGCAACCCGTCAGCACCATAGACACCACAGCCACAATCGCTATCAGCGGACTAGTAACCCCAATCAACCGTTTCAACACCACAAAATTGCGCTAATTGTAAACAAATGTAACAAAATTGCCGTCATGCAGGTATGACGGCTTGACAGCACCGAGCAAAGCCTACTATTGTTAGCAGACATACCTGGGTATTCATCGAAAGTATTGTTATATGCAAGACAAGCAAAAAGTCACGCTGTATCTGACACCGGAGCTTCACCGAAAGCTGAAGATTACAGCAGCTGTAGAGGCAGAGCCGATGTCAGCGATCGCAGAACGAGCAATTGTCTTCTATTTAGCAAACCCAGATGCGGTAGATAGAGTAGAAATGTCTCATGGACAAGATCATGGTTCAGTTCACCAGCTCTACAGCTGTCCGGGATGTGGTGGCCCTTCAGTCATTCGTGAAGGAGAACTCGTTAGTCTTTCTGGCCAGTCTGGCATGCTTTCTGATGACGAGCTGCTAATGGATAGAGTTCCAGGTACCTGCTCACCGCTGATGCAGTCGTCAGCGGTGGTAGGTCAGCAAGGAGAGGGAGAATTGGTTCCCTGTTAAGGTTTGCCGATAAGTTCACCTAGAACTTGCAGCAGCCACAGTAGAGATTAAAGGGCTTAAACGATTTTGAAACGTTGGCTGCTCCAAGTGCCGCCTGTTGGTTTTTAGTAGGTCAATGACCCTAAAAGAGGACTCATGAAAGAAGAGCTAAACGTGTTAGTTCAAGCACAATATCCTCTGATTTACCTCGTTACCTCTGAGGAAGAGCGGGCTGAGCAAACCATCGCGTCAATTGCTCAAATCAAACCTCTCCGGCGAGTGTTTGTGTGGACTGTGACCCACGGCATTGTCGAATATGGCCAGCCCCGCAATGCGGCTCAGCACACCACGGTTTCTCCCGAAGCGGCCATTGAATGGGTAGTTCGCCAGCGAGAACCCGGCATTTTCGTTTTCAAAGACCTGCACCCCTTCATCGATTCACCAGCGGTAACGCGGTGGCTAAGAGATGCGATCGCCAGCTTTAAAGACACCCAGAAGACCATCATTCTGATGTCGCCCCTCATGAACATCCCCATCGAACTCGAAAAAGAAGTGGCTGTTCTCGACTACCCTCTGCCCAACATGGCAGAAATCAACCAAGTTTTGACCCATCAGCTTGAGCAATGTCGCCCCATTCGTCGGATTACCACCGAAACGCGCGAAAAGTTGCTGAAAGCGGCTCTTGGCCTCACCCGCGACGAAGCTGAAAAAGTGTACCGCAAGGCACAGGTTTCTGCGGGATGCCTCACCGAGGATGAAGTAGACGTAGTGCTATCTGAGAAGAAGCAGCTGATTCGTCGCAACGGCATCCTAGAGTATTTGGAGGAAGACGATACTATCGATTCGGTAGGCGGTCTAGAAGAGCTGAAATCTTGGTTGCGGCAGCGATCCAACGCCTTCACCGAACGAGCGCGTGAATATGGACTACCTCAACCGAAAGGGATGCTGATCTTGGGGGTTCCCGGTTGTGGTAAGTCGATGATTGCAAAGACAACCGCTCGCCTGTGGGGTTTGCCGCTGCTGCGCCTAGACATGGGGCGGGTCTACGATGGCTCTATGGTGGGGCGATCTGAAGCCAATCTCCGCAATGCGCTCAAGACAGCAGAATCAATTTCTCCGGCTATCTTATTCATTGACGAGTTAGACAAAGCCTTTGCCGGAACAGCCGGATCTGCCGATTCCGACGGGGGCACCTCTAGCCGGATTTTTGGCAGCTTCCTCACCTGGATGCAAGAGAAAACCTCTCCGGTGTTTGTCATTGCTACGGCCAACCGGGTCGATCGTCTACCGAGTGAATTCCTCCGCAAAGGCCGATTTGACGAAATCTTCTTCGTTGATTTGCCTACGCCCGAAGAGCGCGCAGACATCTTTAGAATTCATCTTTCCCGCCGCAGACAAGACATTGGTCGGTTTGATTTGGAGCAATTGGCAAAAGTATCGGAAACCGACGCAACGGTTTCGATTACCGATCCCAATAATAACTCCAGCCGCCAAATGAATATCATGTGCGGGTTCTCTGGAGCGGAAATTGAGCAAGCGGTTATAGCTGCCATGTATGAGGCATTTGCTCAAGACCGAGAGTTCACCCAGTTAGATATTATTGCCGCCATCAAGTCAACGCTTCCGTTGTCTAAAACGATGGCAGAGCAGGTAATAGCCCTCCGAGAGTGGGCTAGGCAGCGCGCGCGACCTGCTGCCACTTCTATCGCTGAAGAGCGAAGCCGCGAAGAGGAGTACAAGCGGCTGGAGTGGAGCTAACAGACTTTCTCTCCTGCTCCCAACAGGAAGGAAGGCTAGCGAAATGCTAGCAGTTTAAGAACCATAGCCGTTTTAGTTTGCCCTCCAAAGGTTAAGCCAAGCGGTATTACTTACCCAACGTTGTCGATTCTCTCAACTTCCCAAACTAAGAGGAAATCCGAAATGTCTCACTTCAGCACCCTGCGCACCAAGATCACTGATGCCGAAATCCTGAAGGCTTCCCTACGGGACCTGGGTATCTCTGTTAAGACCGAGGCTGATGTTCGTGGCTACAACGGTCAGCGCGTTCGCTCTGACATCGTGGCTGTGCTCGAAGGCGAATACGATTTGGGCTGGTCTCGCAATGCCGATGGTTCTTTTGACTTGATCGCTGACCTCTGGGGTGTGGCTAAGAAGCACAATCAGACCGAGTTGATCAATTCCATCAACCAAAAGTACGCGGTTAACAAGACCTTGGCCGAAGTCAAGCGCCCTGGGCTACAGAACGCCAACGTCAAGCTGGTGCTACAAAAGTAACACTCTTGAGTGTTGCCAATTAGCGGGTTAATCCAGATTGGATTAACCCGTTTTTTTATCGATTTTTTATGGGTAACGCTGGAATCAGTAGGGTAAGGTGAGGAGGATCAGAGCTAAGGGTGTTTCGTCAAGAGGCTTTGCTCTGCTGCTGTCCCACTTTTGTATCTACTGACTGGCCTTCATCTCTGGTTTCTCCCTCTCATGTCTTACCTCTCTACTGACCACCTCGAAAAAATTCGCTGGCTTTTAACTGACTGTGGCAGGCAGGCACGACGGCTGGCACTAGAAACGTTTCAGGTCTACGAAAAAGGGGTAGAAGACTACGTGACAGATGTTGATCGCGCTTTAGATCAACAGCTATCGCAGGGGTTAAGCGCCCTATTTCCCCAGGATGGAGTAATTTCTGAGGAGAATGCTCCGTCGCGGCAGCTGTTTGCCCAAGCGGATGCGCGTCTGTGGCTGATTGACCCAATCGATGGAACAGATGACTTTATTAATGGCTTACCCCATTATTCGGTGATGCTGGGCTTGTTAGAGGGTGGTGTGCCGCGTGCCGGGTGGGTGTATGCACCGATGTTTGAGCAGCTTTATTTTGGCGGTACTGAGTTGGGATTGTTTCAGGCGGAAGGCGATCGCCCCCCCATTCCCCTAATCCCGACGCAGCCGCTGCTCTCGGCTGACCACTGCCCCATTTTGATTGGTACCAAAGATGTGCGACGGTTTGGCGCAGCCATTTTGCAGCTAATTCCCGAAGCGCAGTTTAACTGCATTGGCAGTTTTGGGCTAAAGGTACTAGAGGTGATTCAGGGACGTGCAGGCTTGTATGTGTATGGCAATCGCCGCGTTAAACTTTGGGATACGACAGGGCCGCTGGCGCTGGCGCAGATGGCTGGCTTAGTCTGCTGTGATTTGGCTGGCAACCCGTTACGGTTCACGGCAGATGCCGTGGATCATGAGACGCTAGCGCACCATCAAACTATTGTGGTTGGTTGGCCTCACTACGTTGAAGCATTGCGATCGCGTCTCCAGCAGGCGGTCACGGAAACCGTTTAGATGCCACGGGCTGCTTGCTATTTTTAGGTGCATTAAAACCCGGCAGATTTAGGGTAACCATCAGTACAATATTAGATCTGGGTTAACCAATAGCCGCAATTTGCTAAGTTTCAAATATTCGTGGGTACGATAGTTGAGGCAACCGTAAGGACGTCAAACTATCTACCAGCTCTGTACCGTTGGCTGCCAGGTGGTCTCGGCGTTGCATTTCCTGATCTTTTGCATTTTCTCAGCTTTATTCAGGAAATGGGCGCAAACTGAAGCAGTTCTTTTTTTTAACCCAAGGCTTTCTTCATGCAGACCATAGCATTTAGCGAACTGTTTCCTCTCTTTAGCTCCGCCAGCCCCGAAACGCTTGAATGGCTGCTTTCGATTGCGGTTGAGCATGAATATCCGTCTGGCCGAGCTGTTTTGATGGAAGATGCCTGGGGCAACGCGGTTTATTTTGTCGAATCGGGTTGGGTCAAGGTGCGGCGTCATGCTGGTGAAGAAGTCGTCACGCTGGCCATCTTAGGACGCGGTGACTTCTTTGGCGAAATGGCGATTCTAGACGAATCTCCGCGCTCAACGGATGTAGTTGCCCTCTCTCCCGTTAAGCTGCTCAGCATTTCGGCACAGCGATTTATTCAAACGCTGTTTAAAGACTCTCAGCTGCACCACCGGATGCTGCAACTGATGGTGCGACGGCTGCGGCAAACCAACTTTCGGTTTCAGCTGCGACATCAGCCGCCTGCGATTAAGCTCGCCAATACGCTAGTTTCGTTAGGTGAAAATTACGGTAGACCAACCGCTCAGGGTACGGAAATCTTTAACATTCCCCTCAAAGATCTGGCCGATGTGGCAGATATTACGATGGATGAAGCCAGCAAAATTATGGAGAAGCTAGATAGTAAAGGTTGGATTAAGATTGACGTCACTGGTCAAGTGGTTTATTTGGTTAACATGCGGCAGTTGGCGCACCTGGCAGGGAAAATCTAGGGTTGCTGGATTGCCCTATTTGACGCAGCCGTAGTCATTTTGTTAATTTCGATACATTTTGTCAATATTTTCAACGTTCTTGGCACTCTCTCAGAATTTATTGAAAGACTAGAGAGAGAAGGACTCAGCAACAGTCACCTTCCATGAAACACCGCTGTGGCATTAGAGTTAAAAGGCTTTCCACATCTGGGTTGAGAAGGAGTTTTGGGTATGGGTATTGCTACGATCAACCCGGCGACCGGGGAAACGATTCAGACCTTTGAAGGGCTAAGCGATGCAGCGATCGCCCGCGCGATTGACATGGCACAGCAAAGCTTTGAACAATACCGGCGGACGTCGTTGGCGCAACGAGCCACTTGGCTGCACGCCGCCGCCAGCCTGCTAGTCGATGAGAGAGAACTATTTGCGAAAACGATGACGGTAGAAATGGGAAAACCCATTGCCGCCGCCGTTGCCGAAGTGGAAAAGTGTGCCGCTGTCTGCCGCTACTATGCTGACCACGCCGAGCAGTTTTTGGCACCTGTTACCATCGAAACCGATGCCAGCCATAGCTATGTGATGTATCAACCGTTGGGTGTGGTATTAGCAGTGATGCCGTGGAATTTTCCATTTTGGCAGGTGTTTCGGTTTGCAGCTCCGGCGCTGATGGCTGGCAATGTGGCGCTGCTCAAACACGCCTCCAATGTGCCTCAGTCGGCGTTGGCGATCGCCGACATCTTCAAACGAGCGGGTTTTCCAGACGGAGTCTTCCAGACATTGCTAATTGGTGCAGACAAAGTTGCCCAAATCATGACCGACCAGCGGGTCAAGGCTGCCACCCTCACGGGTAGCGAATCTGCTGGCGCTAGCCTTGCCGCTGCTGCCGGAACGCAAATCAAAAAAACTGTGCTGGAGCTGGGCGGCAGCGACCCGTTTATTGTGCTAGAAAGTGCCGATTTGGAAACCGCCGTGGCCACCGCTGTTACCGCCCGGATGATTAACAACGGTCAGTCTTGCATCGCCGCCAAGCGGTTCATTGTCCAAGAGTCGATCGCTGACGCATTTACCCAAAAATTAGTCGAAAAATACGCCGCCCTCAAAATTGGCGACCCGCTGCTGCCCGAGGTGCAAATTGGTCCCTTGGCCACTCCTGCCATTTTGCAAGAGGTGCATCAGCAGGTGCAAGACTGCATTGCCGCCGGGGGTAAGGTGCTGATTGGCGGCGATCCCGATGCTGTGCCCACGCGCTCTGACCCGGCTCTAAGTCAAGGGAACTTCTATCCCCCGACGATTGTGGCGAACTTGCCCCACACTGCGGCGATCGCCCGAGAGGAAATCTTTGGTCCCGTTGCCATGCTGTTTCGGGTGACCGATTTGGATGCCGCGATTCATCTGGCCAACGATACGCCCTTTGGGCTAGGTTCTAGCGCCTGGACTCAAATTCCTGCCGAACGCGATCGCCTGATTGCGGAGATTGAAGCAGGCTCGGTTTTCATCAACGGCATGGTCAAATCTGACCCCCGTCTCCCCTTTGGCGGCATCAAACGCTCTGGCTATGGCCGCGAACTCGGCAGCCAGGGGATTTTGGAGTTTGTCAATGTCAAAACAGTCTGGGTCAAATAAACCATAAAGGACAATATATGACTAATCTGAACACGGCTGATCTGAACACGGCTGAACTACTAGTCAAATGCTTAGAAAATGAAGGCGTCGAATATATATTTGGCTTGCCGGGTGAAGAAAATTTGCATGTGCTGGAGGCGTTGAAGCCGTCTTCGATTCGGTTCATTACAACGCGCCATGAGCAAGGTGCTGCTTTTATGGCCGATGTCTATGGGCGGCTCACAGGGAAGGCTGGGGTCTGCCTTTCAACCTTAGGGCCAGGGGCGACAAACTTGATGACGGGGGTAGCCGATGCCAATTTAGACTGTGCGCCGCTGGTGGCGATTACGGGACAGGTGGGCACCGATCGGATGCATATTGAGTCGCACCAATATTTGGATTTGGTGGCGATGTTTGCTCCGGTAACGAAGTGGAACACCCAGATTGTGCGCCCGAGCAACACGCCAGAAATTGTGCGGAAGGCGTTTAAAGTATCGCAAACCGAAAAACCGGGTGCGGTGCATATTGACCTGCCAGAAAATATTGCGGCAATGGCGGCGACGGGTCAGCCTCTGAGCACCCGTGAAATTGAAAAGGTGTATGCCTCGTTTAGAAGCATTGAACTGGCGGCAACGGCGATCGCCCACGCCAAAAACCCTCTCATCTTGGTCGGGAATGGGGCAATTCGGGCCCATGCCAGTGAGGCGGTGACCCTGTTTGCGACTCAGCTGAATATCCCTGTAGCCAACACCTTTATGGGCAAGGGCGTGATGCCCTATTCACATCCGCTGGCGCTGTGGGCGGTGGGGCTACAGCAGCGTGACCATATCACTTGCGGGTTTGACCAAACCGATCTGGTGATTTGCATTGGCTACGATTTGGTCGAATATTCGCCTAAACGCTGGAACCCAGATGGCACCAAATCAATTATTCATATTGGGCAAACTCCTGCCGAGGTTGACAGTAGCTATAACCCTTTGGCAGAAGCGGTTGGCGATATTTCTGATTCGTTAGAAGAAATCTTGAAGCGAGTTGACCGCAGCGGCAAGCCAGAACCCTATGCGGTGCAGCTGCGCGCCGATATCCAGGCCGACTATGAGGAGCACGCCCACGATGACAGCTTCCCGATCAAACCGCAAAAGCTGATCTACGATCTGCGACAGGTGATGGGTCCTGAAGATATTGTGATTTCAGATGTGGGGGCGCACAAGATGTGGATGGCTCGCCATTACCATTGCGATCGCCCCAATACCTGCATCATTTCTAACGGCTTTGCGGCCATGGGAATTGCCCTACCGGGGGCGATCGCCGCCAAACTCGTAGCTCCCAACCGCAAAGTAGTCGCAGTCACGGGTGACGGGGGGTTTATGATGAACTGCCAGGAGCTAGAAACGGCGCTGCGCATCAACACGCCTTTTGTCACAATTATTTTTAACGATGGCGGCTACGGGCTAATTGAATGGAAACAGATTAACCACTTTGGTGCATCGTCTTTTATTAAATTTGGCAACCCCGACTTTGTGAAATTCGCCGAAAGCATGGGGTTGAAGGGCTATCGCATTACTGCCAGTACCGACTTCATTCCGACCCTGAAAGAGGCGCTGGCGCAAGATGTACCGACCGTGATCGATTGCCCGGTAGACTACCGCGAAAACCTCCGCTTTAGCCAGAGAGCAGGCGATTTAACCTGCACCATTTGAACGGGCAGTGCTAGTACCCGCAGCGAATCAGGAGTGAGGCTGCACCAGCAGAGTGGATTTACCGTTTAGCGGATGAGAATTAAATAACTCCGCCATTCTTCTGTAGGGGCGAACGGCCGTTCGCCATTCTTCTGTAGGGGCGAACGGCCGTTCGCCCCTACCAGCAATCAAATTCCCGATCTGATTAAATCCATAATCCTTAGCGGGTGGGAAAAAGCGAGTTGCAGAGAGTTGGAATTACATTCTGTGCTAGCCCCCGACCTGCCAGCAGAATATAATATTATGCGTGACCATTCCAGTTCTACTCTGTTGATTCCATCCTCCATCCCCCAGCCACGCTCATGGTGTATCTTCGGAACTCTCTGTTGGCGTACCCTCTGGTACATTCATGAACCCGTTCCAACTAGTTGTGCAGCAAATAGGGCAACGGCGGCTCGGTGCCTTGGGCACTGCACCGAGCCGCTCTCCCAGAACTGATCTGAAGATCGGGGCGGATTCTCCAATGCCGAGCCGGGTTTTACGGATGACATGGCCAGGGCAAAAATTTGTACATCGACTGTCGGCTTGGACTTGGAAGCACTTACAGCAGGCTCAACCACCCCGCCGTAAAGACCTTGCATTCAGAGCGCGCTCTCACAATAGTATTTACTACGTTTTGGCGGTTGTGCTGTTAACTAGCGCCATCGGCTATCGGTTTTATAATGAGCCGCAGCTAGCCGTGGGTACGATTGCCCCCAGTACGCTGAGAGCACCAGATTTGGCTCAAGTTACCGATACCCGATCAACCGAAGAGCAGCGAGTTGCCGCTCGACTGGGGGCGATTCCGGTGTTGAAGGTAGATCAGCCTGTGAATCAGCGCATTTACCAATCGCTGCAACGGCTGCTCGATGAGGCTGATGCGCTGCGCCAGAAGGCCGGGACATTTCCATTTGTCTCGACTGCGACGCTCTCAACGGCTACCCAGCGATATTTACGTCAATCGTCTGAGGCTGAATGGAAGGCGGCGATCGCCCGAGTAGAAGGTGGAAACCCATCTGGAAGACCCGCAACTCGGCTACCATCATCTGCCGCTGGCAGTGGCTCGGTCACCTCAATTCAACAATTAGCTATTCTAGAACTCGAAAACTATCGCCACACTGTCTCCGCCGAAGATTTTTCCACACTCAAGCGGCTGATGCTGCAAAATCGCCAAAGCTATAGACTAGCGTTAGCAGCCCTAAACACCTCCGCTAGCATGGCATCTGGACGCGATACCGAGAAGAGTGTTTATATCCGTCAGATCTTTAACCTAACAGATCCAGACTGGCTCTCTGCCAAAGTAGGAATGCGCCAAATTTTGGAACGCGTCTTGACTCAGGGTGTGGCACCGGGGCTGCCCGACACGCTGCTCAAAAATGCGCTCAAGGCTCAGGCGATCGCCGATATCCCACCTGCCGCTGTGCCCTTAGCAATAGAGACACTGATGGCAGCGATTGAACCCAACCTCACACAAGATGTAGACCAAACGCGGTTGCAGGCAGAACAGGCGGCGCTGGCCGTGGAACCGGTGCAGGTGAAGGTGCGCCGGGGTGAGCTAATTGTGAGGGCAGGTGAAACAATTACGCAAGCCGATTTTGTCTTGCTAGATTATTTTGGGTTAAGCCAGCGCCGCATCAACTGGTTGGGGCTAGCCGGATTTGCCGCCCTTATTAGTGGTGGCATTGCGGTATTTTTGCTAGTAGAGCGACGGTTTCATCCGGGTCTGCGTCGTAGAGATTATGTTCTGATTACGCTACTGCTGCTGACGACACCACTGCTGTTGGCGCTGGGATTATCTGCCACCAGCTTGCCTGCCATTGGACTGCTAGTGAGCAGTTTTTACGGCTCTCCGTTGGGGGTAGTAGTGGTGGGGTTGCTCAGTATCACGCTACCAATTGGCATGGAAGTGAGCGGGCGGCATTTGCTGGCCAGTGCCGCAGGCAGCCTCCTCGGTGCTGTGATGGCGGGTCGGCTGCGATCACGTGAAGAGCTAGCGCTGCTGGGAGGAGCGGTGGGCTTCACCCAAGGGGCCGTTTATTTAGTGATCAGCTTAATTTTGAGTGCTGGGACAGGCTCTGTTTGGTATAGCATCCTCACGGCTTCCGCCCTGCAAGGGCTGATGGGGATTGCCTGGAGTGTGGTGGCATTGGGGATTAGCCCCTACCTAGAGCAGGTGTTTGATTTAATTACCCCGAGTCGGTTGGTCGAGCTGGCCAATCCAAATCGACCCTTGCTCAAGCGACTGGCGGCAGAAGCTCCCGGCACATTTCAGCACACCCTATTTGTAGCGACTTTGGCCGAGGCAGCGGCTCGTGCCCTCGGCTGTAATGTGGAACTGGTGAGGACTGGAACCCTTTACCATGACATTGGTAAAATGCACGATCCCCAGGGGTTCATTGAAAATCAGATGGGGGCACCCAATAAGCATGACCTGATTGACGACCCGTGGAAAAGCGCCAACCTGATTAAAAAACACGTCAGTCAAGGGCTGGTGATGGCGCGGAAGTATCGCTTACCCAAGGCGATTCGGGCGTTTATTCCAGAACACCAGGGCACCATGCTAATTGCCTACTTTTTTCATGAAGCCCAGCAGCGATCGCAACAAAAACCTCAGATCAAGGTCGATGAAGCCACCTTTCGCTACGATGGCCCGATCCCACAATCGCGAGAAACAGGCATTGTGATGCTGGCCGATTCCTGCGAAGCTGCCTTGAGATCGCTCAAAGATGCCACTCCCGAAGAAGCGCTGTCAATGGTGAACCGGATCTTGCGGGCCCGCTGGCAAGACAACCAACTAGTCGATTCTGGCCTCCACCGCTCTGAAATGCACGCCATTGCCGAAATTTTCGTCCAGGTGTGGCAACAGTTCAACCACAAGCGTATCGCCTATCCTAAAGCCATATCGTCGCTGCCTGCTGTGAAGTAGTGAAGCCAAGGATTAAAATTAGGTATATAGCCTGTCTAGAGCGACATACCTGCTCTTTTACCCTTAAAAATCTAAAGCATGTTAGACACTATCGAAATTAAACGCAACGTGGATCTGTTGTCTGAGCGCCTGGGTAAAACCCAGGACTATCTTTGACGTCCCGGCACTGACGGCAAAAATTCAAGATTTGGAGCAGGTCGCCTCACAACCCGCCTTTTGGGATAATCAAGATAGAGCGCAGAGCATTCTGCAAGAAATGAACGACCTCAAGTCGCACCTAGACCAGATGCAGCGATGGCGCTCTACCCTCAGCGATGCCAGAGCAATTTTGGAGCTGCTAGAGTTAGAATCGGACGAAACGCTGCTCCAAGAAGCCCATACTGACCTGACCCGCCTGAGCCACGAACTCGATCAGTGGGAATTGCGACAAATGTTGTCGGAACCCTACGATGATGGCGGTGCGGTGCTGACGATCAACGCGGGGGCGGGCGGCACCGATGCGCAAGACTGGGCGGAGATGCTGCTGCGGATGTATACTCGCTGGGGCGAAAGCCACGGCTATAAAGTTTACCTATCGGAACTGTCGGAGGGTGACGAAGCGGGGTTAAAATCGGTCACGCTAGAAATTAATGGGCGCTATGCCTATGGCTACCTTAAAAATGAAAAGGGCACCCATCGGCTAGTGCGAATTTCGCCCTTTAACGCCAACGATAAGCGGCAAACTAGCTTTGCTGGCGTGGAAGTGATGCCGATTTTAAATCATGAGGTGGAACTAAATATTCCCGACAAGGATTTAGAAATTACCACCACTCGCTCCGGTGGCAAAGGTGGACAAAACGTCAACAAGGTGGAAACAGCAGTCATTATCAAGCATGTTCCGACCGGGCTGATGGTGCGCTGTACGGAAGAGCGATCGCAGCTGCAAAATAAAGAAAAAGCTCTAGCTCGGCTCAAAGCCAAACTGCTAATCATTGCCCAAGAACAGCGCGCCCAGGAAATTGCCGACATTCGCGGCGACATAGTAGAAGCCGCCTGGGGCAATCAAATCCGCAACTACGTCTTTCATCCCTATCAATTGGTCAAAGACTTACGCACTGGCGTAGAAACCACGGCGATCGCCGATGTCATGAATGGCGAATTAGACCCGTTCATCGAAGCCAGCTTGCGACACGGCAATCAGATAGTAGACGACAGCCCCGTTTAGTAGAGACGCGATTCATCGCGTCTTCTACGATGAATTATGGAGACGCGATGAATTATGGAGACGCGATGAATCGCGCCTCTACGAAACCGAAATAGCGGGGCTAGTGGTTGGCATCATGGTGAGATCTTGCGATCGCCACACTTGTCCATCTAGCGCCATTTGCTCAATCAAACTAGCCAGACGCAGCGCCTTCAGAGCCTGTTCACCGCCAACAGACGGTTGATTGCCACCGCGAACGCAATTCACGAAATGCTCTAATTCCGCGTGTAGCGGTTCAATATTGCTAGTGTAGACCTTTTCGATCAGGCCATCTTGACGGTAGAGCACCTGCCCATAATCCGCCAAGCAGTTAGCGGTCGTTTGGCGATGGATTAGGATCTCATTGTTGAGAAAATCGGCCTCGGTGAGCGAGCTTTTGCAATGGGCGGCAATGCGGCGAATTTTGCGATGCGTCACTTTGCTGGCGGTCAGGGTTGCCACAATGCCGTTGGCAAAGCCCAAAGTGGCCGTCACATAATCTAAGTAGCCCGAATCGGAGGCGCGGCTGCCGCTGGCGGTGAGCTTGGCAACGGGGGATCCGGCTAATTCTAACAGCAAGTCAATGTCGTGGATCATCAAATCTAGCACCACCGACACATCGTTAGCCCGCTGAGAATAGGGACTCATCCGATGGGCTTCGAGGGCAAGTAATTCCTCAGTTTTGAGCACTTTGCTCAATTCCTGAAACGCTGGATTAAAGCGTTCAATGTGCCCGACTTGCAAAATACAATTAAACTCAGCCGCTGCATTAACCAACGATTCGGCCTCAGCAATGCTAGCTGCAATCGGCTTTTCGATCAACACATGCACTCCCGCCTGAAGGCAGGTCATCCCGACTATATGATGCAGACGAGTCGGCACCGCCACACAAACGGCATCAACCCGGTTCAACAGCTCGCGATAGTCTTCAAAAAACCGGGCGCGATACTTACTAGCCGTATCTAGTCCTCGTTCAACATTGACATCCGAAATGCCGACCAGTTCTACATCTTTCAGTAAACTGAGCACGCGGGTATGATGCTGACCCATATTGCCAACACCAATCACCCCAATGCGGATGGGTTCATGCGGGCTGCGCTGTGCATGGGCACTGGCAGATCCAACGGATGTTTTGTGCACTCCTGTCCTCTCCTACACCACAAGAATAGTTCCAGACTAGCGTTGAGCTGCCATCATTTTGGGCTTTGCAGCAAGCAGCCGACCGCAGCAAGCTATAAGAAAATTCAAAAAAATATATTAAATGAAACTTAAAAATCTAAATTCTTTTTACGGACTATCATATCAGTGGTTTGCTTTCATTTTCTGGGGTTGTTTAATTCGACGTAAATGAGATGTGGCAGTTTCTGCCCTGGCCTTTAAAAAATGGGAAGTGCCTTGGTTTCTGGGGCTGCTGGCGACAGATGTTCCTACAAGATTTAACGGTTTGGGCTTGTGATCCATCACTCCTGAGATAGAGCACGCAATTCTCTGGGTCGAAATATGCTCAGTCAGGCCAATTTTTCTGGGAATCTGATTTAGGCTAAAGGATATTGATCATTCACTACCTAGCCTTTGCTTGATGCCTCTCACAATTTTGGTGGCAGATGACGATTTGGGAACCCGCCTCGCCGTAAGCGATTACTTAGAGCTGGCAGGGTATCTTGTGGTGATGGCAGAAGACGGGAAGAAAGCCCTATCTAAAGTGGATCAGTGTCATCCTCACCTAATTGTGACGGATGTGGCAATGCCCCAGATGGATGGCTATGAGCTAGTGCGCCAAGTGCGGCTGAAACCAGCCCTGCGGCTGTTGCCAGTCATTTTCTTGACCGCTCGCACCAATACGGAAGAGCGGATTCGGGGCTATCAACTGGGCTGTGATGCTTATTTACCCAAACCGTTTGAACTGCCTGAACTAGGTGCAGTGATTCGCAATTTGCTAGAGCGATCGCAATTAATTCAGTCGGAATGGCGGCTGCATACGCAATCTCAGCTTGATCATCCAACCGTAGCAGATCATCTGCCGCACAAAACCCACGCGATCGCCATGGTCAACAACCTCGATTTGACGCCGCGAGAACAGGGGGTGCTGTCCTTTCTCACCGATGGGCTGTCGAATAACCAGATTGGCGATCGCCTCCATCTCAGTTCTCGCACCGTCGAAAAATACGTCAGCAGCCTCCTGCGCAAAACCAACACCAGCAACCGCGCCGAACTGGTGCGTTTTGCCATGGATCATCATTTGGTCGAATGAATTGTTGGAATAAATGCATCACACCCGGTAGGGGCGATACGGTCGTTCGCCCTAATTTTTATTTGCCCTGGTTGCCCCGATTTCTCCGGTTCACGCCTGCATGTCCTCCAGCAATCCCCCACAGGCATCCATTAATAGATCAATTACATAATTGAACCCATCTGCCCCGCCATAATAGGGATCTGGCACGTCGCGGTCGCGATAGGTGCGGCAATAGCGACACATCAGTTTTACCTTATGGTCATACTGCCCCTTGGGTGCTAGCCGCAAAATATTGGCATAGTTTTCATGATCCATGGCCAAAATTAGATCAAACGCCTCAAAGTCTGATGGGTGAAACTGGCGGGCAGATCCTTCCAGTTCCATGCCGAGCTTTTTCAGCGCCGCTGCCGACATCCGGGCATCGGGCGGGTTGCCCACATGCCAACCGCCTGTACCTGCCGAATCGCAGACAATTTTTCCCTCTAGCCCGTGCTTTCGAATCAACAGATTCATAATATTTTCGGCAGACGGTGAGCGACAAATATTACCCAGACAGACAAACAACAGCTTAGAGGTCATAATTCTTGTGTCAGATTCTTGCTGCGGCCATACCGCATATCCGAGATGACTATCTCACAAACCTGTCGAGAAAGTCACACCAGAGCGATTCTTCAAGGTGCTATACTCATTGAGTGAACGAGGGCATGTAGCTCAGTGGATAGAGCATCAGATTCCGGTTCTGAGGGTCGGGGGTTCGAGTCCCTCCATGCTCGTTCAAAGATGTCGAGTAACACTTTATTTGTCGTCGTTAACAAATTTCTGTCGCCGTTAACGGATTCATGTCATCCGTAACACTCTATTGTCGTTTAATGCTATTTTTCGATCGTTAACAAATTCTTGTCGCCCATTGCCTTGAGCAGAACCTGAATGCTCTATCCTTTTAATCTACTTTAAGAAAATTTTAGCGCAACATTTGTACCAGGAAAAGTACTTTAAGATCTACTACCTTTTTTGCAGTAAAGAAAGTTTCGATCGTCAAGCGTCAAAAAAGAGCTAGAGAATTTTTGGTGTTGCAGAATAGCGGGATGAATGGTTAGGCGGGATGAGGGACAGGGACATCCCCAAAGGTTAATTTGAATGCAATGCCCTGAGGGCGAATCTACGCATATTCGTAAAAATGGCAAGCGGAGAGGTAAACAAAATCACATTTGTGTCGATTGTAGACGTCAATTCATTGATCACTATATGCCCCTTCAAGGATACAGCGAAGAGGTAAAACGGGAATGCTTGCGAATGACGTTCAATGGCATGGGGTTTCGAGCGATTGAGCGCGTTAAAGGCGTGCATCACACGACCGTGATTTATTGGCTCAAGTAAGTAGGCGAACTCCTGCCAGACGCTTATGCCCCAGAGACAGTGCCACAAGTGGGCGAACTCGATGAACTCGAAACCTTTGTCGGCTCAAAAAAACAAAATCTGGCTGTGGACAGCGGTTGACCACTTTAAGCAAGGAATTTTAGGCTGGGTCTTAGGCGACCATAGTGCTGCAACATTCAAGCCCTTGTGAGCGATTGTGAAACTGTGGTAATGCTATTTCTATGTCACAGATGATTGGTCAGTTTATCCAGGTTTTATTCCCGATGGCGATCAGATTGTCAGTAAGACCTACAGGACTCGAGTGGAAGGTGAAAACACACGGTTACGGCATTATCTAGCGCGATCGCATCGCAAAACCTTGTGTTATTCCGAATCCGAAGTAATGCTGAGACATGCCATTCGCCTGCTACTTCACTATCTCAAATTCTGGGATGTTCCTGTCCCTGCCTGATTCATCCCGTCATTCAGCAACGCCGAATTTTTTCCAGCAGCAGGCGCTCAATCAGGGCTTTAGTAGCCTTAGAAACAGGTTGCCATTGCGGATGCTCGGCAACCTGCCGACCGCAATCCCGGCATTTGTAGTTCTGCTTGCCGTGACGGGTACTGCCGTTTTTGTTGATGGCGTGGGAGCCGCAGGTGGGGCATTGCAATAAGGGTTTTGTCATCTGATCATCAGGCGGGCGATCCTATTGCTCCATTCTCTCTAAAATCTTTTTCTACGTCCTTTCCCAAATAGGACTACCCTTTGACGCACTACCAGAAGATCTTATTTAGATTTGCTGAAAAGATTTTTAATCAAATCAAAATTCAAAGCTTTGAGTAAAGAACTGATTAACCCTAAATTCAGCGTGTCCTGTCCAGATCCTCCATCCACGTTCGTATTACCATAAACGCTGTTAACATTCACTACGTCATTGCCGCTATTTGTGTCAATGTTAGTGTCATCTGTCTGTGTCGTAGCGATCGCTACGGTGTCGTCTCCAGATCCAAGGCGGAGATTAGCCGTCTCAAAAGAACCGTAATTAATTACGTTAGTGGCTCCTAACCCACTGATTTGAGTATCGGTAAAGAAGACAACACGATTGGCGGTGTCAGCAGAATTATCAATGCTTAATATATCCACTCCACTACCGCCAGAAACAGTGAGCGGTTGCGTGACACGAGTGACTCCATTTTGCGTATTGCCGATGTGAACTGTATCTTGTCCCGAACTCGTCTTAATGATGGTCTGCCCTGAAACCCCATTAACTTCGACTGTGTCATCACCAGCTCCCGTCTGAATTCGAGTTGCGCTGCTATGAGTATCTTGTACAGTCAGAGAGTTGTTGCCAGCGCCTAGCTCAAGGTTTAAAAACTCGACAGTATCATAAGTAATGGCACCTCCCATTCCTAACCCCGTTACAGAAGTATTGGTAAGCAGTGTCGAAGCATTTGTACTGTCTCCTATATCGTTAATATCTAGGATGTCGTAGCCTGTACCACCTGCAATAATCAACGAAGCCGCCACTGTATTAACAGTTTGAGCTTTGCTGCTAACTACAATGACATCATTTCCAGCATCTGTCTTAATCGTAGTTTCACCTGCGATCGCCTCAACATTGACGATATCTTGACCATCTCCTGTATTCAGCTTCGTCTGCTGGCTAGAAGTTTCGACGATGATGAAGCGATCGCTTCCTGTGCCTAGCTTAATGTCAGTAATTTCGATCGATCCATAGTTAATACCGTTGGTCAAACCTAATCCAGTAATGTTCTGATCGCTCAGGCTACCCACATTGTCAGTAGTATCGCCTGAATCATCAACCAGTAATGAGTCACGCCCTTCATCGCCTTTAATGACGAGTGAGTTGGCTATTTTGTTTACCGTTTGAGATGAGTTGCTGATAGCCACACTGTCATCACCTCTGCCCATCTTTAATGCTGTTGCACCTGTTATGGCTGCAATAAAAACATTATCATTGCCTGCGCCTGTGTCTATTTGTGTTTGCCCTACGTGAGTGTTTAATACCTGAAGGCTATCGCCCCCTGCACCCAATTGAATATCTACCAATTCGATGGCACCGTACTGAACAGTTCCAGTCATGCCCAATCCGGTGATCATACTATCAGTTATCACACTCGATTGGTCAGTCGTTGCAGCAGTGTTGATGATCCGCAGGGTATCGTTGCCCAAGCTACCACGAATCAACAAATCATTTTGAATTCCGCTGAACAGTTGATTTTGATTACCTACCTGTACAATATCATCTCCAAACCCAGTTTTAACGGTTGTTTCGCCAGCGATCGCCCACACAGTTACTGCATCGTTGCCCGAAGCAGTATTGATTTTAGTTTGTCCCCGATGGGTGCTGGCAATTGTAAACGTATCGTTCCCTGAACCCATTGTGATGGTGAGGTTCTCAATCGCGTCGTAGTCTACCTGTCCAGGCATTCCTAGGCCAATCACAGATGTCTCAGTCAGCGTTCCAACTGTATTAGCAGTATTATTCGCATCATTAAGGATAACGACATCATTCCCTTGCTCTCCTTTCACTGAGAGGTAGCCCTGAATCATGTCGAGACCTTGGTTAGCGCCTCCAACTTCAATCAAGTCATCCCCTTGACCGGCTTTAATGGTCGTTGCCGATCGGATTGACTCAACCTGGATTACATCGTTTCCAGCTGCGGTATCCAGTTGAACTTCGGCGCTTTGAGTGCTGTTGATCTCGAAGCGATCGCTGCCTGCTCCTAGCTGCACCTTAAGAACTTCAACGCTGTCATACTCTACGGCAACCGCGAGTCCAAGCCCAGCAACTAGACCATTACTAATTAACCCCTCACTATCTGCGGTTTCACCTGAATCGTCTAGTTCAACAATGTCTGAACCAGTTCCCCCATTGATCACCAACGGGGCATCCACTCCTTCAAGACGATGATCAGAATTATGAACTGTTACGATGTCATCTCCAGCTCCCCCCTTGATAGTGGTTTCGCCGCGAATGGACTCAACCTTCACCCAGTCATTACCGCTTCCAGTATCTAAAAAGGCTGCATCAGCATTGTTGGCGCGAATCGTAAACGTATCGTTTCCTGCACCTAACGTTATGGCAATCGCTTCAATTCCAGAGTATTCAACAGGGCTGCTCATGCCTAGCCCAGTGACCTGGTTATCGAACAGTTCTCCATTGTTGCTGCTGCGGTCTCCTGAATCATCGACGTTGAGCAAGTCCGTGCCATCTCCACCACTAATAATCAGGTGAGACTTGATCAAGTCAACTGTATTGTTGGCACTGCTGATGGTAATTTCATCGTTGCCATCCCCAGTTTTGAGAGTCGTTTCCCCAGCGATCGCCTCAATGCGAATCACGTCATCTCCAGCAGAACCGCTAATCAGGGTAGTGGCATCGTGAGTATTGGCGATCGTTAGAGCATCGTTACCCAAGCCCATCTGGAGGTTAAGCGTTTCAAATGTTCCGTAATCAATCCAGCCTTTCATGCCAAATTCTGAGATGCGGCTATCGGACAAGCGCCCCTGATTGTCTCTCACATCTCCTGAATCATCAACATTCAGCTGATCGCGACCTGTTCCACCTTTGACGACCAGGGCAGCGTTAATAAAATCGAGTAGTTTACCTGGAGTGCCTATGTTAACGACATCATCTCCATCACCGACTTTGAGGATGGTTTCTCCTGAAACTATCTCGACGGTTGCCACATCATCTCCAAGACCCATATCGATTTGGGTAATGGCAGTGTGGGTACTGAGTATGTTGAGACGATCTTGACCTGATCCAAGTTGTAGGTCGAGAAGTTCAAAGCTACCGTAGTCAATCTGACCCGCCATGCCTAAGCCTGCAATCTGGCTGTTGGTCAATGTTCCAGTGTTATTGCTGGTGTCACCAAAGTCCATCACATTGAGGATATCGCTACCCGTGCCACCCTGTAAAGTCAGTTGGGCAGCAATGCGATCGACGAGGTTATCAGCGCTCCGAACATGAATGATGTCATTGTTCTCACCCCCCTTTACCGTTGTCTTCCCTGAGATTGCTTCAATGAAGGCGGTGTCTCCTCCTTTACCCATATTGAGCTGGGTTTGCGCGTGATGGGTAGCTAAAATGGTGAAGGTATCATTTCCTGAACCCAGGTTGACTGACACAAAATCCATCGTGCCGTAGTCGATTAAACCCGTCATGCCCAATCCAGTGATTTGAGAATCCGTCAATGTTCCCGTTGAGTCAGCCGTTTCTCCAGTGTCAAAGACATTTAGCGTGTCTAAACCTAGTCCGCCTTTAATGGTCAGGCGATTGCGAATCCCTTCTGTCAAAGACTTGGGATCAGCCACGTTAATCGTGTCATCATTGTCACCCAAATTAATCTTTGTTTCTCCATCAATTGTCTCAGCAGAGACCAGATCATTGCCTTTGCCCGTATCTATATAGGTTCGTGTTTGTGCGCCTGTATTTTTTAGAATGACTATATCTTCATCTTCTTCCGTATTGATATAAGTTTCGCCAGCCGTAGTCTGAACAGTAACTGTGTCCATTCCGGCTCCAGTGTTCAGGGTTGTGACTCCAACATGTGTTGTTGCCACTGTAAAGATGTCACTATTAGAACCTAGCTGGATTTTCAGATCTTCGAGATTGAGGTATTCAATCGCACCCCCCATGCCCAATCCAGTAATGCGCGTATTATTCAAACCACCGACTATAGTCCCGACATCCTCAACAATCAGTTGGTCATCACCACCCCCAAAGTCAATTTGCAAAAACTGACTGATACTGCGGCGGGTGATTGTAATTTTGTCATTCCCTTTGCCCAGCCTTAATTTTGATAAAGCATTAACAGAGCTAGTACCCGTGACTTTGAGTTCGTTTTCTGTACCTTGTCTTTTAACAGTGATACTCAGTTGGCTGATGTAGATTTCGAGATCTTCGTTGATTTGGGAGAAATCGTAGACACTTTCGCCTTTATCATCATTCCAGCGATCGCGTCCAAACTCTTTATCCATCACAGAGAAGTCATCGCCATCGCCTCCATTGTTCGTATCTGCACCACTACCTCCATCCAGGTAGTCATCTCCAGCACCACCGCTCAATTTGTCCTCTCCATCTCCTCCAAAGAGAGAGTCAATTCCCTTCCCACCTTTTAAGGTATCGTCTCCTTTACCACCCACAATCCAGTTTTTCTTAGGATTTGCAGACTGAGTGAATGAGGTGCTTGTGACAGGCAATGTATTAATAATTTGTTTTGCTGCGTCGCTGAGTTGATCGACATCAACCCCGTTGATGCTAGCTGAAGCATCTAACGTATCGTTGCCATCGCCACCATCCAGGAACCCGCCTGCGTTACCTGTAATCAAGCTGTCGTTCCCAGCACCGCCGTAGAATTCAACGAAGATGTTATCGAGATGAGAGGCATCAAAGGTGTCATCTCCTGCACCACCGCGAGCAATTACTTTGGTAACGCCGCTAAAGAGTTGGTAATATCCGTCATACTCTACACCAACCTTACCCGTCGATTTATCTGTATAGAGGTTGAAAGCTTCGCCACCGTCTGTTGTATCACCATATTTTCGACTGCCAGCGCGATCGCCACTGTTGAGATATAGAACGCCACTGATCACTTCTGCCAGTTTGGGCTGCACTTTTGGCGCATCATAGCTGAACTTGTAGAGTTCTACGTCCAACAAGTTCTTATGGAAGCCAATCCCAAATGCCTGTCCGTTTAAATTCAACTCAAAGTTAATACTGCCATCAATGTTAAACAGATTGCCTACACCATACAAGTTAGATGCACTTGGCTCATAAGTAAGCATCGTGTAAATTTCTGAGCCACGAATCTTACCATCCCCTTTCCAGGTTTGACCCGTTACGTATCCAGCAGCATCTTTTGTGAGGGTAGATTTTTCAATGTCTTGCAGATCAACATCAATGTTTACGCTAATTAAGCCTTCTGCACCAATGCTGGCAACAAAAACATCCAATTCACCCCCAATCCCAACCGAGCCTTTAAACTTAAATTCAGGCTTCTCCTGCCCCTTTATATCCCAATCCATGACGTAGAAGCCGTCTAGGGCATAGAGCGGGTTGCCCGTGTCGATCGCCTTACGGATACCGTAAGTATCGTAACCAAAACCCAGATCGGCTGTGGCAGTGAGTCGGGCGATCGCATTGATATCAATGGATGCGATATTTGGGATACCGTAGCTAAACAGTAAAACTTTGAGTTCAGCCTGGAATTGCAGCAGTGGCAGCTCGTAGGTAAACAGCGTTGCGTCGCCGCCGCTAAGAACCTTCATCCAGTTAGAGACATCCTTCAGGTAAGGCAACACCTGGAACCCAGAACGAGGTGTTTGGGTTGTCCCACTGGATTTAGTATCCTGGCGAGTGTTTTGCTTTAAAGAGGTCTCTAGCTGGGTAAATCCAGCAGGTAGGGCTTGTGTAGTTGCCATGCTGGTTGGTTTGGCTGTTCCCAATCCCATGATGTCGCCCAAAGGCATCCAATCTCCCGGATTAAGAGTGGACAACACACCAGACAGTGCATAAATCTGTTTTGCCTCGTCAATGAATGACCAGTCAATTGGGGAATACCCCTTGAGCTGCATCAGGAGATTGATCAACCCCTTCACAGTGTCATCAGAGGTAACAATACTCAGTCCTGGTACTTGTTTGGTCAAGATATCCACGATTGGCATTATTGGCTCAAGAGTATTGTGCAGCTTATCTGCAATTGGCTTCAGGAAGCCGCTCACATAGCTACTTAGGTCAGCTTCTAAGTTCTTGATATTGACACCAGGAGATGTGAAGGCTTTGCCAACCTGCCAATCCCAATGCACATCCACATCTCCTCTGAGGCGAGGCAGTCCTTCGGCACCCACCAGTCCTAGAGTTGTCTTCAAACTCAGATCTGCTGTGACACCAAAGTCAACTTTGAAGAGTTCACCGAACTTGCCCGACAGGATGCGATTGAAGGTAACGCGACCCCGCGCATCGCCTACGATATCCAGCGACAAACCGCCGTAGATGCCGCTGGCTTTACCATTAAGTCGGTTATCTACTAAGTCTGCACCGAAGAAGAGAAGCTGACCTTTAGCTTTGAAGACTTCTGCATTTTGAGGCGTGCTGACCGTGTTGGCATCCCCATCCAGAAATGCATTGACGCTAAGCTGTAATTCCTTGTTGCTGGGATCTTTATTGGTGCTGATGTAGAAGGTATCGCTGACGCTAATGCCGAAGCCAAAGTCAAAACTCCAGTTCATATCTAAGCCGAAACCGCCATCGACTTCCAGATTAAAACCTGGCAGATTAAAGTCTAGCGGCAGGTCTAATCCAGCCCCAAAGATTTTGCCCCCTAGCTTTACGTCAAACTGAATTGCATCCGTTTTAGCAGGAAGATTACTGCCAAGCTGCCAGGGCTGTAGTAAATTGCCGTTCGCGTCATACCAACCCACCTGCACATCATCAATGGTGATTTTGTTATCGCCATTGCGATCGAGCAACAGGTTTAGACTAGAGGGCCCTAACACATCCCAGAGGGTTTGTTGGATGATTTCGATCGCTTTGCCCTTGCCGCTAAGTTTCTGGCGCAGATCTGCCAGCACGCCCTGACGAATATCGCGCAGGAAGTGCGCACCTCGTGCTAAGTTGTCACCAATTAAGGGAAGGTTTTGAGCCAGGTTGGAGTCCATCACATGCTCAAGAACTCCAATTGCCGTATCCACACCGTCAATGATGACAGTGGGATCATTGAGAATCGCCAGCACAGAGAAATTGCCGCCCAGCAAGGCAAAGGCTCCCCGAATATCTGGGAACGTCATAACAATAGGTTTGCTAGCTCCCTTATCTGGACTGTTGACAATATATTTGAACAGTTGGGTCAATCCCTGGTCGCCGTAAACCGGATTTGTTTTGACGCTAATGGGTTGATCTAGCTGAGTTTTAAACCCAAAGACATCCAGATAAATAGGCAGGTTGACATTAAAGCCACCGGCCACCTTGGCACTAAAGTTATCGCTAAAGTTTTCCTTGCCGATATAGAACTTTCCGTCATCTGGAAGGGTGCCAGCTTTTTGATCGATACCCGCCAGCAATCCGGCATAGTCTTTTGTTTTAATATCGCCGTCACCATCCAAAACAACCGTCGCATTGGTAGTTCCCAAGTTCATGGGACCCACTTTAAAGTTCAGGTTTAAATCTTGGCTGGCTAAACGAACGCCAACCTGGGCGTAGGTTCCCTTACCTGTCACTGCATCGTAATCGTAGAGGAAGATTTCAGGGCTGCCGCTCTTTAAGCTGGCAAGGCTGATCCCAATATCAAAGTTGAGTTTGGCGATCGCTTCTAGTGAAATAGTTGCTTTGCTGTTAATGTCTACTAGCGAACTGATGGCATCTAGCGCAGTTGCTGCGGCTGGATCACCAGAGAGTTCTTTCAGCATTGCCAGATCGAGCGTAAAACCAAACTGTTGAGAGAAGAGTGCTTCCCAGCCTAAATGCAGGTTTAGGATGTTGTCTTTGAGGTACAGTGAAAACTTTTGTTTTTCAGACGGTAATGAGTTGTCGTCCGTCAGCCCTAAAATCCGCTCAATGGTTGACTCGACTTCTTGCAGTGCGCCCGCCGGATTGTCTGCAATCACTTGGAGCTTGGCAGCAATATCGTCCATGAAGGTGAACGTATCTTTTAAGGAGCGATCGATGACGGGAATCGCTGCTGTATAGAAAGGCTGATCGCCCAGTGAACTATTCAGGAAGTCAATTCCTGTCCGCAAGCCGCGAATGATATCTGAGAAACTGAGGTTCTTGAAGCTTAGCAGTTCTGCAACATCCGGGAGAACAACAACGACCCCTTCATTTTTCAGCTTACCCGCAGTAATTTGAGCCTTCAGGTCAAAGGCTTGTCCAAGCGGTTGCGTAACTACCTGTGTTCCTTTAGGGCTGAGTAAATTCGGTAGGTATACACCCAGCTCTACGTTGGGCGAGATGGTAAAGCCGCCAAACCCAGCATCAACCTTCAAGCCCTTCAATTGGGCATAGGCATCTCCAGTAACGTTGAGATAGAAAGCTTGGGCAAGCTTGCCTCCCCGCAAATCGTTTAAGCTTTGGCGACCCGTTAAACCCGTAGCGATCGATGCCCCAACGTGAACTGCCGATCCGGTTCCTGCCCCTCCTGCGATTAACCCCAGGAAGCCTAGCTTGGCTGCAACGGTTAAATCAGTCACATCAAAGCTAACATCGCCCTTCAGTAGGACATTATCAACGAACAGTTGAACGCTAGTCAGCGTTTTACCGGCTGCATCTTTAAGCGGATTTCCGGCAGAATCGGTCAGGGTACGACCATTAAAGTCGATTAAGAAATCCATTCGACCGCTGACCCCTGCCTTCAGTGACGCTTTAGAACTGCTAGATAGGGAGAGATCGCCCAGATCCATACCAAAGTTGAGGGGAAGATCGTTTAGAACAGGCAGATCTTGCTTAAAGGCAAATGGAATTCTAAATGTGTTAGCAACTGGGTCGTACTCTAGAGGGACATTGAACGGCAGAACTCCTGACTTGTTCACTGCAACAATGAATTCTTGGAGACTGCGAATCATTTCCTGTTTTTCGTGAATGACGTAGTTCAGACTGTTTAGATTGGGATTAGCTACAACCTTAAACAGCGCCGTTTGAGCATCATCTACCTGGGTCAAATCTAAGCTAGAGCCATTTGCTGCAACGGCTGAGACTTTGAAGATACCCACACCCTCAAGGGTGACGTATTTCCCAAGATAAGCGGCAGTAAAGACAGTATCGCTATCAGTGAATCTTTGAATGGCTTGATTATTAACCGTGACCTTGCTCAGTACACCCCCACTACCTGTAAGAACATCTTTTCTGGGTTTGTAGAAGTCAATTTTGGAGATCACACTGTCATTAATCGTGGAGGCAAAATCAAGCGCGTTTCCGAGTGAGAGATCAACAAACGGAATAGAGGTTTTCATCACGTCGTAGTCTCGATATTTCTCTGCCCAAGTCACCACATCCTTAAACATCAGCACAATATCAACGATGCTGAAGTTACGGAAATTGAGCAGCTTATCGAAATTCTGAGTGCTGAAGGTGAATTTCCCAGGAGCAAGCTTGCCTAGGGTATCCGTTGTGAATACCGAGCCATTGAGAAGAACTCTAGGGGTGCCATTTGCAGCCAAATCTTGCCCTGCTAGAGAGGCATAGAAGGGGAGATCTGCACTGATCGTGCCGCCATTATTGACGGTAAAGTTAAACTTCTTCGGCGTTGCAGAATTATTGTCATGATCGGTATAGGTTAAGCCGCCACCGATCGCCAATGAGACTTTTGCTTTTTCCTTACCAGTATCATAAGAACCCAGGCTGGCTTCTAAAGGCCCAAAGTATGCACCGAACACCAGGTCGCTAACGCTAGCAGAGGCATTGAAGTTGAGTTTGTTAAGGGTAAAGTCAGTCGTAACGCCGCTGTCCCAACCAAATTTAAGCGCGAAGTCAATTCCAGCGGTCACTGCTAAATTAACTATCGCATCGCCTGTCACCTCTAGCCCAAATTTCTTCGCTTCTGACCCCAAATTAAATGCAAGGCTGCTGTTATAAGTTGCATCTGATTTGTAGGTTAGAGCTAAGGTTTTTGTATCCTTGTTGTAGACAAAATCTAAGCCTTGATAGATGGGCAGCGTTGGCAGCCAATCTGCTTTAAGATACGCCATCAACCCTAATAGTGTTTGTTGGGTATTTGGGGCAGCAGGCTGATCCAGGTATTCGTTAATCGATGACCCAAGTGCTAGGTAGTTGCTAATGCCCAAAATCTTGTCTAACGATGTGTCGGCAAGGGGAATTGAGTAAGACAGCAAGCTCTCGCTACCAGAAATTAATTGTCCATTCTGATATTGGGGAGTGAGATTTTGCTTGACTCCATCTAGAGTCCCTGCTGCACTGCGAAGAGCAGATTTGATCGTATCCGTGAGGATAAGATCGATATATAGATTGCTCGTCGTGAACTTAAAGATATCGGCTGTGATATCTGTGAAGTCAACGGTGACAGATTGATTGCCAATGGCGATCGCTTCATTGATGCTAAACGGATTGTTAGTCCCAAAATTCGCCTCATCAATATTGGCAACTTCTATCCCTAGATCGCCGCCCACTTCAATCGTTCCACCCAAAATCAGGCTGGCGGATGCTGAACCTTTAAGGGCGTACTGTCCATCTTTGAACAGCACTAGCCCTAGCCTTCCATTCACTAGATTTCCGGTCAGATCCCCGGTTTGCCCGTCCGATCCGTCAACCGAGCCGCCGACACTTACACCTGCCAAGCTAATCTGAGCCTTGACGTTTTGAACTGCCGCTAAAATTGCGCCATCTGACTCCCGAATCTTGAAGAGAACGTCTCCGCTAATCGCACTATTGAGTCCAACCAGTCCTGAAATACCCAGGTTCACCCCCTGCCCCGTCACCTGATTAATTCCAGCGGTAATGGTTTTACCACCCAGGACAACGTCAGATGTTGACTGGTTTAATTGGGCACTCACTTTGCCACCCAACGTTAATTGATTGATACCTACTAGATTGATATCACCATCAATGGAGTAGGCGATCGCTCTTGTGCCATTTTGAGGTTTGCGAATTTGCAGATTGCCCGCTACGCCACTTAAACTCAAGCCCAGATCATCTGCGGTAGCAAGCGTCTTTGCACCTGTACCAAACAGCGCTGATGCGCCTGTTGTCCCTAATTCAATGATTTGTGTACCGTTTTGGGTGGCGATCGAGAAATCAAAGTCACCGCTCAATCTGGCGTAATCGGAAACATTAAGATTGAGTTGATTAAGCTTAACCTTGACTGAATTGTTGTCTCCGATCGCTTGAGCACTACCTGTAAAGTCAATCAGGTCGAGTCCAACCGTCGTCACCGTACCATTGACATCGTACTGATAGGTTTTGTCTGAATTCAGCGTAAAGTTAAAGCCAGAATTGCTGAGACGCAGACCCACATCATCCGCAGTGTCTGGAGTGGCTACGCCAATTCCGATGAAGGCAGTTGCCCCTGTAGCGCCAAGTTTCACCGTTTGTGCGCCGCTTTGATTGGCAACTGAGAATTTGAAGTCGCCGCTTAACTGAGCGTAGTCCGCTAAGGTGAAGTTGAGGTTATTCAGGGCAACGTTGACATTGCCTGTGCTGTCTCCATTGGCGATCGCCGTTCCCGATAATTTCAGGAAATCCATGCCCACTGCTGCAACTGTGCCATTGGCGCTGTAAGTATAGCTGCGATCGGCTTTCAGGGCGAAATCAAAGCCTGCGTTGCTCAGGCTTAAGCCAACGTCATCCGTAGTCCCTGGAGTGGCTGCCCCTATTCCCGTGAAGGCAGAGATATTGGTTCCACCCAGCTTGATCGTGCGTGTATTGTTGACTTTCTCAACTGAGTAAGTGAAGTCACCCCCTGCTTTGACATAGTTGCCAAGGGTGAAATCTAGCCCTTTGAGCGCGACGCTGAGGTTGCCGTTACTGTCTCCGGCGGCAGTTGCGGTTCCTGATAGTTTCAGGAAGTCTATGCCAACGGTTGAGACAGTGCCATTGGCGCTGTAGCTGTAGGTTTTGTCGTCGTTGAGGGTAAAGTCAAAGCTACCCTGGCTGAGCTTCAATCCAGTATCATCTGCCGTGTCAGGCGTACTTAGCCCGACACCTGCAAAAGCAGTAATATTGCTGCCGCCAATCTTTAACTGGTTATTTGCCTTTTCAATGTTGAAGCCACCCGATAGGCTAGCGTAGTCACTGATCTGGAGCGTTGCGGTGCCATTAATACGGGTAACGTCATTAGGTTGATCGAACTTAACCTGGATGCTGCCACCTGGTGTGGTGATGATTTCGTCAACTGCCTGTCCGCTGCGGTTAAGTTGAACATCCAGGGTGCCTTTCAGCGTTAGATCAGGAATGCCAACGATCGCCCCAGAACCTCCACCCACCAGGGCATAAGTCATTTTTGCTTGGTTGGCGATCGGTTTTGAGTAGTCGATCGTTTTGTATAAAGCTAAACCCAGTTCAGCATCGGTGATCTTAATTCCGATTTCATCAGGCGTGTTGTAGCCTGTTCCCATGAAGGCATAGCCGTTAGTGATACCTGCTAGGAGTTTGCTGTTATCTTTTTGCTCCTCGTCATAGGTGACGCTGATGTCATGGAATTGCACCCCACGACCGCTAGTATTCGCGGCTTCGGTAGCCGTGCCAGCCGTTAACGTTACCTGAATCCCCAGATCACGGCTTAGTCTCTCCTGTAGGGCAACGGCAGCATCGCGGCGCTGACGGGCAATATCGTTGGCTGTGAGGAAATCAATGCCAGAACGTACAAAACTATGATTGCCGCTGCCTCCGGCGCTGGTTAGATCGATCGCAGTGCCGCCCAACGTTGCAGAGAACTGCACTCTTCCATTCAGGTTGTTGACAACGTAGTACGTTGAACCGTCTTGTAAATTGCCGATGGGAGTTGCACCACCGCTGCGATACTGAACCTTTTCACCGGGCTTCAGGTCGATTGTGGTCGGCAGAATTAGCGTATCGGAGTCAACATCAACCTCAATGTGATTGCTGGCAGTAAAGGCAACGGGAGCGCCCAACTGCTCAGTCACACCGGGCTGAGCTGCTGAAGCAAAACTCCAGGTGGGCATCAGGCGGAACCCAGAACCCGCTTTGCCGCTGGGAGCTTGAATTTCAATAAAGTTGTTGTTGGCTAAATCTTGAGCCGTTGCTGCAAATTGCAGGCTGCCATTGCTGCCAACTTTGACGTAATAGATGTTGTCGCTAGCAGCATCATAAACTTTGGGCTGCGTGGAATAGGGCACCCCGTTTAGCCCAGCGATCGGAGATTTTGGATAGGCTGCACTGGGGTCGAGTTGCAGCGTCACGGTTTGCCCTGTCGTTAAACCGTGAGCATAGCCCAGTTTAATTGTGGTGCTGTTAACAAACTGAATCGGCTGAGTGGTTGGCGGGTGGAATGTCAAGTGACTGCGATCGCCATTTGCCTCTTCAATCAAGGTCATGACATGGAAGCCGCTGCCCACGCTGGTCAGATCAACGACACTACCATTCTTGAGTAGCTTAATTTCAGTTGGGCTAACAACTTGAACTTTGTAAGGATAGACATCCTGACGGGTCAACAGTGTATTCAGCGTGCCGCCGACCGCTTGCCCCTGATAAGGTCTGTAGTATTGAATTTCGTCCCCAGTTTGCAAATTGTGAGGCGTTGCAAAGACGATCGTATCTGCATTAACGTTGACTCCCCCATTGCTGCCATTGCCACCTGCTGCCAGAATGACGGGTCGAAAAAGGTGATCGCCCTGGCTGTCAGAGGTCAGGTCTACGATCACTCCAGTGGTCAGATTCTTTAGCTTGACGGCTGTGGGACTCACAACTTCAACCAGATAGTCTTGACCGTTTTTCAACCCGCCAATCGGTGGATGGTTGGCTGCGTCGTAACGGACTCGACTGCCATTGGTTAAGTTATGCGCGACGTTAAACAGGATGGTTTCTTGCTGTAAGTCCACATGGATCTGATTGGTGGCGGTGAAGTCAAGTACCTGACTGAGTTGCTGTGTACCTGTACCTGCACTGGTCAGATCGATCGCCGTTCCGTTCGGCGTTGCTGCTAACTGCAAGCTCTGTCCATTTGCAGAAATAATGTAGTATTCCTGCCCATCCTGTAAGCCACCAATGACGTTATTCCCCGCTCCCGTCCGATAAGTGACCTTCTGACCATTCACAAATCCGTGATTGCTCTGGAAGTTGAAGCGATCGCCCAAAATATCCACATAGTTTTCGTTAAAGGCAAGCCCATCGACTACCGCCTGGATCGATTTAACGGTAGAATTTCCGCCTTCTAATCGGGTTTTCTCAGTCGCTAATGTGGTCAATAGCTGTCGATAAAACGATTCTCCAATAGGAACCTTTTGTTCTACCAGGTTAAAGCTGGTGTTGTTTAAGGTTGAGGTCTGGTTGAGATTGCCGAGGATGCGATCGGTGAAGAGTTCTAGAGAGAAGTCGCCACCAAAGGCAACAGAGCCGACGACATTAGCGTGAACGCTGCCTTCTACCCGAAGCTGATTTTCCTGCCCTTGCCCAAAGATGACATCGAAAGTACTGCCATTTCCTAAAGCAACACTTTCGTTAACGGTATGTCCGGTGCGATTAATGCGGACTGCGAGGTTACCGTCTAGACTCAAATCATCAACGCCAACCAAGCCCCCCTGACCATCTGCAATGAGCGCATAGGAGGGAGTTGCACCTTGATAAAGCACCAATCCAAAATTACCGTTGCTTAGCTTAATGCCTGACTCGTCAACCGTTTTGCCGCCAGAACCCACAAATGCATGAATGCCCGTTGCCGCGATCCGTAAAGGATCAGTGGGGGTATCTGCCGGATCGATCGCCAGGGCGGTACCGCCGATATAGCCCACCCCGTCTAACCCTAATTCAAATGCTCCAGTTGCAACATTGACCGTGTTTTGATCGCCTGTAACGTTGACCTGCTGTGCAAACAAGGTTAGCCCTTTCATGCCGACTAGCCCTGCATTTGCATGATTAACGCTGAACGCGTAGGTCTGGTCACTATTCAGGGTGACATTGATATCAGCACCGCTGATAGATAAGCCCAAATCATCGCTCACCGTTGGAGTTGCGGCTCCATATCCCACCAACGCAGCAGCGTTACTGGCACTCATTTTGATGGGTTGCCCATTGAGCAGGCTAATAGCCAGGGCATCCCCGCTGATACCTACGACGTTACCAACCGAAAGCGTAAAACTGGCGCTGCTAAAATCAATATCACCGCTCTGATCGCCTGCGACATGCACATCTTCTGCGGATACCGTTAGCCCAGGGACACCCCGCACTACAATATCGGCATTGTCCAAAGCGAAGCTGTAGGTTTGATCGGCATTGAGCAGCAGATTAAACTCAGCATTTTTGATTGCTAAACCCACATCATCGCTGATGGCTGGGGTAGAAATTCCATAGCCTGCAAAGGCAGATAAGCCTTTTCCGTTGAAGGTAACGGTCTGTCCAGCTCCTACTTTAGAAACTTGAAACTCAACAACATCACCACTGACTTCAAAGACACTCCCAATTCCCAGAGTTGCGTTATTTAAGCTAACAAATGTGTGGGTCGGAGCTCCGATCGCACTCACAGACCCCGCTTCCAAGGTTAGCCCAGGAATCCCTCGCGCCTGGACTACTGCGTTAGCCAAACCGTAACTGTAGGTGCGATCGCCCTTAAGCTGCAAGTTGAAGTCTGCATTCGTGAGAGCTAGCCCAATATCATCACTGGTGCTGGCTGTTGCTGCACCATATCCAGCAAAGGCAGATAGTCCAGTGCCATGAAAGCTGACGGTGCGATCGACCCCAGTTCCCGCTGTAGTGAACTGAACGGAGGCACCACTTAGCTGCATAACGTTATCTAGACCCAGAGTGGCACTCATGAGGCTGATATTGAGATCAGTCCCCGTCTGATCGCCGCTAACACTGACTGCTCCAGCGCTAATCGTCAGTCCAGAAATGCCTCGGACATCAACGGCTGCATTATTAAGCGTGTAGCTATAAGTTTCATCAGCGTTGAGTTGCAGATTAAAGTTGGCGTTGTTAACGGCTAACCCAATATCATCTGCTGTGGTGATGGTTTCTGCACCGTAACCTGCAAAGGCAGAGACTCCTGCTCCACCGATGCTGACATTCTGACTATTCCCCGTATCCGCAACTTGAAAATTGAGGGAAGTTGCTTTCAGGTTAATAACATCTTTAATTTCTAGATCAGCATTACTAATACTGAGCGAGAGGCTGGTCTGATCTCCAGTTGCACTGACCGCACCTGCCACCAGCGTTACGCCATCAACGCCTCTGAGTTCGGCAGTAGCATTGCTAACGTTGTAGTCGTAACTGCCATCCGTCTTCAAGGTTACGCGGACATCAGCATTTGTGAGTGCAAGACCAACATCATCACTACTATCCGCAGTATTGATGCCATACCCTGCCAAAAGATTAGCATCATCAAAACTAAAGCTAACAGTCTTGCCGCTTTGAGTTTGTTGAGAGCTAAATGATAAGGCGGTGCCGCTGGTTGAAGCAACGTTCCCAATTTCTAAAGAAAACGCTCCAGTTGTAACTGACGTAGTGTTGCGATCGCCCGTGACGCTGGCATTACTTGCCGCAACCACTAAGCCATCAATACCCCGAACTGCAAGATTCCCATTACCAACGGTGTAGTTATAGCCGTTGGCGGAATCTAATTGTAGGCTAAAGTTTGCATTGTTAACTTCCAGACCGACATCATCACTCTTATTGGCAGTGTCTGCTCCGTGACCAATAAAAGTAAATAAGTTGGTGCCATTAAAAGAAAGTTGATTATTTTGTGCGCTGTAAGACAGGGATTCACCGCCTAAAACAGCATTACCGCCCAGTCCCAATTGAAAGTTGGTTAAATTGACCGTTGTACCTGCCTGGTTACCACTGGCAGTTACATCTTCAGCGGATAGGGTTAAACCTACAATATTATTGAGGGCGGCTTGTCCCGATAAAGTATAGGTATAGGTTGAGTCAGCTTTTAGGAGTAAATCTACATTGAGATTAGATAGGTTTAACCCGCGATCGTCGCTGGTATCGACTGTATCCAACCCAGTACCAACAAATGAATTCAGGCTAGTCCCTGTTAGTCGTAAGGCACTCGCATCGTTGGAGGCGATCGCCAGAGAGCCATTTAGAACTGAACTGCCATCCAGATTTAGGGTGATTGAGTTAAGACTGCCAAGTGTATTGGATTGCCATGCACTGTACAGATCTTGCAGGGTCATCGAAAAAAGTACACCCTGATAGTCACTCTCTAGGGTCGTTGCTTCAATAGCACCGCTGGTATACTCTAGCGTCCAATCTCCGCCCAAACTGGAGAGTCCGGTTAAATCATCTGAAGCCGCGACATCTGCACCGCTGAGTTGACTCAATTGCTGAATAAACATCTGACCTGTTGCACCCGTTGCAACATCACATCCATACAGCAAAATGTCTGCGCTATTGGTCAGCGCAGCGCCCCATGCCTGGATCTGCTCTGAGTACTGATTTAAATTAGCAGCAGTTAGAGCCGTAGTGCCTAAAAATAGTTCTCCTTGATTTCCGTGAGAAATGATGTGAACAGCAGCAACATTCTGTCGCTGCTGCAATGCCTCACTCACTTGCTGAATGCCATCGCGATCGCTATCTATAACAACAATATCTGCCGCAGGATTGATACTTGAAATAATTTGCTGATAATTATCTACGCCCTGATCAACAAAGATAACTTCTTTGCCTGAAGAATTAGATAGCGCGATTGCTGCCCCTCTAAAGTTAGTTAATGAATCACTCTGTTGGAACTGTCCAACTACAGGTTCATCAGCATTTTGATTAAGGAGAAAACGATCAGATCGATCGTTAGGCGAAAATTGAAGTGGTGCTGTAGATTGCTTACTACCATCAAAACTGAATATTTTCGCAATGGAGAAAGATAACTCCGGGAAGGTTGAAGTTTCCAGAGACACCAGTGTTGAAGGAATGGGTTTTGTGGAAGATAACCCTAGAATACAAGATGGAGCTGGTTGCAAGTCCACCTGGGATTGTAGTCCCTGAAAAGCAAGGGGAAGATGTGCGCTCTCTGTACTCATTGTAACCTTACTCCACTGCTTAAATATTGAGGTTTAGCAAACCAAGAAACAGATTGGCACCCATCCAACCTGCAACTACAAAATAAAAACCTGATGTGATTCAATGCGAACCTCTGAAGCACTGAATCTTGAACAGAAGCTGCCCTATTTGTCACAAATAGACCAAGTAACCAAAGTTATAGTCAAACCAAGTATAGTCAAGCTAGGAAAAATTTTAGTACTTTTTTATACTAAACTTTTTCCTGGTTCCGTATCTTTACTGGGTAAGATTACTGAGTTTTCGGAAACAAAAATGTGCTGCTACTGTCAATATCAATTCTGTAGTGTTGAGTAAATGTATTGGAACGGATAGAGACTAAAAACTCCTAAGCCTTGCACCATCTACTATGGCGAGAAAACAAGGGCTAGGGGACGCTGTTTGTTAGATAATACTGAACAATTTAAGCGCTAGTGACAAGCTTGACTGAAGACTCTTGCATTTTTTCTACTAACCACTTCTTAAAGAACTCAGCCTCAATTTGTTGTTTCAGTTCTCCTTCCAGGTGCGCTGCTTGGACATCCTCAACTTTGACAAGCCACCAATGTTCGGCAATCTCAATTGGACCAATGAGCTGCTCAACTGAACTACTCTTAAGAATGACTTGAAGCTCTTCTGGAATTTGTCCACGACGAAGTGTGCTTTGCTTGATGCCAAGCTGATCAGAATGCTTCAGGAACGACTCATTGAGACATTCTGAAGCAATTTCATCAAAGCTAGACTGTTCCTGATCAATTCGCTGACGAAACTTAGTGGTGACCTCTTTGTCTTTCGCAATAATGAAAGTTAGCTTAAACTGGTCAAGCGTTTCATGGTTTTGCTCAAAATATTCTGATGTGGGTTGCTGGGCAATCTGAGTTTTGAGTTTTTCTAGCTTGATCCCATCAATGATCAGATTGTGAAATCCTGAATAGGTCAAACTATGTTCTGACAACCATTGCTGGAAATTTTCAGGGTCAGTTAGATTTTGCTTCTCTCGAAAGCTTTGGGATTGAGACTCTAGTTCTGCAATACTGGCATCTAAGCCAGTGCGAGATGTCAGTTCTTCTCGTAGCATGTGTTGACCCACAATTTCGGTAATGAAGGGACCGAGCTTGCTGGATTGTTGTAGGTATTGGAGTGCTTGACCTAATGAGACTACCTGCTCACCAATGGATATAAATGGAAGGGAATTAAAATCTGTCATAAAAATAATCTTTTCAGGTATCTGAAACTTTCAAGAAGGTTAGTTTTCGATGCTTGGCATGATTCAATACTTCCCAAAAATCCTAAAGGAGAAACAAACCTTATATCCTTTCGTAAGATTTCAGGTATTCTACGTAGCTGCTCCCATGTCTATTGCTTCTTCATAAAAAACTAAATAAATATACGGAGGGAAGTAACTGCTTAAGGTGAGATGAGAAATTGTAATTTTGGCTTAAATCTATGGGGCTTAAGGGTTGCTGTATTACTTGGCAATTACCTGCAACTATTTTAAAAACTAACTTGAAGTCTCAATTATCAAGATTAGAACAATTCGCCCTATCCTGCTATCAAGTGTTCTTATTTGGGAATCATTATGTAAAGAACTCAGCCATTGAGAGAGCTTTATAGCGAACAGGCACTTTTACTTTTGAATCAGTTCAGAGAAACTGTTCGGAGTATTGTTTGGACAAGATTACGTAAAATTACTGTTTCACTAACACTCTCAAGTTGTGAAACTTATTTTCAACTCTACAGTAATTTCTTCTTTAACCATTAAGAGGCTAGTATGACTTCACTGCATCATCTACATCACGTAACTCATGGACAAGTGCTTGTTTTCATTGATAGTCAAGTTGAGTACTATCAATACTTGCTATCATGCGTAAAGCCTAACGCTAAAGTGTTCCTTCTATCCTCAGAAATGGATGGAATTTTGCAAATCACTCAGGCATTAGCTCAGCACCCGGATGTTGAAAGTGTTCATATTTTAGCGCATGGTGCTCCTGGTCATCTTTCCCTTGGAGGAGTTGAGTTTAGTCTCAGTACTTTGGAGCGTTACTCAGAGAATTTAAAGCAATGGTTTTCTAGTTTTTCAATGGCGATCGCTCCATCCTTGGTACTTTATGGTTGTAATGTTGCAGCTGGAGATGCAGGGATTGAGTTTGTTGAAAAACTCCATCAGTTAACAGGTGCTACTGTTCGTGCATCTAACGCTTTTGTGGGGCACTCCAGTCTTGGTGGAAACTGGGATTTAGCAGTTCGGATGGGTTCAACAGATGCAGATTTAGCATTTGCAGCAGATGGTTTAGAGGCTTACTGCGGGGTTTTACCTTCTTATGCGGATGGGGATGGTTTCTACCGATATGTTGTTAATAGCCCTACTACCTTTTCAAGTATTGCTACTACAGGAACACGAGTTTACCGTGCGACAGAGCAAAATGCTCCAGCTGGGCAGCCTAAATTTAATGAGAATGATGACGGTGAGGTAGGACTAACGCTTCCTTTCAACTTCAATTTCTACGGAACTGTTGTTACTGATCTGACAGTAGGTATTAATGGCGGGATTATTCTTGGTACAACCGGCGGCAGCGTTTCACCAAACAATGCTTTCTTACCCGTTGTTAATCCCCAAACACAGCAGAAAGTTCCTGCCATTTTTCCCTATTGGACTGATTTAATTCTCGGTCTAAATGGGAATGTCTACTTTCAATCTTTTGGCTCTGGTGGTAGCGGTAACCGGAGCTTTGTGATTGAGTGGAACAAGGTCGCCGACGGAGATGTAGGGGATGGGGCTACGTTTCAGGTAATTCTGTTTGAAGGAAGTAATGAAATTGATTTTGTCTATTCTGATGTATCGCTCGGCAATACTTCTTATGATAATGGAGCAGCTGCAACGATTGGCTTGAGCGGTCCTGACGGAATTCAGTATTCTGTCAATACACCCAGTTTGAGTGGAGTACAATCAATTCGTTTTCTGACTGATCCTCGTCTGATTACGAATACGTTAGCGATTCAAGAAGGGCAAGAAATCGTTCTCACGCCGCAGAACTTTAATGCGCCAGACTTTGATAGTACTGCTGCTAATGTTACTTATAGTATTAGCAATATTCAGTATGGCTCCTTCAAAGTGAATGGGACAGTTATTTCATCCTCAACCGTCACGTTCACCCAGGATGATATTAACAATCAACGAGTTCGATTCATCCATGATGGCAGTGAAAATTCACCTTCTTTTAATATCACCGTTAACGATCAATATCTTGACCCACCGACTCAATCGCTCGCAGCGTCTGTCACGTTCACACGGGTCAATGATGCTCCAGTCTTAACTGGATTTGTTAGTTCTCTTAATCTATCAGAGAACAGTATTAATGCTGTGCCTGTTTTACTAGACAGTGACGTTAGTTTAAGCGATCCCGATTCTCCAGATTTCAACGGGGGACAACTCATCATCAGCTATAACAGCGGTGGTGGAATTGAGAACCAACTCTCAATTCGCAGTACTGGATTAGTGGGGTACAACAGCTCAATTGTGCAATACAATGGCGTAACTATTGGTAGCGTCAATCAGACTTCTAACGGAATTGATGGAAAGAACTTAGTCGTTACTTTTAACGGAAGTGCTACTCCGGCAGCAATCGAATCAGTTATTGAAAATGTCACCTATCAGAACACTTCCAATATTCCATCTGCTAATCGAACCCTATCTATTGTAATAACCGACGGGGATGGCGGCACTAGCGCCGCCGTTGCTTTACCGATCGCCCTTACCGCCGAGAACGATGCACCCGTCATTACAGTGCCTGGAGGGCAAACGATTAGTGAAGATAGTCCACTAGTTTTTGGCAATCAACTCATCTCAATTGCCGATGTGGATGCGAGTGGAAACTGGATTGAAGTGAGCTTAACCGCCACAAACGGCACTTTAACCTTGGGCAGTACGGCTGGAATCAGTTTCATTAGCGGCAGTGGTTCTAATGCGGCCACGATGACGATTCGGAGTACCGTTGCCAGTTTGAACACTGCTTTCAACAACATGGTATTTACGCCAGCCCTCAATTTTAACGGTGTCGCTGCCGTTAGGGTTGATGTAGACGATCTAGGTAACACTGGCGCTAATGGTAAGATAACTGACAGTAAAACTGTTAATATCACGGTTGAAAAGGCGAATGACGCACCGATTAACACAATTCCAGGCGCACAAGCAATTGACGAAGATGCCAACCTGGTCTTTAGTGGAGCCAATGCGATCGCCATTAACGATGTAGATGTGAATGAAGGTGCAGGCAATGCTCAGGTCACTCTCTCTGTTGATCGCGGTACGCTAACGCTCAGTAATAAAACTGGATTGCAATTTCCCATTGGTACAGGAACGAGCGATCGCGCTGTTCGCATAGTTGGAACGATTGCAAGTATTAATGCTGCTCTGAATGGTCTAATCTATCGCGGAGATTTAGATTTTAATGGTTTAGATACGCTGACTGTAACCACGAGCGATTTGGGTAACACAGGCAATGGCAATATCTTGACTGACGTAGACACGACCGCTATCACCGTTAATGCAGTCAATGATGTTCCAGTTAATACATTTCCTGGCACGATTCAGAATGTCAACGAAGATGCTAATTTGATCTTTAGCGGTGCCAATGGGAACGCGATTGCAGTCAACGATGCAGACGCAGTTCAAGCGTCTAATGCCATTCGATTGACACTCTCTGTTAGCAAAGGAACGATCACACTTAATAGCGATCTGAGTAATCTCACCTTCTTAAATGGAGATGGGCAGAGCGATGCGACCATGACATTCCGGGGAACTGTTCCTGTGATCAATGCCGCGTTAAATGGATTGATTTACCGAGGCAATCTTAATGCCAATGGCACAGATATCCTAACAATTAACACTAATGATGAAGGCAATACAGGGAGTGGTTTAGTTGGCAGTAAAACTGATTCTGTCACCATCGGTGTTGCGGCTATTAACGACGCTCCTAGCCTCGGCGGTTTGATACAGACGCGCTCCTTTGGTGAGCAAGTGCTAAATGCAGGTGCTCAAATCATCGACAGTAGTGTTAGCTTCAATGACGTTGATTCTACTAACTTTGATGGTGGGTTTCTGCGCGTTGTTTACACTACAGGCAGTCTTCCTGAAGATCAAGTTTCGATTCGCAATCAGGGCACCACAGCCGGACTCATTGGTGTAAGTGGCAACATTGTCACCTACGGCGGTATCCAAATTGGCACGATTAATTCAGATGGACAATTTGGCAGCAGCTTAGAAATTGCTTTAAACCTTAGCGCAACAGTTGAGTCGGTTAAAGCATTAATCGAAAATTTGACCTACCAAAATACCTCTGATACCCCCTCTACCAGTCGGACAATTGCCATTACGATTAATGATGGTGACGGTGGCACTAGCACCCCTATTTCAACGCTCATTAATGTTGTGCCTTTTAATGATCCTTCAGTTAAAGGAAACAATTCTCTCGCCCTTGAAGAAGGTCAGCGGGTGCAATTGAGCAGCAGCAATCTGAGTGCGACCGATGTAGACAATAACAATGCTGAGCTGATTTTTGAAGCTGTTAACGTCCGACAAGGTTACTTCTTGATAAATGGTCTGCAGAAGACATCTTTCACGCAGCAAAATATTTCTGATGGTAAGGTTGAATTCATCCATGACGGCGGTGAAGCGGCTCCCTCCTATGAGATTCGGGTCAAGGATGGAACAAACATTACGCTAGGCGGAAATGCTCAGATTAATTTCACCAACGTTAATGATGCGCCTACCCTTTTGGGGTTAGCAGGATTGATCGAATTTGGGGCAACAGAGGCAAATAATCAGGCTGCGGTCATTGATAGCAGCGTTAGTTTCGCCGATGTTGATTCGCCTAATTTTGATACGGGCTATCTGAAAATCACCTATAGTTCAGGCGGAGGTCTAGAAGATCACCTATCCATTCAGAATCAGGGGGGAGCAACGGGTCAAATTGGGCTGACTGGAGCTACGGTTTTGTTTGAAGGCACGGTGATTGGTTCAATTGACAGCAACAAAACAGGAGTAGGCGGGTTAGATCTTCAGATCAACTTCAACAGTCAGGCAACAGTTGCGGCCGTTAAAGCCTTAATTGAGAACTTGACCTATCGCAATAGCTCTGACACACCAAGTGAACAGCGCACGATCGCCCTCACAATCAATGATGGTGATGGGGGAGTGAGTGCGATCGCCGAATCTGTAATCACGATTGCACCTGAGAACGATCCGCCTGTAGTCACGGCACCCATTGCCGGAAACATCAATGAAGATAGCACCCTTAGCTTTGTTGGCAACAGCTTAATCTCTATTCAAGACCCCGATGCGGGGAGCAGTCCTGTTCAAGTTACCGTAGCCACAACGCATGGGGTTTTGACCTTAAGCGGCACATCGGGATTGACCTTTACTCAGGGAGATGGGGTAAGCGATACGACGTTGCTATTTACAGGTAGCCTGGTCAACATCAATAATGCCTTGAGCGGAATGCTTTTCAGCCCTAGCCTAAACTTTAACGGGGCAGCAACCGTACAAGTTAGCGTTAACGATTTGGGCAATACAGGTGCCGAGGGAGAGAAAACGGATACCAAAACAGTTGGGATCACCGTCAATGCGATTAACGATGCCCCTAAGATTCAGACTTTGGTCAACCAGACCGTCAATGAAGACACTAATTTAGTGTTTAGTGGCAACAATCGCATTCAAGTCAGTGATGTAGATAGCAATGGATTATCTGCCCGTGCCTCGATCAGCGTCAGTCACGGAAAACTGACCTTAAGTGGAGATGTCACAGGATTAACTTTAATTAGCGGCAATGCTGCCAGTAGCAGTGCCATTGTTTTTGAGGGAACGATCGCAGATATTAATGCTGCCCTGGACGGTTTAATTTATCGGGGTGATGAAAACTTTAATGGTAGCGATACGTTAGCTCTGACGGTTAACGACTTAGGTAACTCTGGTAGCGGGGGACAGCTCACGGCGCAGTTTGGAGTCAACATTGTGGTTAAAGCAATCAACGATTCTCCGGTGAATGCTATTCCCGCTGCTCAAACAGTGAAGGAAGAAACGAACCTCGTTTTTAGCGCAAATACTGGAAATCAAATCCGGGTTAGCGATGCTGATGTGATGGAGGGTACAGGTATTGCCCAAGTTTCTCTATCGGTTACCAAAGGAATTTTGACCTTAGCCCAAACGAATGGTTTAAGCTTCCTGAATGGGGATGGAACTGCTGACAGCACCATGACATTCTCTGGTACCCCTGAATCCCTCAATGCTGCCTTGAATGGATTAACCTATCGCGGTAATCTGAACTTCTTTGGGCAAGAAACTCTAAGTATTGTCACAAGCGATCGCGGTAATACGGGCAGTGATGGAGTGCTAGCAGATACCGATGCTCTAACCATCAATGTTCAAAACGTGAATGATGCACCAACCATTACGGGTACGCCTGTAACAACGATTAAATCGGGGCAAACCTATAGCTTTGTTCCCACAGCTCAAGATGTCGATGGCGATAATTTAACCTTCTCAGTTAACAACAAACCATCCTGGGCAAGCTTTGATTCAAAGACAGGTAAACTGAGCGGTCTATTGAGTGACGCAGATGTTGCGGTGACGAATAATATTGTCATCCAAGTTTCTGATGGGCTGCAAACAACGAACTTGCCTGCCTTCAATTTAATCGTCCTAGACAGCAAAATTAGAGGAACCCTTGGCACCGATCAACTCGCGGGTGATGATTCCGATAACATCATTATTGGACTCTTTGATAATGATGTCCTCTATGGCTTAAACGGAAATGACTTTCTCTACGGAGATGAAGGAGATGACCGACTTTTCGGCGAAAATGGCAACGATACTCTGTACGGCGCTGTCGGCAATGACTCTCTATACGGGGGCAATGGAGACGATAATCTCTATGGGGAAGACGGGCAAGATTTCTTAGCGGGTCAAGTTGGGCGAGATAGCCTATACGGAGCCGATGGTAATGATATTTTGATGGGAGGGAGTGAGGGCGATCGACTCTATGGTGAAGTAGGTAATGACCAACTCTATGGGAATGAGGGCGACGATCTTCTATTTGGCGGTCTGGGAAATGATAAGCTGCAAGGTGGTTTGGGAAACGACCAGATACGAGGCAGTTCAGGAAATGACGTGCTAGACGGTGGGCTTGGTAGAAACCTGTTAGTAGGAGGTTCGGGTAAAGATATTTTTGTATTGACGCCCAAAGGTTCTGCTTTAATCCAAGACTTCAAGGCCAAAGAAGATAAGTTAAAAATTTCTGGAGGAAATGGGCGGGCACTTTATTCACAACTTGATATTAGCCAGCATGGTCGAGAAACATGGATTGAGTTTCAGGGTCAAACGATCGCAAAATTAGCTGGCGCTAGTGCTGCTCAAGTTACGTTAAGCTTATTGGGAAATAGGGGATGATGTTGGGCAGTTGCAAGGTGCCCTGCCCATGCTGAATCTGGAACATGTACTCAACGGCGATCGCCTCAGAGCGTCCTTTGCATCCATCCAACGAAGGTCACCAGTTGACTGTTGCGCCTCTCCATAGTTTGCAAAATTAAGATGCGAATAGTAAAATATCGCAGACAATATACTGACAAAGTTGCTACTTTATAGTGATAGTGCAGATAGAAACTAACTTGAATGCGATCGCTTGCGATATCAAAAAATTCATGTAACTCTGAATACAAATCACGTTAAGTGAACTTGAATGAATCCAACCAAGTCAGCGATATCGACAACTTCCCCAGGAGGCGCAGCAGGCATACACTGACAATATTGCCGATGACTATCGCCTGCTAGCAGAGCTGCTGAGGCGGCAGAACCGCAACCAGGAAGCCCAGGCAGTGCTCGATTTGCTGTAGCGTTCACGGAGATGAGTGAGGCGAGAGGCCAGAGGCGATCGCCTATTGATGCGCTCGTGATGCGATCGCCATATCCCGTCAGTTAAACCATTCGCTTAAACTTGGCTATGCTCTAATCGATATGGATTTTGAGAAAGTGGGTGCCTTCCGACACCCGCATTGAGACTCTACCCCAGAAATTGGGTTAAATAAGCTTGGATTGTTGAGCAGCATTTTAAAAAATATGATTTGAGCAATTCGCGAAATGTATGTGCCAGCCAGCCAGCCCCAATTGCCCCATCAAGACTGCATTATCTAACCTTCATCGCCGAGGAGGTTTGACGCGCCGCACATTAATCAACATGACCTTGAGGGTCGCAGTAGTCATGTTGATATCGGTGGGCGTGAGCTACCTGCATGTCATGTCTGGTTTAGAAATACAGACTCAAAAGCAGTTGAGCAAATATATCACTGAGCGAGGTCAGCGAGAAAGCACCGTTTTTAAACTGGCAGAAGACAACCTCACCTTTCTAAACCAACAGATTCGAGCACAGCTTACGCAACCGAGCAAGCAAGATTTCGCCGCAGAGTTTGACCAGCTCCATGTTCGCTGGTCGGACGGCACCCAGCGGAATGCTCCTCAAAGTCAGCCGACTTCAGCATTTGACACGGCTCAATATCCGACGACTTTTATCGCTAGAGAGGCCAAACCCGATAGAACCTACAAACGATTGTTCATGACAATCTATGAGCTAGTCAAGGCGTATGGCCCTGCTTGGAGTGTTCGCTTTCCAGCTACCTATTTCAATAGCCCTGAAGGTAGCATTGTCTACTGGAAAGGCTTGCCGCTGTGCCTGTTGTTGCCAAGTGACATCAATCTGGCTCAACAAGAATTCTTCTATATGGCCGATCCGGCGCACAATCCGCAGCGCCAAGCTGCCTGGACAGGTGCCTATCTCGATCCCTATGCCAAGATTTGGCTAGTCTCTGCAATTGTGCCGATCGATGATGCCTCTGGCAACTTTTTAGGAGCCGTTGGTCATGACATCATTCTGACCGATTTGTTCAAACAAACGGTTGAGGATCGACTTCCCGGCACCTACAATCTGATTTTCCGTAACGATGGACGGCTAATTGCTCACCCGCAATTGATGGAAAAAATTCGGCAGGCTCAAGGCAATCTCACCATTCCTCAGATCAATGATCCGCACCTCCAGCGAATTTTTCAACGGGTGATGCTTGCCAACGTAGGTGCCACAGTTACGGAGAATTCTCGGGATCAGGAATACTTAGCATTCACGCAACTTAGCACAACCGGTTGGTACTTTGTTACGGTCTATCCCAAATCACTGTTATCGGATACCGCGTTTGATACCGTTAAGTTTTTCTTAATTGCGGGTGTGATCGCGCTGTTGGTTGAAATCTTGTTGCTGTTGTTGGTTTTACGCCAACAAGTCGCTAACCCACTAAAGCGTTTAATTGGAGCAACCAATCGGCTAGCGACCGGAGACTTCCAAATTCAACTTGATACCACTCGTCAAGATGAACTAGGTGAGTTAGCTACATCTTTTATGACGATGGCTCATCAATTAGAGCAGTCATTTCAGCAGTTAGCAGATGTGAATGTAGGGCTAGAACAGCGGATTGGCGATCGCACGATCGAACTCCAAACAGCGCTCGATCACTTACGGCGGAATCAGCTGCATATGGTGCAGAGTGAGAAGATGTCAGCCCTCGGGCAAATGGTGGCAGGAGTGGCGCATGAAATCAACAATCCTGTTAACTTTATCCATGGCAACTTGAGCTATGTGAAGGAATATAGTCATAAATTCATGCATCTGCTTCAGCTCTATCAACAGTCTTACCCGCAGCCCAGTGCTGAAATTGAAACGGCGATCAAACTGACAGAGTTAGATTTTATACAAACCGACCTCCCCAAACTCCTCAGTTCGATGGAAATGGGTACCGATCGCATTCGCAACATTGTCCTATCGTTACGCAACTTCTCTTGTCTGGATGGATCCGACTCTAAACCAGTTGATATTCATCAAGGCATTGATAGTACGTTATTGATTTTGCAACATCGCCTGAAAGGTAAACCGCCCTGTCCAATCATCAAGGTGATCAAAGACTATGGCAATGTGCCACCAATTAGCTGTTACCCCGGACAACTGAATCAAGTATTTATGAATATTTTGACCAATGCGATTGATGCATTGGAGGAAGTTTGGTGTCTAGAAGAAGAGACATTGGAGCAAGCAAACCTGCACACCCCCCTCAAACCTCTGATCCCTACTATTATGATTCACACCGCAGTCATAAAATCTCAATGGGTTGAAATTGCGATCGCCGACAACGGTGCAGGGATCCCCGCAGAGGTTCAAGCCCGTATTTTTGATCCATTTTTTACCACGAAACCGATCGGACAAGGAACTGGGCTGGGAATGTCTATCAGTTATCAAATCATTGTCGAGAAACATCACGGCCAGCTAGAGTGTGACTCAACGCCGGGTCAAGGAACAGTATTTACAATTCAGATTCCTATTGCTTAACCTGGTCTGCCGATTGACTGAAAAAAGCCCTGTGACTTAACACGCTCTACCTCAGCAACAGGTCATCCAACTCTGCATAGTCGGGTAGCGTTGGATCAATTGGCTTACCCTGACGCAGCACAATGCGATCGCCCTGAGGCCGTGACAGCAGTTCGCTAAAATAGCGCGCCTTAAATAACACCAAATCTGCCGACAGCCCGACGCCAATTCTGCCGATTTGCGGCAACCCCATTAGGTCTGCTGGGGTGGTGGTAATCACCCGGCACCAGTCACCGTAAGGGGAATCCAACTGGGCAATCCGTACCCCTTGGGTAAATACTTCCAAGCCATCGTGGTCGCCAAAGCCAAAGAACGGATCGCGGCAGTTGTCGCTGGCGATCGCCACCCGCACCCCGGCGTGCTTTAGCTCGTGCAGCAGAGTCACACCGCGCCAGCGAGGAGTGGCAGATGGCTGACTAACGGGGGTTGCTATAGGAGGGGCTGCTATAGGAGGAGATGCTATAGGAGGGGCTAGATTTGACGCCAGTGCCCAGGTGCCTGACGTTTGCTGATTGCGATCTTGCAGGAACAGGTTGCACATGGGCAGGCTGACGATGCCGAGGTTAGCCTGTTGAACCAGGGTGATGGTTTTGAGGGCTTCGTCGGGCGATTGCACGGCAAGGCTACAGCAGTGACCGCAGACAACCTGCCTGGAAAATTGGTGGCGGATCGCGGCAGCCGCGACATGGCGCAGGGCGATGTCGTTGGGGTTGCCGCTTTCGTCGGTATGGAAATCTAGATTGAGCTGGCGTTCTGCGGCCAGCTCAAACATCCGATCGAGCTGGGCGTCGATGTCGTCGGCCATGAAGACAACGGCTCCCAGCACGCCGCCTGCGGTGGCCACCAAATCGGCTAGCGCTTCACCGTCGGGAGTCAGGAAGTAGTCTGTTGGCACTAGAGAAACGCCCTGGAGTGTCAGCCGTCCTGCCCAATCAGCTTGGGCAGCTTTGAGCACCTCAAAGCTAATTTGAGCCTGTTTGCCAGCGGAGTCGATGTGGGTGCGGATAGCGGTGGTGCCGTGAGCGTAGCTGCACTTTAGCCCAAAGCTCATCCGCCGATAGACATCTTCGGCATCCCAGTTTTTTTCCGAGTCAGTTCTGACGGCAGCTAGCGCATCGTCAAAACTGCCGCCTCGATTGATGGCGCGTTCCCAGATGTGACCCTTATCCAAATGGGTGTGCATGTCTACAAAGCCGCACCACACCATCCCGCGCTGCAAATCGACAGTAGGAATGTCAGTCGGGGGCGTGGCGGTCGGGGGGCGATCGCCACACGGTAAAATTTGGCGAATCACCCCAGCTTGAATTTCGATATCTACATGGGCAAAATCTCCGGTGGTCGGAGCGTCGTACCCCACCAGCAAGGGTGCAGGCACATGAGCATTGGTCAGCCAGTAGTGGGCAGAATTGAGCGGGGTTAGGTCTGTCGGGGTCATCGGATGATTCAATTACGTGGCATTCAATTACGTGGCATTCAATTACGTGGCATTACTGTATCGCTGCTTTGACCACGTTAACAGTAATCCTAAGGGCAAAATGCTGCGCCGCTACAAGATTTCTTCGATCACTAGGGCGCTGTAAAAGAAGGCTTTGTCTTGGGCGTGTAGCGATCGCGCCAACGCATCCAATGGCTGAAGCTGGTGGGCAAGTTCGGGGGGACGAGTGCGGGGAGCCAGCATATTCCAGTAGACCAAGCGACCGCCGGGGGTGCCAGCGGCGGCTAGCTGTTGCAGGAGCTGGTAATATTGCGTCGGGGAAAGGTACTCAAAAATGTCGCTGAGGTTAAAGCGATCGATGGTGGGTGTAGCTTTTCGCTGATCCAAATAAGCTTCCACGGAACTAGCGTGCCATTCCAGCCGATCGAGGTTGGCGCGGATGGTAGCAAAATTTTCGGGGCGTAGGGCATAGGGTAAGGCGGTGGTGTGTCGCCCGGTCAAAATCCATTGCAGGTAGGGATTCTCTGCCGGGTCGAGTTGGGTCAAGGCATAGCGGGTGCGGTTCAGAATGCCGTTGGCGACGCTGCCATTCACGTATTTAAAGAAACTTGGATCGCGTCCGGCTCGACCCATAAAAAAGCGCGAGAAAAACAGCCGAAACATCAGCCGCCAGCGCCAGGTATTCCACTCTTGGGCATAGAAAAACTCCCGCTGTTCTAAAATGCCGCCCTTAAGCAGGCGCTCGATGGTGATGGGATGATGCACCAGCGGCAGCGCAAAGCGGCGAAATAGCGTAAAGTAGCGCTCAAACTTACCCGCGTGGCCAATCCCCTGTTCAATATTGGCCGGGTGCCTGTCCCAAAACTGACGAGCTGCGTCCGATAGATGCGGGCGGCATCGGCGATACAGCGCCATCCGGTGTTTGCCGACTCTAGAGCCGACTAATATCAGCAGCTCATCGTGTTCCAGTTCTCGGTAGGCCGCCACTCGCAGCTCCAAACAGGCCAACTGCGCCGGACTCAGATCCAGCGCAATCACCCGCGCCGGATTGCGGGTGAGCATGGCCAGCGCATTGTCGCCAGCGGAGGCGATCGCCAAACAAGTATCACCCGGTTGAATGTCTAGCGCCGCCAGCAGCACATCGGCATCTTCCCAGCATTGGGCATAGCGAATTCTAGAAAAGTCGGCAGTTATATCACTGGACATGGCTCACGCTCCACCAGAGGAAGGGATTTCAGGATCGATTAACCGCACTGTGCCCGTGCTGCCATCCATCTCGACCCAATCGCCATCCTGCAACTGAGCGGTAATACCGGGAAGCGAGACGATCGCCGGAATCCGCATCTCCCGCGCCACGATCGCCGCGTGGGATAGCAAACTGCCCCGCTCTATTAGCAGCCCCGCCGCCGCTGGAAATAGCAAAATCCAACCGGGGTCGGTACGTTCGGCCACCAAAATGGTGCCCGGTTGCAGCACAGCCGTTTTGGGATTGCGAATCACCTGCACGGGGGCGCGCACAATGCCGGGG